>ERZ1292629.1641-Hain-H43-01um-R1-1641-length-21054-cov-10_pt1 | contig 17127 bp, 23 predicted proteins | sample MGYA00564399_ERZ1292629 | MGnify/ENA primary metagenome ERZ1292629 (study PRJEB36523, sample SAMEA6512636) | groundwater metagenome | collected 2019-01-08 | study: AquaDiva: Metagenomics assemblies of 32 groundwater samples
TTGGTTTTAATTATTTGGGGATTGTGTGATGTATTGCATGAATGCTTAAATATGGCGTAGAAGAAATCTAGAGGTTATGCAAAGCGATAATCAAGTTCTTGAAGTAATTGTTGGTTTACTATGGGGAGACGAAGCAAAGGCAAAGGTACTAAAAGAAAGAGCAGAAAGGGCTAAAAGAAGAAACCCTGGAAAAAGAACAGTAGTCGCTCGTTTCAATGGATGCGATAATGCTGGGCACACAAATATGATAATCAATAGGATCGGACGCCCTGTAAAATTTCCAGCTCACATGACTACTGGAGGACTGGTTACTAATTCTGATATGGCTATAGGTCCCGATGTGGGATTCAATCCAATTTCTTTTCTTTCTGAATTGGACCTAGCTAAAAAATCAATTGACTATGAGGGGAGGATTCTAATTTCTGAAAGGGCGGGCGTATTATTTAATTATCATCGTGAAATTGATAGAATGAGGGAGAAAGATGGGGGCGGAGTAGGTACAACTATAAAGGGTAATGGACCTGTTTACGAAGATAATGCAAGAAGGACTACAAGGCTAACTTTTGCAGATTATCTTTCTGCGAGATTCCCTGAAAGACTAAGAGAAGTTTTGGAACTGAAAAAATCTGAACTTGTTGAAGCTGGTCTTAATTTAGACACTCTTTTTGAAAGTATATGTGCTGAACATATAGAGCCTCGTGAAAGATTGAAAGGCACTGCTTCGCAATTAGAATATGAATTAAGAAACTATTTGGATAGAGGAGATAATATCCTCCTTGAAGGCGCCCAAGGTAATGGACTGGATGTAAGTTTGGGAGACCTGCCTAACGTTACTTCTTCTCATGTACTTGCTCCTCACGGTTTAGCAAGCCTTGCGTTGCCAAGGGAAAGGTTCAAGATAATAGGCATAGAAAAGATTTACGCTACAAGAGTTGGAAAAGGAGATATGCCTACATATGCGACTGATGATTTTGCAGATGTGGGGGACCAGAGCGGAGAGGTTGGAGTCACAAGCGGAAGAAAACGCAGAGTAGGATATCCTGATTGGGTTATGGCTAAAAGAGGCGTAATGCTAAACGATTGTGATGCTGTAATTATTACTCGTGCTGATTGTGTTCAAGATAGAGAAATAAAAACCTGCATTGCATATAGAGTAAATGGAATAGTAACTACACATGTTCCTATGTCTTTGAAAGGTGTGGAACCTGTGTATTCGGGCTCCAGATATAGGTGGAGTTTGTGGCCAGGAGAGAGGAACTTAGCTGACCCGGTTGCCGTTGATAAAGCCCTAAAACAAGTAAGGGAAGATTATGTTAGAAAAGGATTCGAAGGATTACCTGGATCAGTAAAGGAATTTAGGAAAGCCCATGATGAATTTGTAGGATGCAAATCAATAGGAATTTCTATTGGTCCTGCTTCTGGAGAGACTGTTTATTTTTAAAATAATTTATTCTGACTTGATTTTCTTGATGCTTGCGGATAAAGGTTCTTCCAAGTGGCCCAACTGGTTCTGACTATTCCTGTATCTGCTAGGGCTTTGCCTTGTGATTTTATGAATTCTATTGTTGTTGGGTCTGAAGGATAGCCTGAGCCGATGTTTCCGAATTGTTTTTTAATTTTTTCTACTGAGTCTTCTCTGGCTACTTTTGCAATTATTGATGCTGCGCTTACAACTGGATAATTAAAATCTGCTTTGTGCTCGCACCTGACCTCTAGATTTTCTTTATTCTTAACGAAAGAGAGCATTTTGTTTTTCCATGCCAATGTGTTTACTGATGGACAATCTACTATTGCTCTTATTTTGTCTTTTTTGTTATTTAATTTGTTAATTATATTTGCGGTCATTTTTGCTTCAAGAGTGTTTAGATTTATACTGTTTACAGCTTCGTCTATTTCTTTTGGTGAGCTCTCTGATATTTCAATATTTATTGCGTTTTTTCTTATTTGTTCTGCCAAAATTATTCTTTGCGGATGCGTTAATAACTTTGAGTCTTTTGCCCCTAGTTCTTTTAGAAATTTCTCATCTGTTGATTTTATTAGAACTCCTGCTAGAAACATTGGTCCGAGTAGTGGTCCGCGTCCGGCGTCATCGATTCCGATTAGATACATCTTGTTCTTAGAAATTGTTAGTTTAAAGGTTTTTAGGATATAGAGAACTTTGCAAAAATCAAAGTTCTCTAAGAAGAAGTTTGAAAATTCTTTTGTAAATTCTGAATTATTCAAACTTCTCTATAGCAGACGCACTAAATAAAGTTGTGAATAAATCACAACAAACTCGCAAATTGAAAGAAAGGAACAATTTGCTCATGTCGAAGTGTTTGGAAACCACACACTTAGAAAACATTAGTTTTCTAATCCATTCAAATTTTACAATTTGAAGTCTTTAGTGTGTGGAACACTTCGAGCACAAGAAGTTTGTTCACAACGACAAACTTCTGTGCAGAAACTTCTCTTCAGGAAGAAGTTTCTTGCATCCAAAAATCGAGCACCAATCAAACCACACCTTTTAAGGTGTGGTGGTGCATCGATTTTTTGATAATCGTATGCGTCTGCGTAATAGTAAACGCATAAACCTTACGGGAATTAAATGCGTTTACTATAGGATGATTGTAGTTTAAATAAGATACATTTTTTGTCCAGTATTCGTGCCCTAAATTTACATTGGCACCATATTGAAAGACATAGTCTTTAGGAAATTAAGAATTTCCTAACTCATTCAAAATTCTTAATTTTGAAGATTTCCCTAAATAGTCAACGACAAATTGTGGAATTATGAATGTTCTCGACTATAATCTTATCTATAAACTTGTTTTTCTTGATTATAGAATGATAACTTTTAGTAGTAGAGACCATATCTATATCGGAAGAGAAGCTGGAAAAGAGATTCATGAGAAAATAAAAAATGCAAGAACATCTGTGAAAGTCGTTTCTCCTTATCTTTCTCCAGATTATATAAAGGACCTTATTAGTTTGCATAAAAAAGGCATAAAAGTAACTCTTGTTACTTGCGATAAAGTAGAATATAATTCTTATTCTGATTTTAGACCTTCTGATTTAACTAAAATAGAAAAAGTTCAGAATGAGAAAGCAAAGAAGTTGAAAAAATCTATGTTTAATTCTTTTATTTTGTTGTTCACTATTTCTGTGCTGTTTGCAGTTCTCGCTTTTGTTTTTTCAATGTTATTTATTTTTGCAGGTATATTCTTATTTGTAAGCATTATTTCTCTTATTTTTTCAAAAGTTATTTCAGATTATTCATTCAAATATGAGCCTATTTTCAGAATAAAAGTTTTTGATTCTTCTTCTGGAAAAAACCGTAGAAGCACCGAACTCATACATTCAAAAGTGTTTGTAATAGATGAGGAAATAGTCTTTTTAGGTTCTGTTAATTTTACTTATAGTGGTTTTAAAACACATTATGAAACTACAATAAAAGTTGAAGACAATAACGCAGTAAGAGATATAAGCCAAGAAGTTGAAAGTTTATACTCTTCCAATGACTTAAAGGCAAAGAGTGTGGAGGAATGGGCAGGGAATCTAGATTAGTTGTAATCTTTTTGTGCGCTTGAACTTGAATAATTTTGTGAAGATGCTCTTGAAGGTGTTCCATAAGCATTACTCTGTTTACCCATAGAATCAGAACTCACGCTAGGGTGATACTGCCTATTGTTTGGTCCACCAAATTCACATCCCATACACATGTTATTATGGCTGAAAATGTGTTTATAAGAGTATTGGTTATGGAGTCTTAAGATGTAATTTCTTTAACGACTAGAGGAAAGTCTGTGAAACCATCGTCTTTTGTAAAGTGGCCTTTGTCATGCTCTACTATTACTTTTGCTCCTAATAAGCTTTTAAATATTTCTTTGTCCGAGAGGCTTACAAATGGGTCGTTGTCCGAGAAGATTGTTGTTAATGTTGAGAGATGTATCTTTACTTTTTCAAAGTCTATTCGGGTTTCTAGCCATGGTTTTACTATTCTTTCTGATTCTCTATCTTCTATGTTTTGTAATGTGAAGAATGGAGCTACTAAGACTATTTTTCCTACTTGAACTGCTCCTTTTAGAGATTCTAGATATCTTAGGATAGTTTGACAACCAATGCTGTGACCTATGAAATAAGTCTCTATGTTTGGTTTAGGAACTATTTCTTTTAATTTATTTATCCAAGCAATTATTTCTGGTTCTGCTGTATTTGGCATTTCAGGGACTTCTACTTGGAATTCTTTTTCTTTTAGAGATTCTGAGACTGATTGATACCAGTCGCTATCTGGTTTTCCATCCCAACGATGTATGATGATTGCTTTTTTCATTATATTTTAAGATAAGATAACTATAAAAATATGTCCTCTATTTAGTGATATGACTACTATACTAGCATTTGGAGATAGCATCGTACAAGGATTTTGGGATAAAGAAGGGGGATGGGTGCAAAGACTAAAAAAACACCTTACTGAAATAAGTATTAATAACCATTCAGATTATTTTTCAGTATTTAATCTTGGAGTTAGTGGAGATACTTCTAAAGATTTGTTAGCAAGATTTGAATTTGAGACTAAAAATAGATTAAATGATGGCGAAGGAAAGAATGATACCCTAATTATTTTTTCTATAGGAACTAATGATTCTATATTTAACAATAAGACTAAACTGCATCTGATATCTCAAGAAGAGTATAGAAAAAACCTAACTGAATTATTAGAACTAGCTAAGAAATATGCATCCAAAGTAATATTTTTAGGAGACACACCAGTTGACGAAGAAATAGTTGATCCGATTCCATGGGTTAAAGATTGTTCTTATAAAAATGAATTTATAAAAGATTATCAAGAGGTTGCAAGAACTATATGTAAAGAACAAAAAGTTCATTTCTTAGAAATGTATAACCTTCTAATAAATAAAAATTATAAAAAGCTATTAGAAGATGGTTGCCATCCGAATAGTAAAGGGCATAAAGAGATATATAAAATTGTAAAAGATTTCTTGATTAAAAATAAGTTTATTTTATAGCGAGGGTGGATGCTCGATGACTGATGTCAAAGTGCATTCGAGCACTTTGAGCATCCAAAAGTTCTCACGACGTTACGAGAAGAACTTTTTGATGTCATCGGCAACTCCGATTCTTCCGCTCATCGAATCGAAGTATTTGAAACACACGACTTCGTCGTGTGAAACAACCCCTGTTGTTTACAAGTCTTTCAGACTTGAATAGCGCGGGCGGGATTTGAACACCGCGACCTCCGGGTTATGGGCCCGGTGAGCTAACCAGGCTGCTCCACCGCGCTATATGAATAGTGGCTTCAAGGGACTTTTAAACCTTATCTTTGAAAGGTTTAAATAGGGCGATTTTCAAGGTAAACTTCTTATGACTGAAATAATCCCAAGACAAGATACTAAAGGAATTGATTCATTTTTAGCTGGGGCTATGCCCGTAGCTAGATTTGTTATTGGAAATGATGAACTTGGAGATGAGACTTATTCGCTCCCGCGATTTGGTGGCGGAATATTATGTGGGCTAAAAGTTAGAGATCCAAACGCAAGAGGTTTTTTGGCTACTAGGAAGGCAATTAAACAAGTTAGAGATTTAAATCCTATGCCTTATAAAACTCTGGAATTTGAAGTCGATGGCGAAGGAGACTTTAATATTAAATCATTGTCTGAATTATTTGGTATGATACCTGTAGAAGAAAAAAGAAGATTGGCTTATTTTGAGCCCGTCTATGTAGGACTTGGAGTTCATGGTGAGAGGCTTGCTGAAATTAGACTTTACCAAAGGGCGAAATAGTTAGTTTTATTTACTAAAGATATTTTTGTTTGTTATGAGTGGACCTGGTGATGGTAAATTGTTTATTGGGAAGGCGGATGTGTATGTCCATATCAAGGGAAAATCTAACGCTACTGTGACTCATGTAGATATTGAACTTGATGAGCTAAATGATATTATTAAGCCTGGAGAGAATACTTATATTGGCTCTAAAGAGGGTGGAGTGTTTATAGGTTTGAAGAAGGAAATGATTTTAAGGGCTGAGAAGATTGTTAAAGAGAGTAAAAAATGAATAAAAGTCATTGGTGGATTTTAGCGTTTAATGCATTTTATCTTATTGTGTTTGGAGCATGATTAAGGCTAGATTTGGTAATCATCTAAAAAGCAGAAAGGAGGGGGTCACAAGACAATGAAATATTATTGAAAGTTTTAGATCATAATTTATGCGTTTTAGTCCAGGAAATCTTTATGAGAAATATTTATATTGATTTTTCTGTCCAGGCAGAAAATCGGGATGAACGGGCAAAGAATTAATGTTCGGGCAAAGCCTTGTTGCCCGTAGGATTTATAAATAGATTAAATAAAAAGTTAATGTGATTACTAAAATAATTCTTGTTCGTCATGGCGAGTCTATAGCTAATGCAAAAAAAGTCTCCCAAGGCGAGGAAGATGAATGGATTGATACTCCTTTATCTGAAAAAGGCAGAGAGGAGGCAGAAAAAGTTGCTCTGCGATTGAAAAAAGAAAAGATAGATATTATTTATTCTTCAGATTTAAATAGAGCAAAGGAAACTGCTAAAACAATAAATAAATTTCATAATGTAAAAATAAAACTAGATAATAAATTAAGAGATATATTAAATGATGAATTGCTTGAGGATTTCGTTAAAAAATGCGCCGATTCATTTAAAGAAATTGAAAATGAGAATAAAAATGTATTAGTTGTTGCTCATGGGTCTTCTGTTTTAACATTATTAGCGATTATAGCTGGAAGCAAAGAAGAGGGTAACAAAATAGTAAAAGAACATAAAGGTAAATATGGAAATACATGTGTTAGTCTTGTAGAAAAAGAAGGAAATAAATATAAGATTAAACTTATTGGATGCAGAAAGCATTTGGATTAGTAGCATTTTTTGCTATTCAATTATATAGAAATTAATAAAAATAAAAATAAAATTTTTCTTCAATTAGATTTCTTATCTGCGGTTATCAAAACCGCCGCCTTCACTTTCACGCTTCTTCTTGAAGCATGTCAAGCAGAATACAGGTTTTCCTTCCGTAGGTTTGAAAGGTACTTCGCATTCTTGCTTGCATTCAGAACATACTGCTTTGTGCATTTCTCGTGGTCCTGACGAAAATCGTCTAGGTCCGCCAAATCTACGCTCTCCGCCGAATGATCTTCGATCGTCGCCAAATTGTCTTTCCATTACTTTGTTCCTCCGTTCACTTATTCCGGCTCTCGCCTAATTATTGGGATTATTGTGTGTTTATAAGCGTATTGGTTGCCTGCGTTTTTTGTGCAAGTTTATTGATTGCTTTTTGTAAAAGGATAACCTTAAAAAATGTTATTTATTGTAAAGATTGGGATATTTTCATCCTATCTTGCTCGACTCTCCTCAACAGGCTCGGAGACTCGCTGCGTAGAATGAAAAGCCCAGATCGCATAATGGCATTGCGCGGGATTGCTAATCCCGTTTCACGCAAGTGATACCCAGGTTCGATTCCTGGTCTGGGCGTTTTGTGGCTTTTAAGCCACACCAATCCCTTGGATTGTGCGTAGTTCGCCCATTTGTGCAAAGCATCATTATAAGTTTTCTGAACTCATAGAAACTCTTTTTTTAAAAGAGGTTGTATTTCTGGTTCCTGGTCTGGGCGTTTTTATTTTTGTATAATTTCCATCAAAAACACTATAAATCCATATTACCTTAATTTTTATGATGATTCGTAAATTTTTACTTGTTTTTCTGGCTTTTTTACTGTTTTTAACAAGTTTTCTTTTTGTGTTTTCTTTATCTGGATATTCTCTTTTTTATCTTGAAATTTATGTTGACGGATTGCGTGAAGGTGGTGCTTTTGAGTATGCCGAGTCTGGTTTAAAACAAATACCCTATGCTTCTTTTATAAAAATTCCAGATGGAGGTCTTGAAGCGGTTGTTACTCCTTTACTTTCTAATTTTTTCAGTTATTTAAGAAGCGATACAGATAAACTTACTTTAGAGGTCGAAATTGATTTACCTAAACTGAGGAATTTCTTTCTTGATTCTGTTAAATCTGTTACAGTTTGTAAACCCTTGCAGAAATATTCTTTTGATAATCTTGATGAAATTTGCAGACCATTTGATAAAAATATTGATGTATTCTTAGACGAATATCTTCAATATAAAGGATTAAATCTCTTTTCAAATAATGTTACTGATTTAGCAGGCGTTTATGGAATTGAAGAAGGGCGTGCTGGACGTGAGAAATTAGATAAAATAAGAGATTATATCCAATATTATAAGATTGGTGTGTTTTTTATTGGATTGATTTTTGTGTTGCTCATTTTAATAATTTATTTTGTTTCTGGAAATTTGAAGAGTGCTATGCGGTTTGTTGGCATGCCTGTTTTACTTTGTGGTTTGTTGATTTTAATTGTTATCTTTTTAGGGGCTAGTGCTCTTCAAGAATTTGTTTCTGCAGAAATGAGTTTGCAGTTTGGTCGCGAGATTATCAGTTATTTGGTTGCTTCTGCCATGAGACCATTTTATCAATATTCTATTTGTGCTTTGATTGTTGGCGTTTGCCTTATTGTTGGTTCTTTTTTTGTAAAAAAGACATAAATTTATTTTTTATTTCTTCTTGGTTTTTCTTGAAAATAAGCCAACTAACATGTCATCGAGTTTTTCTTTTTTCTGTGTTGGCTTTGAATTTATTACACTTCTCCTTAAGATGTCTTCGACTTGTTCATTTAGATTTAGCATGTTTCTTTTTGCTCGCTTTTCTAATTTTTTTATGACTTCTGCATCTAACCAGATTGTAAGACTTTTTTTAAAATGATTATTCTTTCTTAATGCTTCGAACGCGGAATTTATTTCTCTTTCTGGCCATTTATTGCTTAGCAGAGCTTCTCTTATTTTATTGTTCTCAAAGCCTCTTTTTTGAGCTTCTAAAATAAATCTGACTAAATCTGGGTTTGCCATACTATTATTATTGATGATTTATGGATTTAAATGTTTGGAGACCTTTGCAAAATAAAAATCTCAACCTTAGCAAGCTGGGAGTATTTGAGATTTTTAAGCCTCAAATTGGGACCCAGCAAGCCGTGAGGGTATAGGACCCAATTTGAGCAATCAAAGTTCTCAAAGAAGAAGTTTGAAAATTCCTTTGTAAATTCTTAATTATTCAAACTTCTCTATTGGGTAATTTACTTATACATGATTACATAATAGATATATATTTAAGTAGAGGCCTCTTAGTTATATAAGAGAGGAAGGTATTCTAAAATGATGGAAAATGAATTGGATGTAAGGAAGGCTACTGAGATTGCTATTCGTTATTTAGAAAGTATTTATGGCAGTTTGAATATGGCTCTATTTAGAATTGAAGAAGTAAGAAAGAATGGAGATAAAACAAAATACTATGTAATCTGTAGTTTAATAACTAGTCTTGGAAGTTCAAAAAGAACATATTACTCTATTAAATTAGATATTGAGACTAAGAGCTTATCAGAGTTACAAAAAGGTTATAGAGATGATAAAACAAATAACATTAATTGGGAAAGGATTAATCTTCCACCCGAATAATAAACAAGATGGATTCTGATTTAGAAATATTTGAGCCAGAGGCTTATCTTTTGGATAATAAACAAAACGAATTGATAATTAGTAAATACATTTCTTGTTTTAAAAAAGGCATTTTAATTGAACCTAAACCTCTTTATTTTTTACTAAAGGGCAGCTATGCAGAAAAGATAGATAGAGTTAATATGTTATCTGAAGAGGAAAGAATTAGTTATAAGAGTATTAAAATATTATTAAATAAAATTAAAGGAGATATTGAAGAGTATTTTATTTTTATAACTCCACACATCTTTACAAAATTAATACACGAACTAAGAGATAATGTAACAAGCTCTCAGGATTTTAGTGCAATTATTAGTTTACTAATTGAAAACTTTGCCTTTATCAAGGAAGAAAATTTGGCAAAAGAAGATATAATGAACTTTGAGAGTTTTAAAAATAGATATTGTGGGATAAGTGAAACCGCACTTATTTTATTAAAGAAAAGAATGGGTAATGTATGCATAATAGGTTTGAGCAGTAGTAAGATACTTGAAATGTGTGGAAATAATTATTTATTTATAGACTTTAAAATTCTTGTTGATACAATAAAAGAATTTGAAAGAAGAGATAAAATAATTTGAGATCCAAAAAACTACTCAAAGTTTTTTTGATTTTCTATTTTTTTTAAGAATTGTGAACGAGTCTCCTTTCCAAAATGTTGCCGATATTAACACATTAGTATCAATTACTATTCTCATTAGCTTTCTTTGCTTTTCTAAACCTCTTAACTATTCCTGGGATGTCTGATTCTTTAATATTTGTTTTACTTACAGCTTCTCTAATTGGTTTTGTAAGCTCTTCCCATGTTTTTGGAGACATTACTTTTTTGACTATTAGCGTGTCGCCTTCTAGTATAAAAATTACTTTCTCACCCTCAGTAAGTTCAAGTTCTGTTCTTATGCTTGAAGGAATTGCTATTTGCCCTCTTGAGCTTATTGTTCCTATTTCTATCATTCGTGCCATTTTATCTCACAAGATAAGTAAGATATATCTTGTATTTAAGGTTTTGGGTTGTGATTTACTGAGAGATAGGTCTTGGAAAAATGATTATTTTGAAGAATTAATTTACTTTTTAGTTCTAATTATTTCATCAACAAATTTAACATCAAAATCTCTCCTATTCGCTACTTTCTTTAGCATTTCATATAAAAGTATTCTATGGCATTTTGTTTCTGGACCTTCAAATCTTTCATAACATGCAAGAACAATGTTTCTATGCTCTGCACGCCTCAACAGCCCATCAAAATCTTCTCTTTTTTCCATATAATGCTCTCTTTGTTCTTCAGTATATCTTCTAACATACTCGAACCAGCTCATTTTTCCACCCTTGTAGCGATTTAATAACGGAACTGAAGGGGCGAAAGTACGTTGTATCTCATCAACATGAGCAAGTGTTCTAGGATGATTAAACCTAGCAACAGAAATCTTTGTTCCTCCTTGGATTTTACCTAAAACTGCAAAATAAGATGTTGTTAGACTCATATTGTAACCTTCCTTACTCGATAAGTTCCATTTAAGAAGTTAACTCTTAACTCAGTAGCACAATCTAATCCCACTCTTTCAACTCTGATTAGAATTCTTTCTTTTGTTAAGAAATCTGTTACTTCCATAGGGATATAAGAATCTTCAAACGGACATTCAGCAACTACTCCGCAACCAACCATCACTGCTTCAGGATTTCTTAATCTGATTAAATCTAGTTTGGATTTAAGGGGTTGTACTATTGAATTACTGGCCCAATGTGCTAAAACTCCTTGTTTTTGCATCCCGTCATAAACAAACAATCCTACACATTGCAATAAGGGAGATGTTTTAGCAAAGTTTCCGTCTTGACTGGTGAATAAGGCGTTTTCTTCAACAACAAAATATTTATTTCTGACCATTTTAAGCTCCTCGCCTATATTCAGACATTCTACCGTGGCCTGGAATTGTGAATTGGTATACTTCTCCGTAATAGTTTGATACTTTTTTCGCTAATTTTGATACTGGTCCTCTTACTCTCGAAAATCTGCCTATTTCTTGTAATGCTTCTTGTGGGTTTTGGTTGAATGGTATTTGATACTGGTCGACCATGATATTAAAAAGGATATCGTCTAAAGCTGTGTAAACTCTTTTTGGAACATTTCCTATTTTATTGTAAAGACCACTTGCTTTCTGGAAGGTGAATGGCTGAAGGTGTTTGCCAATTCTTGCTATAGCTCCTGGCAAAGACTTACAGAGTTTAGAAGCTGATGGAAAACGGTTTGGCCACATCTGAACTAAAAGTTGAGCTACGCTTTGAACATCATCAGTTATTCCAGCTAAAGACGCGATAACTGTAGCTTTTTCATTGTCTTCAATAAAATCAATTGGATCTGGTGCTTTGTTTCTTCCATAACTCTTTCTAATGAGGACGCCCATATCTACTAATTTGTCTACTAACCCTCTGTTACGGACAGCCTTATAGGCTACATAGTATGCCATTCCTTCTTCTGTTTGAAAAGAAGATAGAGTCAGGTTTTGACAATTTTGCCTAAAATAATCAATAAGTTCTTCATTACTCATTTTAGCAAAAAAGTTTTTTGCTCTTTTTTCTTTTCTTATTAGAATTCCCTTTGCTATAAGGGTTTCATCAAGGGCTCTAGATTTTAGTTCGCGATAAGCAGTTTTATCTTCATAACAAACTTCAGTAAGAGTATGTCCCCGATGATTCTCTGCAATATACTTTATGAAATCTTTATCTTTTATATCTGCGAAAGGATTATGCCCGCGACTTCTTCTAATTATTCCAGCCTCTTTTACAGCTCTATCTACAATATCTCTTTTTCTTAATTGTACAAATAAAGCAGCTTCTCCATTTTTCTCAATTTCAGTTATTGATTTTCCCTTATATTGTGTTGCATAATCAATTAATTGTTTATTTGTAAGTCTGTCAAAAAATCCATTAGGTTTATTCTTTCTTACAATTACCTCATCTTCAACTAAATCATCTAGTAAACGTCTTTTTCTCAGCTCATTAAGAAGGCTTGGATCTTTATCCTCACAATCTCCTATTGTTAGACCCTTGTACTCTCTTTTAGCCAAATCTGTTAATTCCTTATCAGATGCATACTTAAGTGCACCTTGAGATCTCCTACTGCGAACAATAATTCCTTTTTCATCTAATTCATCTACTAAACCTCTTTCATTTAAATGTCTTAAGACTGTATGGTCTGTTTCTTTCAGTTCATCTAAAGTAAGACCTTTATAGTTATCCACAACGTACATTACTAATTCTTTATTAGACATAATTTTTATTTTTCTATGGGCTCTTAGAATTATTCCTTGTTCGTGCAATCTGTCTAGCAAACCTCTTCTAGATATCACTATATGGGCAGATTTATCAATTACTTTTAATTCTTTCATAGCCATTCCATAGTATGCTTTTTTTAAAAAGCTCATAAAATTTCTATCAGACATCCTAGTAAAGAAATTTTCATTGCTCATTTCTTTTTACCTCCAGGATCGCCTTTCCATCTTAGGCTAAATGTCTGATCTGTTGAAGATTGATGTCTTTTTTGTAATACATAGTAGTCCATTTTTGATGGACCGACAGCTAACTCATGTTCCTTAACTTCAAATCCATACATTCTAGCGGTTTCTGCAAATCTTTTTTGATCCATTGTTGTCATATAATTATATGGGACCGTAAGAATAGCATAACCACCTTTTCTCAAAACCCTACTCATTTCATTTAATGCTTTTGATCTTTCTTTTTTAGGTTCTGACATTTGATAGGCTAAGGAACAAACAACTAAGTCTGATAATTTATCTGCTAGAGGTAATTGATCCATTCTTGCTTGTATTAAGGGTCTTTTAGCATCAAGTTTTTTTCCAGCTTTTAATTGATCAAGACTTATGTCTAATCCAATTACTCTTTCTCCAAGAAATTGAGCTAACATGCCCGGACCAGAAGCAATGTCTATTTTATTTTCTAATTTGCCTCTTTGTTTTTCTATTCTTTCAATAATAGGTAAATAAATATCTGCAGCATTTTTGGCCATGCTAAATGAAGGATATAATTCTGCAATATACTGTGCTACTTCTGGAATACTTCTCGATCTTTGTAATGCTAAATCTGCTCCTATGCCTCTCCACTTAATGTAATAATTCAGAATAGCTTTATTTGGTGACTGAATTGCCCTTACAATTCTAGGAATATTTTCAGGTCTATCTAATGAATTTAGTTCTTCCATAGATACCTGGATTCCCCTTAACAAATATGAAACGGCTAATTCTTTAGAGTCTAACATTTTTAGTGTAGCTTCATCTAAAGATGCTTGAGAACCTGGGATAGTTACGAATGGTGTATAAACATCTACTCTAGGTTTTCTTATTTCTCCAGGTCTGTGACTTCTCTTGTAACGTTGGTGGAATTCTGATGATGTCCAAGGAATAGTAAGATTTACTACAGCAGTAGCTGCCGATAAATCTACTCCTTCATTCATAGTAGTAGTTGCAAACATAACTCTAGTCTTTGGATCACGCTGGAATTGAACTCTTAGTTTTTCTCTATATCCATTATCAGATTCTGTATCTCCTGTAATACTAATAGCTCCTTGATGTTCATAACATTGAGTTAGAAAATCAATTACTCCTTTCTTTAGATTTGAGAAAACAAGAACTTTTCCTCCTCTTTTGTGAGTTTCTCTTTCTATGACCTCATCTAAGAATGCATATTTTTGAGATACATCTCTACCAAAATCCTGATTAGGAACTTCTGCTACAAGAGAAGGGTCTAGACAGGCTTTCTCAAGTTCCATAATCTTTTTTCCAACATGCATATCTCTCTCAAGAAGTTTAACATAGGTATCTAAATGAAAATCTTTCAGAGGAATTGGAACTCTGTGCATTTTTAATTCGGGAATATGTTCTCCGACATAGTCTTCTGCTTTTCTCCTCAACATTTTTCTGTGTAAAAGTTCTTTTACTGCTTGAGGGTGTTCTACATATAACTGAATGAAACTTTGTCTTGCAACCCTGAAGTTTTCTGTATCACTAACAGCTTTTTCAGGATCAAAGGGATATTCTATCGGATTAAGTAAAGACATCATAACATATAAGTCAGACATTGTGTTAGGAATAGGGGTTCCTGATAAAAGAGAAACATAATCTGCTTGATCTGCTAACTTTTTGATTGCTCTAGTTCTTAATGCATCTGGGTTCTTTGCATTATGTGCTTCATCTAAAATAACGTGATGAAATCCTAATTTTTGTAATCTAGCTAAAGCAGTTTCATCCAGATTAGCCATAATATGATATGGAATAACTGTCCACGTGGATCTCTTAGCTCTTGCAATAGCTCCATCTAAATCTTTAGTGTAAACAATATTCGCATCTCCTTTAGGATAAGACCATTTTTCTAATTCTCTTCCCCAGTGTTCACGCACAGATCCAGGAGAAACAATTAAAGTTCTTAGAGAAGGTTTTCTTTCCCTAAATTTACTATTTGCAAAAATGGATTGAGCTGTCTTAAACATCCCCATTTCATCAGCCAAAAGAAATCTTTCTTCAGTAAATAGTTTGTGAGCTCCTATATACTCAAAAGGATGTAATTTAGGAGTTTCTTTATTCTTCTTTGCCATTTTCTTTCTCCTTTATGAATTTAATTAAGGCAAACTCTATTACATGACTTTTATTTCTGAAAGATTCATCTAGCATGTATTCTTCTATCTTTTCTAAAGTTTTTTCGTCCAAACTTACACTAATTTTGCGTTTCATAGCAAAAGGTAGGAAAAACTGCTACTTTTAAACCTTTCTAAAGGTTCGCTTTAATTAAAGTGAAAAGATTTACTTTTTACCTTTCGGAGCAGTGTAAACTTTCTGAACTGCGAAGGACTTGTAGATTCCTTCTAAAATATCTGTGCCTGCGTAGCCTGATAGTAGAGATAGTCTTGGATCAAAGTTGAAAACAATTCCGACGAATATTCCTATTATTACTGCTATGAAAACAGTTATTGCATAATAAGTCCAGATTATTCTACGCCTTAATGAAAGAGCTTTTAGTAAACCTACGACGCCTCGGGTTAGGCCTCCGACAGCCCCTAAAAGTCCAGCGGTAAGAATTGGATCCATGCTCTTTTTATTGTTAAACGTCTAAGATATTTAAACCTGCTCATGATAACAATCATTAAATAATGAGAATTAATTGATTAGTTATGGTTATGGATAGATATAATGGTGCTAGTGTAAGAGGATATTTTACAAAAGTATTTGAGCTAGGAGACATTTATTATTTTACATTGAGGAATGTTGCTAACATTCGTGAACCTGTTGAAAATTCTCCAGCTGGTGTGGTTGATGAAAGTCCTAATTCTGCAGAGAGTATTTCAAAGGTAAGAGACTTAATTAATAATCTGGAGATACACTTAATGTCTTTTGAAAAGCATGTACCTCAAGATATAAGTTCGCAGAGCGATATTGCAGATTTGCTTAGCAATGTTAGATGTTATATTGATTCTGAGAGAAGAGAATAATTTTATTTTCGTATTTTACCTGATTGCCATTCTTTCAATATAATTCTTGCTGTTCTGTCTGTATCGATTGTTCCGCCTCTTACTAAGAATTTTCTTTTCTTTCCTAATTCTTCTAACAAAACTTCTGAATCTCCATCAGCTTGAATTTTGTAATGATATTCAAATAAACCTGGATTGTCTTGCATTATTTCCGCTACTACAAATTCAGGGTTTTTTGTTGAATCGTAAGTGCGAACTCCAATAATTGCGTGTTTCTTTAAATGTAAAGATTGACTTGCAGCTGCGTCTTCATCAGACATTACTCCAGGAGTGTCTAATAAAATTATTCCGTCCGCTAATTTTACTTTTTGTATTCCTCGAGTGAATCCTGCTCTAGGGGAAGTTCTTGCAGCACTTTTTCCTGTGAGCATGTTTATTATTGAGCTTTTTCCTACGTTCGGATAACCTATAATTCCAACGTGAACTTGGGTTCCTGTTTTGAAAAACTTTTGATAACCTTGTCCGACTTTATGAATTTCTAAATGTTCATGATTTGATGGTTCTTCTGTCTGAATTCTTTTTTTTGCTCTTTTGAAATTTTTTGATTGTATTTTTATTGTTTCTCGAAGTTCTCTTCTTCCGTGATGATTTACGCATGATAAAAATACGTAAGGTTTTGTGTCTTCAAGTATTCCTGAGGCTTCTACTTCTTGAGTGTTGACTAAGTCTGCTTTGTTTATTATATAAATTAAGACTTTACCGTGTTCTCTTGCGAATGCTTCCATTGCATAGTTTCTGGTTTCTTTTATGAAACGGGCGTCTAATATTTCCAAGACTATATCTGAAGAGATAATTACTTCTTTAGCTAATGAGGGATAGTCCTGCCTATGTTCGTTGTGTGAATCTATTTTTCTTGTTCTTCTACTTGAAAAGCTGAATCGTACTCTCATAAAATAACAACTATTTTGGAGTTTAAAAGGTGATTGATTGGTTTCTCTCTAATTCTTTAACAAAAAATATGTTTGTATCTACAGAGAATTATGATGATTAGATTATAATTTGTTCAAAAT
>ERZ1292629.2180-Hain-H43-01um-R1-2180-length-17127-cov-5_pt1 | contig 17127 bp, 45 predicted proteins | sample MGYA00564399_ERZ1292629 | MGnify/ENA primary metagenome ERZ1292629 (study PRJEB36523, sample SAMEA6512636) | groundwater metagenome | collected 2019-01-08 | study: AquaDiva: Metagenomics assemblies of 32 groundwater samples
AACGAAATAACAGAAATACATCCAATGTCTAGAAAAAAGAAATTGGCTTGGACTATAGTAAAACAGATATGTGGAGAGGATGACGCCAATTCTAGCTTAAATAATTTTGAGTCTTTAGTTCAAAGAAAAGAAATTTTGTCAGAAGTGGAACAAGTAGACATTGATATTGTTGATAATAAAAGGTTGTTGATTAACGCTGTAAAGAAAATAAGGAATTGTAGTAATTCTGAATCCAGAAGATTAATATCTGGAGGTTCTGTAAAGATAAATAATAGAGAAAATACTTCTTTTGATCCAAATCTTGAAATATTTTCTGGTGATGTAGTTTTTGTTGGAAAAAGAGATTTTAGGAAAATTAAATGAAAAGTTACACAGGAATAGGGTCTAGAGATATATCTGAATTAGAAAAACAGATTATATTAGATTTGTCAAAAAGACTATCTATCGAATATACAGTTTATTCTGGTAATGCTGATGGGGCAGATATAGCTTTTCAAACAGGAAGCGGAGAAAACAACATAGCTTTTCTTCCTTGGACCGGTTTTAATAAAGAGGCATTTAATTATGAAATATTCTCTAAAGACTATTTCGTAGTTGGTCAAGAAAAAGACGGATTAGACTCAGTTGCTAAATATCATCCAAACGGAAGATTTTTAAGATATGGGGCAAGATGTTTAATGGCTCGTAATTATTATCAGATAATGGGCTATTCTACTTATCCAAGAAGTTCATTTGTAATTTGTTGTGCAAGTCCTATGGATGATGGTTCTGATAATGTTGAGGGTGGAACTGGTCAGGCAGTTAGAATAGCAATAGATTTGCAAATTCCAGTTGTAAATATAAGGAAGCAAGGTTGGGAACAAAAACTAAAAGCAATATTAAAATAAGGCATAGTTATGGAAAGAAAAGATAGAATTTTAATTAGAGAGCCTCTAATGTACCTCTATACAATAGAGTACAAAGGAAAGACCTTATCTTCTTTTGAGGAAATAAAAGAGTTTGACTTAGATTCTTTTATTGAGAAAGACCCTTGTGCGGATATTTCTGTTAATCCTATATATCCTCTTGATTATTCTTGTTCTGACAAGCTAGATATATCGACTTTATTTGATTTAGTTAAAGATAAGCTTCCAGAGTGGAAAATTAAATATAAGAACATCTATTACTCTTATGAAAAATTAGATTACGACTATTCTTATAGACCGTTCATTTGCGGATATAGATACGAGACTGACAAAGAATATGATGATAGAATAAAAAAAGTAACTGATTTTAAAAACAAAATGAAGTTAAAAAGAGAAAAAGACAAGGAAAAAAGAGAAAAAGATAAGATAAAAAAAGAATTAGAAACTCTAAATAAATTAAAAATGAAATACGGAGAGTGATTAAATGATAGTTACTATTATTTGCTGGATGTTAGACGAAGAGTTGTATTGGTGGAATTATTTTCCTCTAGTAGCTATTGAGTCTATATTTTGGATATCATTGTTTTTGGGTCTTGGTAGTTTTGTTGAAAATTATAGAGTATAACGGGAGAATTAAATGGAAAATCCAATGTTTGACGAAGTGGGAATCAACAATAAACAATATGTAAGGGGCGATTGGAAGTCAATTGCGGTTCATGATGACAAGAATATAAGAGGGTTCTTTGGAGACTACAGATATCTCTCTAATTTTTATGATTGCGATGTTTATTGTGATTCTTTGAGATTCCCTTCTAGCGAACATGCATATATGTTCTCTAAATTAGATAAAAAGAATACGTCAGAAGAACAATTAAAATATAGTCATGACCTTATTGTCTATATGAGTCATGCTCAAGTTAAAAAGTGGGGAAATAAAATTGTTCTACGTCCAGATTGGGAAGAAGTAAAATATGACGTAATGGCAAGTATAGTTTTTGATAAATTTTACAGAAATTTAAATCTTCGTGAAAAACTTATAAATACTGGCGATAAGTATTTAGAAGAACTTAACTGGTGGTCGGACGTTATTTGGGGCGTTGATTATCAGAAGGGTGGCAAAAATTGGCTTGGAAAGATTTTAATGAAAACAAGAGATTTTTGGAATAAATAAAAACGGAGATGTACTTATGATAACTGGAGTTTCAAATTCAAATTCTGTAATGGGCGATAAAGGAACGTGTACTTTAATTCACCCTAGATTTGCTGTTACTGTTGCACATTATTTTGATCCTCCATCTGGAACAACGTATAATTTTGGAGAGATAAAAGCAGTAGTCAAAAAGACTCATAAATTTCCATATAATGAAACTACTGGCGAAAACGACTTAATGTTAATTGAGTTTGAAAAAGACATAAATTCTACGTCATATAAAATAGGCCAATGTACTAAGTGGGAAAAACTTTGGTGGGTTGACTATGAAGATAAGAAATTGACAGTATATTGCAACAATATAAAGGATGATTTAAGAATTATAACATTAAGTACAGATCAAGAGCCTACTATAGTTGGAGATAGTGGCGGTCCAGTATTTAATCTTAAAAATGAATTGGTTGGAGTGAGGAGAACTAACTTAGCTGCTACATATTTGTTTTATTATAATGAAGAAATTCATAAAATTATAAACGATAGCACATCTAAAAATACTCCAGTTACTACTACAGTTACAACAACCACAACAACTACAACTCCTGTAGTTCCTGTAGTTAATCCTAAGCCTGTCGTTCCTACGCCAGAAGTAGTGACTACAGTGGTAACTACCTCTGAAAAAGAGAAAATAGTTGTAAAAGAAACTATTAAGATATTGGCAGAAAAATTTGCTACAGGAAAATATAAAGATTCGTTAAAAACAATAAATAAAGAGAAAGTCGGTATTAGAGAGCTTTCAACTGTATTTTTGAAATTATTAGAAGAGTATAATAAACAATCATGAAAATAGTTATAAATTTAGAGATAGGTCTTTCTGACGCAGCATTAAAATTATACTTAGAAAGAAAAGGAATGTCTTTCTATGAGAAAAAGGGATTTTTTGGTAAAAAGAAATTTTTTATAAGAGAATCTGGAACTAGATTTTTTCCTTCTCATATTTGTAGAACAGATCCCGTTTTAATTGAGGTAGTAGAAGAATTGGGAGAATCCGCTAAAAATATAATTAATGGTAATTTGTTTGATTTAAAGATTATCTATATTCCAGATAATCTTCAATATTCTATTGAAACAAATTGTTATGGAGAAGAGCAAGTTGTAGAGAGTCATAGAACTTGGTCCTAGAGCTAAAGTAAACTTTTTACTGCTATGGGAAATAGTTCAAACATAAACTCTACGCCTTACGGAAACTTCGCCGTTTTTAGCGAGCAGGGTTCTCTTCTATTTTATTGCGATGAAAAGAAAATAAAATGGTATTTAAAGAGAGACTTAGCTGAGAAAATAGACGAAAAAACAATAAGGCTTAAATTTAAGCATAAGGGCGTAGGAGTAGATAAAAGGCTTTTAGTCCAATTAGAAAACATATGTGTTTGCTGTGGAAGTAAAGAAAATCTAACAAAGCATCACGTTGTTCCTTATTGCTATAGAAAGCATTTTCCAGAAGATCTTAAGAATCACAATCACTTTGATGTTTTAATTCTTTGCAGAGATTGTCATGATTTTTACGAGGCACACTTCGCTAATAAGTTAAAAGAAGATCTATTAGACATATACGACCTTAGTATAGTTCCTTCTTGTTCTATTGACTTTGAGAGAGCAAGAAAGGCTTCTAGGGCATTATTGGATCATGAAGATAAAATACCAAATAAGAGAAAGGAAGAGTTATTTGGCTATATTTCTGTTCATTTAGGTAGAAAACCTAATGAAAAAGACATAGAAGAACTTGCGAAAACTTACGAAGATAGCAAAGTAAATCTTAATGAAGTTTTAGTTAGTAGAATTGGAAATATAGAAGATTTTAATAATATCTGGAGAAAAGATTTTATTAAAAACATGAACCCTAAACATTTACCTAAATATTGGAAAGATATAAAATGAAATATAGAAGAATTTCGCTATTCGGCGGTCCCGGCAGCGGGAAATCGACTTTAGCTCCGAAATTATATTCGGATCTAAAATTCTACAATTATAACGTTGAACTTGTTAGAGAATGGGTTAAACTTTGGGCGTGTGAGAAAAAAGAGATAATATCATATGACCAAGTTTATATATTTGCTAAACAATTAAATCTAGAAGATAGATTGTTAAGATCGGGGATAGATTTTGTTGTATCAGATTCTCCATTGTTTTTGCAGTGCTATTATGCCTCAGATATGTGTCCAGAGGTTTCTGATGAACTTATTTCTTTAGCTAAAAAAGTAGAAATAAAATACCCTTCATTAAATATCTTTTTAAAAAGGGATCATAAATATGATCCGGTCGGAAGATATCAAACAGAAGAAGAAGCATTAGAGATTGACGTTAATTTAAAGAAATTTCTAAAAGATAATGAAGTTTCTTATAGTGAAGAAAATAGTGATGACGTTCTTAGTGTAGTTATGGATGTAATTAAGCAGGGATAGTGTAAGTAATGAAAAACATCTTAATACATACATTTATGGATGATTTTGAACTAGAATTCTTTTTAATAAATGCTAACAAAATAATAAATGATAAGAATAAATATTATTCTTACATATATCCATTCTGTATTCGACCAAAGGATATTGAAAAGTTTTATATTGATGACGGTAAGATGAAAAATTCGTCAGAGTTTATTGGTTTTCATTTATATGAGATTAATAATAAAGCAGAAAAAACATCAGTATTTGTTGGAAATGAAGTTAGTTTTAAGAGAATATAATGACTAATAAAAACATAGATATTATTTTTTGTTATATAGTAGACTTTAGAATTCTTAAGGAAGAAAATGAAATACATTTTTTGGGATTTAATGCCAAAGATATATGTAGCCTTAATGAGTACGAAAAGAAAAGATACAAGAGTCAGAATATAGACTTTCGAGTATCATACGATGATATTAAAATGCTTTCAGGTGGACAAGAAGGATTGTCCGAAGGAGATGCATTCTATATAAAAAGAGATGAACTTAAAAACTTAATTTTGAACGAATCTATAGTATATCTGACAGTTGAGAAATGTTTAAAAAGAATATGAATATAATAATGTTTTACAAAAGTGCAAAAGAAAAAGGAGCTTTTACACTTTTATCTTTTAATACTAATTTAATAAGAAAAGCAACTCAAGAGGAGACTTTTTTTACAAACAGCGGAGAACTAGCTATAGATTTTATTAATTCAGAACAAGTCTATTATTTTAACAATAAACTTGTTGATAAAGAATATAAGAATAAAATAATAGATATAGCTACAATTTTTAAAATAGAAGAGTTGAAAAACTTAAGGTGTCCAAATACTATAGTTTATTTGGAAAAAGAAATTAACGTAAAAAGGATATAATATGAAAATACAATTTATTGGAGTAGGCTCTGCTTTTGCTATAGAAAATTATAATAGCAATGCTGTTTTAACTTTTGATAATGGTGGAAAAATGCTTATAGACGCTGGTTCTGATCTTAAAAGATCATTGAAAGAATCTGGAATAAGTCTAGACTCTATAAGCGTAGTATATATAAGCCATTTACACGCTGACCACGTTGGAGGATTGGAATTTTTAGCATTCTCCACATACTTCAACAAAGCTAGAAAGAACAAGATTAAGCTCATTATACACAGTTCTATGGTTGATACTTTGTGGGGTATGTTGAAGCCAGGAATTGGAATATCTGACAAGGTTTGTGAATTAAAAGATTATTTTGATGTATATTCGGTAGATAAGACTTTCATATGTAACAACTGCGAATTTGAAACAGTAAAAACGGTACATGTTAGTGCTGGACAAGACAGTATGTATTCTTATGGCTTATTCTTCAACGGTACATATATAACAACAGATACTCAGTTTAGACCAGATATCTCTACTCCGTATTATTTAAAGTCTAAGAATATATTCCAAGATTGCGAAACAGCTAAGTTTAAGAGCGGAGTACATGCTCATTATGATGAATTAGTTGACCTTCCAGGCGATATTAAAAAGAAAATGAAGTTATATCACTTTCAAGACGGAGAGAAGAAAGATTGTTTAGCTGATGGTTTTTCTGGATGGGTAAAGCAAAATGAAGAATATCAGATTTAAAAAAATATTATCTTATAGTTGGCCTATTGGATATAGAGGGGTAAGGGTTATTGATTTAGTAAAAAATAAGAAATCTTTTTGCTCTCTATCTGAAATGTATTGTTCAGCAGGATTTATCGGAGAAAATAATCCTTGCGGAGAAGCTAGTGCGATTATGTGTAATTTAAATTTTGTATCTGGAGCCGGAATTTGTTATAGTTTGGAAAAAGAAAGATGTGCTAAGAGAATATGAGAAATTGTTCATTTATTGCTATTATGGTAAATAGAAAAGGTCGTTATCTTGGAAAAGATCCATATATGTGTTTTTGGACAATAGATTTTTCTTATAGAATTTTACTTACTAGCAAGTGGCGTTGGTTGAGTGAGATTGGCTGGCAACTACAGAATAACAGTATAAAATATTCATTAGAAAGAATTAGGGAAGAATATTATTTTGTTTCTTATTTTTCAGAAAAGGAAATAGAATGGAAAAAGATTTAATACTGAGATATAGGTTAAACGAAAGAGTCATATATTTTTATTATATAGATTTGTATAAATGTAAATATTCTGCTGCTCCAGACAAGTTTGAGACGCCGGGAAGATTTTGCTGTAAAGCTGTTTTAGTAGATATAGATTTCAATGTTTGCGAAGTAGACTATAGGAATTATACATTGATATGGTGTAATGAAAAAATGATTTCACATGATAATGATTTCTATTATAAGCGTTCAGAAGTAGACTTTAAAAGAATTTAAAAAGGAGAATTGTTATGGGAGATTACGGATTTGACGGTGCTGGAGATTTTGGCGGTCAAGATACAAATTTTAATTGTAATCCTGATCCAGATTCATTTGAAAAGAAAGTAGATATTAATAATCCTGTAGAATACAGTAAAGAAAAATCTAAAAAAATGCATGGAGAAGAATTGAGTAAGGAAGAGGCTGACAAAGTAAAAGAAAAATTAGGAATAAAAACTGATTTTACTTCTTATCCAGTAAAAATATTTACTTTTGAAATACCTGAGTTTGACGAGAGATGGGAATTTAGAGGAAATTTTTGCTCTGAGCAATTTGCTGTAAGAAAAGTGTACGGGCAGCTTGGTCCTGAAACTCCATTTTTTCTATGTAAGAGAGAAGTGTGCAAAAATGAGCTTATTAGGTATTGTGTAGATGGACTTGGAAGAGTTTGGTATTCCATTAATTCTTTAGAATGCCATTGGCCTCCTTTAAAAAGTGTACCATTGGAATCTCCTTGCCTAAGGGCTTGTTTAGCTGATTTGGATTCTAGAGGATTAGACATAGAGGAAGTGAAGAAAGCTGTTTCTAATGGCAGAAAAAGAGAGGACCAGTTAATAAGCCAACAAATGCTATAAGATGAAATGTCCTAAGTATATTTTGTTTAAGAGTCAGTTTTATCGTCGATATAAAGAAGTTGTCAAGATAAAGTCTTACGATTATGTAGCGTTCATAAAGAACAAAGAAAAAAGCAAGTTGACATACATTCATTTTAAACACAGTAATGTGAATTGTGACACATATACGTATAAATTATGTGCTAAAAAAGATAATTTTTACGGAAAAGATTTAACTAGTGGTAAAAATTTATTTTTACATTTAGAATTAGAATTTAAGAGAGTGTAAAACATGGAAGATTCTGAGCATGATCTAATTCTGATTTGGACACAAAATATAGGTGGGCAATATCTTGTGAGTAAAAATGACTATTTGCAATATCTGAAAAATAAAGGAAGTGCAACAATTTCATTCTATCATATTGAGAGTAAAAAGACATATATTCAAAGATATGAGTACGATAGTGCTTTTCCAATTGATGCTTTTATCAGAGAAGAAATTTGTTTTAAAAGGATATGAAAATGAGTAAAAAATACATTCTTTTAAAATGGCATTGCACTGGTGAAATTGTAAGAATAAAGACGTACGATTATGCTCTTTTTAGTAAAAACAATGTTTGTGAGTCAATTTTACATTTTTCATTTTTGGTGGATAAAAAAGAAATTCCTTACAGTAAAAATTCTTTAGCTAATTATGCTGTAAGTAAAAGTCTTAGAGCCAATAAGAAAGAAAGCGGCATATCTATCGCAAAGCCTTATGATAATTCAGTTCTGGAAGGCGGAAATTTGTTTTTAATTCAAGAAAATAGCGTCAAGAGGATTTAATGATGATTAAGCTTTATGAAAATGCAGAATTCGATTTACCTGTATCAAAATATAATACATCTTACGAAGTTGTTGATTGTGATACATTTACAGCAGCAAAAGAATTTCCTGGATGTTGTTGTTTAAATTTTGCTTCACATAAACGAGTAGGAGGCGGATATAAAAACGTACGTTATTTTAGAGGACTAATAAAAACTCAAGAGGAAGATCTTTTCCGTAGATCTAATCTTCCAGAGTTAATGGACATTCAGGAAGTTAGAGAAAATTATCCTTTAATGGGAGTAAAAGGTTTGTATACAGATGAGGTTATTGTAGACAAAGATATGTATCTTAACAGTATAAAATCTTTTGATGTATCCGTTATTACCGTAGCTGCTGTTGTTAGCCCACAGACTACTGAACAAATAGAAATGGGGCGTAAGAAAATTAAATTGATTCTTAATATTGCTGCTCAAAATAATACTAAGGAACTAATTCTTGGTGCTTGGGGCTGCGGAGTATTTAATAATGATCCTGTTGAAGTTGCAGGCTCATTTCATGATTACTTAGAAAATGAATTTAAAGGCGTATTTAGCAAAGTTGTTTTTGCCATTCCAGGAAAAAATAATAATTTTAAGGTTTTTGATGAATTCTTTAGATAATACAGGGCAGATTTTTAACGACTACGACCTAATAACAATTTGGAAAAATGTTAGTCATGCTAAATATTTTATTCGTTCAAAAGAATATTTAGAATTACTTAAAGGCGGTAGAGTTGAAATGCACTTTATCAATATATTGGATGGGAAAAGTACGAAGAACACTTATTATTTTATGAGAAATGGAGTTCGTATAGAATACGGAGTTTGTGCTAGTGATGGCATTTTTATTAAAAAAGAAAATAGCTTCAAAAGAGTATGAAAAATAAAGAATTTGTAATATTCTCTTGGAGAACGGACGATCTTGGTCAATATTTGGTAGATAAGAATCAGTATCTAAGGTCTATATATTATAAAGAAAAAATAGATTTTTCTTTTTATAATATTAAGACTGAAAAAACATATAATCGTTACTATGCATTTTCTGATTTTGATTTCGGTGGAGACGTTGGTATTTTTTTAGAAACAGAGTTGTGCGTAAAGAGGATATAAATATGAAAGAAATACAAGATAAATTTATAGAACATTATTCAGTTATTTATAGTAAAAAGATAGACAATTTGAACGAACAAATTGTTAATTGTGAGAGATTCATAGACGTTCTATCATTTTTTGACATAGAAAATTGTTATTTAGAAATACAAGTTTATGGATATAAGATGCATTACTTTGAAAACTATTCTTTAAAGAAGGCAATAGAAGAAATAAAAGAAAAGTATGGAGAAAGAGTAGTTGTTGATATATCCGTAATTACTAAGGTTAATGAAACTAAGCTTCTTATTCCAAAGGATGTTTTAAAAGAGTATTTAAATGGATAAATATAATACAATATTAAAGTTATTTCATAATAAATATTTGAGAAAGTTTAAATATAATGTTAAACTTGAATTTTGTCGGAGTTTGCTATCAGCAGCCGAAACAGAGCAGGTTGACAAGTATAGTTATATTATATATCTTTTTGATGATAAGTGTGAAAAAGCTAAAATGTCTAATTTAATACATGAGCTAGTTCATGTTAAACAGTTTTTAAAAAATGAATTAAAATACGATTCTATAAATAAATTATTTATATGGAAAAATAAGAAATATATTACTTATGATTATTACAATTCATTAGTAAACAAAATAGTTGATTTAAATTCGGTTGACGATGGTGATAAAGAAAATCAAAGAGCGAAAAACAAAAAAATACATAAAAAGTACAAAAGAATACCTTGGGAAAAAGATGCTTTTAACCACAAATATATGAGAATATTGGAGAAAATTAAATGAAAAAGAAAGAAACAAAGAAAAGTAGTGTAGGAAAGAAAACAAGAATACTTCTTATAGAAGGAAATGATGATTTTGGTGCATTAGAAATAGAAAATTCCATAGGAATTAAAAAAGCAGCAGAAATGGTAGAGAGAGGAGAGTCTCTTTGTACTGATGAAATTGACGCAGAAGGAACTATATTAGAATTTGACGCTATAGATCCAGAATTTATACAATTCGTCTTTGACGAAATGTGTGATTATGACAGTCTTAAGAATAAGTGTTTTTACGTTATTGACTAATGAAATTACTATTTATTGGAGACATACATTCTAAGATAAATAAGCTTCTTAATGTTTATGAAGAACAAAAAGGAAGCGAATATGATGCTGTATATCAAGTTGGAGACTTTGGATTTCGTCCATTAATAAAGTCACTTCCAGATAACTTTAAGTTTATTAGGGGAAATAGAGATAATCCAGATATGTGCAAGAAAATACCTAATTACTTAGGCGATTGGGGATATGAAAGTAAATACTCGCTATTCTATTACTCTGGAGCCAAGAGCAATGACGCACAGGAACGCACTCAGGGCGTTGATTGGTGGAAAACAGAGGAGATAGGAGATATCAAGGCTCAGATGGCACTTGCAGACTACAAAGTCTCAAAACCAAACGTAGTGATATCTCACGACTGTCCGTCAATTATTCAATACAACATTATAAAAGACTTAAAGCTTCCTAATTGGGGTCAGTCTTTAACTAACATAAAGCTGCAAGAGGCTTTTGAGTACCATAGACCTAAATGGTGGTTCTTTGGACATTATCATCCAAACCTATGTCCTAAGTATTCTATGAATGGTATATGGAGAGAGGAATTTAAGGGAACAAGATTCGTTTGCCTTGGTGAATTAAAAACATATGGCATAGAGATATGAGATATGAAAATAAAAAACCTTATTTTTATTCAGTCTTCTTTAAATAGCTCAACTACTTATTTTACTGATTTTATAAATACTTATAGATTTTCAACTTGGTCTTGGTCTAGAGGTAAAGTAGATTGGAATTGTAAAGCCGATGTTGGGAATCCTGTAAATTTTATAAAAGGTTGGAGTAAAAAACGTAGTCTTGGAAAAATAACGACATCTCTTCATAAAACAAAAGAAATAGAATTTAAGAAAGTATAATTATGAAAAAACTAATTAAAAGAATAAGATCTATCTTTTATAAAGATTTAACTTTTTATGTATCTGAGTTTTTTCCAAACTCTATATTTTTTAGAGTAAGGTATAGAGTTGGTTATTTTTCAATTTTTCAATATAGAGTGTTGGAGGCAGATAAACCAACTGCTTATGACACATATGCTAAAAAATCTTCTAAATTATTTTGTAGTTTTCAAGATGCAGTAAGTTGGGTAGATGGAATGACTGTGGAAAAGTTTAATCAGTACAAATTGGAAGAAGAAGAGAAGTTTAAAGAATATTCTAAGCATATAAAGGAACGAATAAAAGTAGAAGAAGATAAAAGATTGTACGAAAGAGTTGTCAAATAAAGATAGAAAGGAAGAATGATGTCAGAGCAAGAACTTTTAGAAGCATTAAAAGAAAGAGTAAGTAATGATACAGACGAGAATTACAACAAAGTAGTTGCTTTGTATGATGATTACTCACAGGTAAAAAAGATAGAAAATTTCTGGAAAAATTTGACTAGAGAAGAAATTGGAGACGGAGTTATCCGCATTATGATAAGAAGGTCAAAAATAAAAAGAGTTCTTAATAATTACGCTATTGGAAAAGGAATTTAATATGGTAAAATTTCATACCCTACATACTCGTTTAGATAAAATAGAAAAAGTATTAACAGATCTAGAAGACTATGCTAATGGAAATTATGAAGTTATATCAATATTTACTACAAATGAGACTTTTGGAACTGTAGCTATAGTATTTAAGTTAATTATTCAAGATGAATTTAACGAGGAAGAGATAAAGAGAAAATTGGGATACTAAAGTGTTTATATTCTATCAAGTTTATCCAGATTCACGTAATCTTATTGCTAGCATTTTTCTTACGGACTTAAAGAAGTACGAAAGATTGTCTTTGCGTTCAGAATGTATGAATTTTGATTACGATGATCCGAACTTTAGTAAAGAGTGGCTAAAAAGAGTTTGCCAATCAGCAGGAACTTATTATTTGACCTATTTGTTTTTAGATAAAGAGATAGAACATAAGAGAATATAATAATGAAGTATTTTATTTTTACATCCTCTTCGCTTTTACTTGATCCAAAAAATGCTTTAATAAGAGACGATACAAATGTTTTTGCTTCTAATGGAGATACGTATATTGAACTAAGTGAAATGGGTGATTGCGGAGTAGATTTTAAAAAAAATTACAAATTCATTCTAAAAAATTATATTTTAGGTAAGTATTGCGAAGAAGAAGCTATGTTTAGAATGCATTGGTTTTCAAAAGAGTATAGAGAAAGTATAATTAGATTTTACAAAATAAAAGAAATAAACATTAAGAGAATATAAGAATGAGCAATCCAAAACTAATATTTTTCGATTTGTCAATAAGATTTTTCTATACAGACGGAAAATCTTATGCAGCTTACGGGTCTGATGAAATTAATTGTCCATTTTCGATATCTGATAAAGAGACATTTAAAACTTTCTTTTTATCTTACGAAATTTCTTTTAAGAGGGTATAGCATGAATAAAAAAACAAAATTTCTTACAAGTGAGGAATGGACTACGGCTGTAATATTTTCCTTTATAGCGGGCGTTATACTATTTTCTTTTCTTTATTTGTATTTTGAAGAGTCTAATATTTATAAAGAGCTATCTGATAGAGAAATAAATTTAATTGAATATTCTCATATTAAATCTTTAGACGAAGAAAAAAAATACATTAAAGAAGCTATGTTTGACGGTAAAATTACATATATTGAATACAGAGAAATAATTACAAAACTAAAAGAAGATTCTTTAAAAAATATCAAAGAAGATATACTTAAATGAAGAATTTTATATTCATTAATTATGTTTATATTGCTGAGCAAACATATAGTATATATTTTTCAGACGGCAAAAAATATTGTATTTTTAATAGCATTGATCATTTTAAATTTTGTAATAAGAATGAACAAGGATATTATTCTACTTTTCATATGAAATGGCTTAAACATACAAAATATAAAAAATATGGCAATAATCACTTTGCAAGATTTATTTTATATCCAATTAGTGAGGTTCAGTACAAAAGAATATGAATCTAACTTTTTACTCATTTTTTAATGAAAGCGGAGTCGCTCAAGGAACGAGAGACTGGATATACGCTTTGTCAGAAAAGCATAATATTTCAATATCTAATATTTCTAATAATGAGCCTAATTGGACATTATTCAAAGATCGTTCTAAATTTCAAAATAACAAAATTTTAGAAACGATGTTTATGTCTGTTCTTCCAGATCAACAAAACAGAATAGATTTTAAAGGCAAAAAGACAATAGGGGCAGCAATTTTCGAGTCAACTTCTCCCCCTAAATATTGGAAAGATATACTGTCTAAAAATGACGTAGTTGTGTCTCCATCTACATTTTGTCAAAAAGCATTTAATTCTATAGGGGTAAATCCTATACTTTTTCCTCATACAATTGATCTTAATTTATATAAAGAGAGCCAGAATAAGCTTTTTAGCAAAGATAGACCAGTAATAGGCTTTCTTGGGACTTGTAGAGAAAGAAAGGGCGTGTTTAACCTAGTAAGGGCATTCAATGAGGTATTTTCTGAAAATGAAGCTATTCTTTATTTAAAAATAGATAACGCATCTCAATTATTTGATGTAATTCCTAAAATTAGAAAACAAAAGAATATAATAATAGATTTAAAAAGATATAACGAAATACAGATAGCTGAGTTAATGAAGAGTTTCGACTTATTTGTCCTACCGACGATGGGAGAAGGCTTTTCTATACCTACGCTTCAATCAATGGCGTTAGGCGTTCCTATTTTAGTAACTAATTGGTCTGGACATACAGATTTTTGCAAGGATAACAATAGTTGGTTAATTGAGCCAGATGAAATATCTTTTCTGAAAACATTAGATGGTTATCCTCAGTTTTTCAATTGTGAATGGGCAAAGATAAAGCAGACAACTCTTCAAGATGCGTTAAAAAGAGTTTTTAATTTGTTAGGTTCAGATGAAGTTAAATCGAAAATTAAGAATGGATTACAAGAAGTTAAAAAATATGATTATAAAGCCTGTCTAGAGAATTTTGAATTAATAGAAAAGAATTTATGAATCTTTATGTACTTCGTAGAAATAAAACACATAACAATGTTATATTGTTAGACTTTAATAAAAAATTTTGGAAAACTATTACTTGGAAATATAATGAGTATTTAGACAATACTTCTGAATACGCCTTAAGTACAGACAATATTAGATATTTTTTCGACGGAAAAGAAAACGATGGATTATATTTAACTCAAGAGGTAGAGTGGAAAAGAATTTAATAGAAAATAATTTAATAGAAAATAATTTATGGAAGAAAAAATAAAAAGATTCGTTAGGCAAAGCGGAATAAACTGTATTCTTGTTTGTTGCTGTAAGCAAAATATTCGTTTTGTTAAAGGTAACATCGAGGAATATTCTTTTGTCGCTTTGGCCGAGTTAGATAAATTCGGCTTTACTGAATTTCTTTTTACTAAATGGATGACTAGTGAGAGATGGGCAATTCCGGCATTAGGCGGAAAAAGATCTAAAGAAGAAATAGATAGAAACTACTTAATTTTAAATGTTTTAAAAACCAAGGAAATGTCTTGGAAAAAAATTTAATAGTAATACAGAAAAAGAAAGTAGCTAACTACGGGTTATGGAGAATATTTTTCTGGAAGATTTGTAACGGTGCAATTGTAGAAGATGAAATTTCAGATACAGGATATGTTATAAAGACAGATATAATTGGAAGAACAGATTATGAATGGATAATGTCACAAAGAGATAGGTATAGATTATATTTTAAGAAAGACGGAACTTGGAAAAAGATATGACAGTAAAAACTGGAGAAGCATTAGAAGATTGGCAAAAGCCAAATTTGATAATAAAATATTTCTCTAAAAAATATAACATCATGATAGATGATCCTATTTGTTGTTGCCTATATTATATTGAGTGTGAAGATTTATATACAGTAGATATTATTGATGGAAAATGTATAGTTAGGGATTCAAGATCTAGAGATGATTTACAAGCAAAAGAAATTATAGAACTAAAATACTACTGTATGTTTACTGCAAAATATTGTGCTTGTAAAGAAATGGAATTTAAAAGGGTATAATATGCTGGTACTCATAAGACGCTGTGTTGAAAAAGGCAAGGGTGCTAAAAGTTCTGGATCTAGAGGAGTTTTTTATAAATATTCTATATCCGGTAATTTAAAAAAAATAGAAGAAATGAAAAATTATGGACCAAGGCTATTGTATGTAATAGAAGTTCATAAAGACTTGGTTAACGTGCAAAACGAATATAGACAAAATCCAGCAGCAGTTTTTTTAAGAGGGTTGCGTGGAGTATATCTAGATAATGTGTGGTTGCATACGCTTAATTTAGAAAAAGAAAGATGCATTAAGAGGATATAATTTGATAAAAGAGATTAATAATTTTGCAGATAGATATTTTTCAGTAAAAGAAATGCTGATGTCTATGTATTCTATTTTTGTATTTATTGTTAAAGGAAAAGTTCCATTAAGGCTAAAATCTATAAAAGCAAATATGATTGCTATTCGTAATACTCTTATTGGTTATTATTTTTACGACAAAAGTGATAAAAAATACCATTTTATGGGAACTTCAAATAAGGTTTCTCCTTCTGAATACTCTGGATTAATGAAGTACAATAGTATAGGAGCTGATCCAATTTACTATGTAGAAGATGCATCATTAGTTTATTTTGCATTAGAATCCGAGTACAAAAAAATATAAACAGGAGTTGTTATGGCTAAAGTTAAAATTAATGATATTGCCATTAAAAAGAAAGCGGTTGACGACTTTTTAAATAAAGAAACTGAAGAGTCTAAAGCATATTGGCTTACTAAGGAGAAGCATAAATATATAATTGATAAAATAGAATATGGCGAAAAAGATACTAAGAAAAATTATCCAAAAATAGCAGATATGATTAATAATAACAAAATCTGTTATTTATATACAATTAATCTTCTTGAAAAAGAAATTAGAGAAAGATCTTTTGATATAGTTCCTACAAATACTCAATTTCAAGAATGGAATGACGATATAAAAATTCTTAATTCTTTAAAGAATGAAGTATTCTCTCAGGCTAAAGTTTTAGAAGGCTTAATGTCAGATTTAGAATCTATGGCAAAACAAATTGTCTCAAAGAAATTTGAGGAGATAAGTAAGTAAAATGTGTTATATAAGACAGAAAGATACGAGATATCTATCTAAGATAAATTATATAATAAAAGACAACTATTATGGTAAGGAAACTAGAATCTGCATATTCAGATACGGGCCAGACTCAAAAGTTAGTTATAAAAATTCACCTAAAAATTCTTGGACCGGAGAAGTTACTTTAACAAGTTTTATCTACGGAAACGGATATAAAACTTATGTAATGGATAAAGAAGATGAAGTATTTTCATCTAAAGAAAGAAGCTGGAAGCCAATATAATGTTCCCATTTGTAGAATTAGGAAAAAAACTAGGTATATGTTTTTTTGGAGAACTTGGGACTCCAAAAGAATTTTATTTTATATATAAAAATATTAAAGAAAAAGACTCTTATCTTTTATTGGACGGTGAAGGTAATTTTTCGTTTATTGGAGAGATAGAGCGTTTAGGTGGAGTGAATTCTAGAATTTATTCCATTATAGAGCATTCTCAGAAGAGGATATAGCTTATGCATAGTCCTG
>ERZ1292629.2181-Hain-H43-01um-R1-2181-length-17123-cov-7_pt1 | contig 17123 bp, 23 predicted proteins | sample MGYA00564399_ERZ1292629 | MGnify/ENA primary metagenome ERZ1292629 (study PRJEB36523, sample SAMEA6512636) | groundwater metagenome | collected 2019-01-08 | study: AquaDiva: Metagenomics assemblies of 32 groundwater samples
AACAGGAAGTGTTGAGTGAGGGCCTGAAATTGTTTTCTGATAACCAGAAGGCATGTCTGGCCAGTTATAATGCTTTCTCTGAAATATTAATGGTTTATTATTTTCAATTAAATTTGGCTTGCAATTCAGCATCAAACCTATCTGAAGGATTTTTGTTATTGCTTCTTGGTTTGGAAGCATTGGCTTTGCTCCTGGAGCGCCTGTGCACACAGGGCATATATTAGTGTTCGGCTTCACAATCTTCATGTCATGGAAGTTTTTACATTTGCAAAACAGCTTTTCTTTAGTATCAAGATAACCATGTATTTCCAAACCAATCATTGCTCCCTTAATAGCCCCTTTGATTTCTTGTTTTTCCATGAAAAATAAAGATAATAATACTTTTTATAGGTTATTGTTAAGATATTTTTGTTTTATGGGTATGCAATGAATTAAGAAGTTATGTAAGCAGTTCATTTAGAGAGAAACCATCTCAAATGATTATGTGTATTATCTTTATTTCTTGATTTAACTACATATCTCGAGAGTTATTACGATTACTGATTCAAAATAAATATATTCATCTAATCTAAGTAATTACAATATGAATACATTTTATACCAACAATCTTTAAATAACTTGCAGGGTTATTTTTAATATGGCAAAGAGAGGTAAAAAACCTGACTTAAGTGATTTCTTTGATAAAAAAGCAAAAGAACAACTTAAAAAAGAAATCAAAGAAGAATTAAAAAAAGAGCTTAGGGGAGAAGGGATTAATATAGAATTTATCAGCGGAGAAAGTGAGAATGAAAAAACCATCGCTAAAGAAGATATAATTAAACCAATTAAAAAAAAGAAAAATCCCTATGTTCAAACTCTGGTTTTTCTTGTTATAATTATTCTTTTAGTAGATTTATTTTCTGTTTATTTTTATTATAAACCAAATCTGAATTTAAATTTTATTAATCCTATAAAATCCAGATTTACAGAATCATCTATAAGTTTACAAAAATGTGAAGATGGAACACCTTATAATCAGTGTGCAAAAGAAAAGCCTTATTACTGCTATGAAGGAAACTTATTGAAAAAAGCATTTACCTGTGGTTGTCCTTCAGGATATAAAGTTGATTTCCAGGATTGCGTGAAAACGTAATTAGTCTCTTAATTTTTACATTACTGATACATTTTAGTAATGTTAATGCCGAGGATTAATTTGGTTTATTGAGATTGTAGTTTTGGTTTAAAATAACTACTTCTCGCTTACTCTCTATTTAATATCCTCTGTTTATCACATTGCCAATATTTCATATGTATCTTTTTCATACTAATAATCTATTTATACTTCTTAAGCCTTAATATTAGTAATGAATAACCTAAAAAATATGTTTATGAGATGTTTTGTGTGACATTGATGATAAAAATCATCAACCTATAATCACAACAGAAGCCATAACTGATAAAGTTTTCACATTTCCAATAAAGTAATTATAAAAATAAACCTGCAAAATCAAAAAAACAATGTGCCACCACATGTCAGAAATCAAAGATTTCTGAGCATGCTCCAAAATGCCTTTTCTTTCTATCCATTAAAATAGATAGGGTACGAAAAGAGCATTTTGGACATCTTAAAACGTGTGGTTTGTTACGGGCACTTGTTTTTTGGATGCAAGAAAAAACTTTTATGGTTTTTTCTGCACAGAAAATTCATCTGAAAGAATTTTCATGTGATCCAAAATTAAAACCACTAAGCCACTACCCCATTCTAAAGAATGGGGTTTTAATTTATGGACATAATAAAATGCCAAGACAAGATATAAAAATTTTAAGTGAAGGTGAAATCAAAGAAAATCTTAAAGATATTCCTGGCTGGGAATATAAAGAGATCAGAAATATTTCTAAACCTTCTGATATTTCTGAGTCATCAAAAATTCACGATGAGAAAAAACAAGAATTTTTGAGCAATAAAATATCAAAAGAATTTAAATTCAGGGAATTCCTGGATGTTCTTGCATTTTTAGTCAAAATAGCTCCTTTTTTTGAAAAAAATGATCATCATCCAGATATGCATATTTATTATTCAAAAGTCTTATTTGAACTGACAAGATGGGACGTTGGAGGAAAAGTAACTGACATGGATTTTGTGACTGCTAAAGAAATTGAAAATCTCTATAGAGATTTTCAAAAGTTCATGACATAAAATCATTTCACAAATTGAAAAAGTTTTTAAGGAATTTGAGGGGATGGAATAGAATAAATTTGGGGATTAAACTGACTCGTTTACACAAAGTATATCAAAAAGGATATACTTTCTAAAAATCTTTCTACTCTATTTCTTTCAATAATTCAATAAATAAATTTTTAATAGATTCTATCTCTTTTTGGTTATAAGCACGAATGCCAAATATTCCTTTAAAACTATCATCAAATTGAGGCTTTTCAATGAATAAGGCCTGTTTTTTTATTGATGATTTTAGTTTATCAAGCCTCCCTCTTAAAAGAAATTCTTTCAATTTATTCTTATCGCAAGGCATTAACACAACTATATCTCTAGTATCAGATAATCTCCCACTATGCATTTTCATAGATATTAACAACTCTCTAACTGGAGTTAAAAATTCCAAGTTATCTAATTTTCTTTTTTGAGAATTTTTTTCTATATTCTCAAAACTCCATGTAGCATCAGTAGTTCTTGAAACTAACCCATTTATTAATAAATCTACATCAACTGGTAAATCATTCATTTTTTTCCTAAAACGCTTAAAGTTTTCTCCATACAAAAGAGCTATCTCTTTTTCATAGCTAAGGGAGTAACCTTCTTTCAGTAATAATTCTTCAAATTTTAAGAAATCACTTTCTTTTATCACAACATCTAAATCTATAGAAAATCTTTTCTTGTAAGTTGAAACAGCATATCCTCCAATAACTATAAACTTAAAATCATTCTCTTTAAAAAGTTCTATTAATCTTAATACTTCCCTCTCTCTTTCTAATAAACCCATTTTTGAATTAGTCATCTTCTATATGTTTGTGTAAACCTCCGAATACCTTTTATTTATACCTAAATTGTATAATAAATCCAACTGCTCTAAAATATTATCTAAATATAATTTTTTACAGTAATCTATCAATTCTTTTAAAGGCATGACTGGCAAATTATTTAATTTTTCTATTCTTAATTCTTTTTTGGGAATTATATAAACTAAGGGCCGTTTATTAATTAATTTGTCTTCTGTATGGGATATATTTTTTTCTTCTAATGTTCTCTTTAAGGAATCAACATCTTTTTCAAATACTTCCAAAAAATATATTTTATCATAAAAGTCTCCTGTTATAAACCCTCCTTTGGTCCATATAACTATTGCGGTGCTCTTTGTAAACCTAATTTTTAATTTTATATCCTTAATCAATTCCCAAAACTTATTATCTTTATCTATAACAGAAACTGCGTTATCCAACTCTCTAAATTTGTTATAAATTAAATTCTTATTAATTTTTATGATATTTTTATTGCCCTTTCTTATAATTTTAACTACCTCATATTTTTCCAATTCTAATATCCAACCATAAACAGCAGAGTAAGCGAATCCTATTCTATTCGCCAAGCTACGAATACTTTCTCCGTCTCTTGCATTTCTTATTATTTTTATTGTTATCTCATTTACTATTATCATTATCTTTTAAAAGATAATGGATATTTAAATGTTTCGGTTTACAAAGATGGTTTTTCAATACCTAAATGCTTAAAAATCTATATCCGCGAGTTTTATTATGGATAAAATACTCGGAACAAGTTTAGGAAGAAATAGTGAATTAGTGTTTGATTTAGAAGGAAGACTTGTTACAGATTCTAATCTTCCTAAAGTAATGGCTGAAAGATGCAACAATCATGATATTTACAAAAATGAGGGAGTTATTGTTCATATGACCAGAAGGGAGTATGAAGAATTGCAAAGACAACATTCTAGTTAGAAAGCATATCCTTTAGGTTCTATTTGTTTACACCAAACACTCCCAGTCCGATTCTAAGCTATTAACAGATATGCAAAAGAAGTAGATTTTATAAATAGGAATTCTTTTATTTTTATATGGTATCTAAAAAACCATTTAAAAATCCATGTCCTGGCGATAAAATAGAAATTATTATTAATGGCAAGTCTGAAAAAGGAATACTTCTTGAATCACATGAAATTGGTGTTTTAATGCTTAAGCTTGATAATGGCTATAATATTGGATTTAAAAAAGAAGATGTGAGTGAGATAAAGATTTTGGAAAAAAGGAAAACTGATATGAAAAATGAAAAAAAGTTTGAATTATCTCATCAAAAACCTGTTATTGATTTTATTGTTGTTGGAGGAACAATTACAAACAAACTTGACCCTAAAACAGGAGGTGTTACTAATTTAATTAATCCAGGTGAATTATTTTCAACTTATCCTGAAGTTTTTGAATTTGCAGATATAAAAATTCATAATCCTTTTATGAAAGCTAGTGAGGATATATCTTCTCCTGACTGGATAAGAATTGCAAAAATAGTTTCTAAAAGCCTGAATGATGAAAATGTAAAAGGAGTTATAATAACTCATGGAACAGATACTCTTCATTTTACTTCTGCTGCTCTTTCATTTATGCTTGGCAAATTAAACAAGCCTGTTGTTTTGACTTATTCTCAGAGAAGCAGTGATAGAGGGAGTGCTGATTCAAGAATGAATTTAATATGTGCAGCAAGAGCCGCATTAAGTGATATTGCTGAAGTAATTTTAGTAGGGCATGCAACAATTAATGATGAATATTGCTATGCATTGAGAGGGACGAAGACAAGAAAAATGCATACTTCCAGAAGAGATACTTTTAAACCAATAAATACAAAACCTATTGCAAGAATATTTCCTGATGGAAATATTGAAATAATCTCCGAGTATAACAAAAGAGGAAAAAACAATGAAAAAATTAAGGTTGATGCTGTTTTTGATAACAGAGTTGCTTTGATTAAATTTTATCCAGGACAGAATCCTAATATCTTGGACTATTACAGGAAAAAAGGTTATAGGGGAATTATAATTGAAATGACTGGTTTAGGGCATGTCTGCACAGAAGGAAAATTAAACTGGCTTCCCAAACTAAAAGAAGTAATTTCAAAAGGAATGTATATTTTTGCAGCTCCCCAGACTTTATATGGAAGATTAGACCCTTATGTTTATGCTCCTCAAAGAAAAATACTGGAAACAGGAGTTGTTTATCTGGAAGATATTTTGCCTGAAACAGCTTTGGTAAAATTAGGATTTGTGCTTGGACATCGTGAATGGAGGGGAAGTGTTGCTACTCGCACAAAAATGCTGGAAAATGTTGCAGGCGAGTTTAATAAAAGATTGGGCGAGGAGTTTTTGAGTTAAAATGGCAGAAGTTAAAGTTTTAATCGAAGGATATGCAAGAGAAGAAGGGGATGCAGAAGCAGCAAGTTGCACAACCACCTTAATCAAAGAAAACGATTTGAATATAATTGTTGATCCTGGAATGAATAGAGGATTATTATTGGAATCATTAAAGAAAGAGAAATTATCAATCAAAGACATTAATTATGTTATATTGACTCATACCCATATAGATCATTGTTTATTGGCAGGAATTTTCGAAAAGGCAATTATCCTTGATGACAGCAGCACATATACTTTTGATGGAAAAATTAAGGGACATGATGGCAAGGTTCCTGGAACAAATATAAAGATAATAAAAACTCCTGGACATGATCAATTTCATTGCTCTGTCGTTGTTGATACAAAAGATTTAGGGAAAGTTGTAGTAGCCGCTGATGTCTTTTGGTGGACAGATAATGAAGAACAAAAAACAGATAGAAAAAGCATTATGAACCATAAAGACCCTTATATGAAAAATGAAAAGCAATTGATGGAAAGTAGAAACAAAATTTTAGAGATTGCAGATTATATAATTCCAGGGCACGGAAAAATGTTTAAGGTTGAAAAATGAAAAACAAATTATTCTACCGGATTATTGGAATAATTATCTTGATAATAATCTTGATTGTTGTTTTTAGAGGAGATTTTGGTGAAAATTCAGGCGAGGATAATTGGATTAAAGAGGAATCATTGTCAGGATTGTTGATTAAAACCTAATCAATGATGGCTCGTTTGTCTTGGTGCTCAACAAACCTGCTAATTTTTATTGTTAATTTCAAAAAAGTAAGCGAGAAAATCAAGCAAGGCAGATTTTTGAGCATTATTAATAAAAACATCTTACAATTAAAGGTTTTATTTCAAAAAACCAATTCATCTCATTCTTCTTTCAATCTTGTCTAATTGTTTTTTTAATTGCTCTATTTCAAGCTCTGCTTTTTTATTAATCTTATAATCATATTCTGCCCTGACTCTGTCTCTTTGGGATTCTCTATTTTGAGACATTAATATTATTGGAGCAATAATCACTGTTATTATATTTAAAATAAGATTAAGGAAAATAAATGGATATGGGTCTGATTTATAAATGAATCCATATAAATTTATTATTACCCATAGAATTATGAATATTATTAAAAATAAAATAAATCCCCAGCTTCCTGCAAATTTAGCAAGAAAATCTTCTGTTTTTTGAATTATGCCCCATTTATGCCTGTTAATAGGATGTTTTTCTTCAGGTTTCATTTTTCCTCTTTTTTTGATAGACTATTACTACAATAATACTTATTAATTATTAGTTTATATAAGTTTTTATGAAATAAGTTGGTGATAGATTGAGTGCTTGGGTTATGTTGTAACCATATAGTAGATACAAATAGAAAGGTTTTTAAATAAAGGAGAATAGGGGTTTTTATGATAGCATCAACAGAATTAATAGATGAGATTGAGAAAAAAAGATTAAAAATCTTAGGCAATCCTAATTATTATTCAATGAATGCAAAAAGAATTGCTGAAGAATTAAGGCATATGGGGGATGTTCATTCTTATTGGTTAGAAACTCCTGAATTAAGAATGGAGATTTTAGAGCAGGAAGGAGTTGCAACACCTCAAGAATTAAAACAAAAAGCAAAAGAAGGAATCGTTAGAGTGAAAAGAGGGTGGAAGTTTTTAGATTCTCAAAAAACAAAAACCCCTTATTCTTATTTTACTCCAGAGGTAATTCTCCAAGTTGGACAATTTGTAGAACCTTACAAAAATCATAATGGATTTAGACAATCTTTTGTAAAATTTGGATTAGAACATGTTCCTTCAAGTCCGACAATAATCTTGCCAATGTTAAAAAATTTTTGTTCTGAAATGAGGGGTGTAGAAAGTTATCATCCTGTTGAGAGAGCTGCTTTGGCTCATTTGAATTTTGCTTCAATACAGCCTTTTGAAGATGGAAATAAAAGAACAGGGAGATTATTTCAGGATAGAGTTTTAAAAGATTATGGATTGCCTCCTGCTGTAGTGCCTTATGGAGAGAGGGCTGTTTATAGAGATGCATTAAAATATGCTTTAGCAGGACTTAGAACACACAATACTAAAAATATGAAGTCTTTTGTTGATTTTATTGGTGGAAAGGTTAATTCAGCATTGGATGATATTTTAGATGATTTAAATATAACTTAAATTTATTGACTAAAATGAGGAAATATTATATTCCTAAAATAATCCCCCTAGAAGATTTTGTCAGGGAAAGTTCTTTAAGATTCTTAACCCAGGTATGGAGAAATTTTGGAAGTTTTTCTTATCTTAGAAATCCTCCATATATGCGAAGAATAAATGGAGAAGATTATGCAGAAGATGGAAATCACAGATGTGTGTGGAAAATGATAAATGGAATATTAACTATAAATGCTGAAGAAGAGGCTATGGATGAATCAGTTGAAAGAGTTACATTGATAACTTCACAATCTGTAAGAGAAAGAGGAATAAATAGTTTTCACGATTTAGCAAAAAGAGTTAAGAATCCTGGGCAATATTCTCCTGAAGGGCCTGTAACTCATAGGATAACTAGGGAAGATTTGGCAAATCCTAAATATTTTTTAAGGGTCTAAAAAAATTTCTGTTGTCAAAAACCACAGGTCAAAGACCTGTGGCATGTTTATGCCACAGAAAAGTAGTTTTTGATCATGCTCCGAATTCCATATGCTATCTTTACCACATGTTATAAACATGTGGAATTCGGACATTATAAAATTTGAAATTTTTGTCTTTTCAAATCTCTAAAGATAAGAAAAGAGAACATTAAAAGATTTGAAAATAAAAGAACAAGTTTTTTATATTGGTATTCTTTGTTTTATTCATGGCAACTGAGATTAAATGCGGCCGTCTTTTTAGAAAAAAGATGGTGACAAAAAAATGACTGAGATTAAATGCGGTATTGAAATACATCAGCAGCTTGACACTCACAAGTTATTTTGCGAATGCCCCTCTATACTTAGAAATGATGAGCCTAAGCTGAAGATAAAAAGAAAACTGCATGCTGTTGCAGGTGAGGGCGGAGAAATTGATATTGCTGCTAAATATGAAGCAATTAGAGATAGAGAATTTACTTATTATGTTTATGATACTAATTGTTTAGTTGAACTTGATGAAGAGCCCCCTCATCTTATTAATAAAGAAGCTCTGAAAACTGCATTGCATATTGCTCTTTATCTGAATTGTGAGATTCTTCCTATAACGCAAATTATGAGAAAAACTGTTGTTGATGGAAGCAATACTTCTGGTTTTCAGAGAACTGTTTTAATTGCAAGAAATGGCTATGTTAATACTAAGCTTGGAAAAGTAGGAATTGAAGGAATTAATTTAGAAGAAGATGCTGCTAGGCCTTTTGGAGAAAGAGATGATGAAAAAGGGGATTCTAACACTAAGATTTTCAAGTTAGACAGATTAGGAATTCCTTTGATTGAAATTGGTACTGCTCCTGATATTAAAACGCCTGAACAGGCTAAGGAAGTTGCACTTTTTCTTGGAGATGTTCTTAGAAGCTGCAAAGTTAAAAGAGGAATTGGAACAATTAGACAGGACATTAATATTTCAATTTCAGGACATCCTCGTGTGGAGATTAAGGGTTTTCAGGATATAAAAATGTTTATCCCTGTAATTGAAAATGAAATTAAAAGACAGCAGGAGAATGTAATTAATAAAAAATTGAAGAGCGAGGTAAGAAATGCAAATATTGATAGAACAAGTTCATTTCTTCGTCCAATGCCTGGCGCAGACAGGATGTATCCTGAAACTGATTTGCCTCTTCTTCATATTTCAAGGGAAATAATCAATGAAGCCAAGAATACTCTTCCAAAGCTAAGAAGCGATGTCAGAGAAGAATACAGAGGAAAAGGACTTTCAGATGAAATGATAAAACTTCTTGGTCATGGAGATAAAATTGAAGAGTTTGAAGCATTGCTGAAAATAATCAATGAGCCTAATTTTATTGCAAAACTGCTTTTTATTTATCCTAAGGAAATTGCTTCGCATGAAAATATTGAAAATATTGATGATATTTTGAACTTGGATATTATTGAGAGTGTTGTGAGAGCTGTTGCTTCTGAAAAAATTTCCCAGGAAGATGTCAAGCATGTAATAGAGAAAATAGCTAAAGGAGAGAGTTTTGAAAATGCAATCAATATTGAGAAAGCAGATTTGAGTGATATTGAGTCAGAAATTGCAAAAATTGTTGCTGAGAAACCTGGGCTTAGTGTTGGGGGATATATGGGTTTAATTATGCAAAAGTTTAAGGGAAAGGTTAGCGGGAAGGATGTTGGCGAGATCCTAAAAAAATTATTAAAATAATTTTTTGGGACCATTAAAAATCCCAAAATATAAAGAGGATTTTTAAGGTATTGAATAGGTTGGTGAGGAAGTAATTATCATGAAAAAACCTAATAAAATAAAAAATAGTGAAGAAAAAGAAATATTAGAAGATAAAGATATGATGGCTCAGCTGAAAGAAAGTGAGAAAAATCATAAAAAAGATAAAATGTGGGAATTTAAATATTAAGTTTAGCGATTTCTGTTTTATTTCTAAAAATACTGATTAGTTTTAGAAAACTTTATATAGTTCTAAAATATAACTATTGTTATAAAATGAAACCGATTGTTCCAAAAAACTACCATAAATTATATATTGAGACTGGAAAACAAAGAATAATGGAAATTTTATTTAGATTTCCAGACAAAGAATTCAGCTTGTCTGAATTAGCTAAATTAGCAGGAGTAGCCAAGGCAAATATAGGGGGTATTCTGAATGAATTGCATAATTTAGGTTTCATTGAAATTACCAAACTTTCTAATTTATGGAGAGTCAAAGCAAATCAAACAAATTGGCATTTTATAAAATCTAAGATAGTTTATAATTTAAATTTTGTTTATCAGAGCGGTTTGGTGGAATTTCTTATTGAACATTTTAAAAATCCAAAAGCAATAGTTTTATTTGGCAGTTTTAGAAAAGGAGAAGATATAAGCAGTTCTGATATTGACATAGCAATTGAGAATGATGGGACTAAAAACTATGAAACTATCAGGCTTAGAGAATTATCTGAGTTTGAAAAATCTATTGAAAGAAAAATTCAGATACATCTTTTTAACAGAGAAAAAATAGATATTCATGTTTTTAATAATATTGCAAATGGAATTGTTTTATTTGGATTTTTGGAGGTTAAAAAATAATGGACAAAAATATGATTGAAACTTTAGTTAGAGCAAGAGCATTAAGATATAAACAAGTTGATAAAGAATTTATAAAATCCCTGCTTTCTACTTCTGAAAGAACATCTAATTTTGTTAAAACTCTTGAAATTGATGAAAAAAGTTCTGATGTTATTTTTTGAGAATTATATGAATCAGTAAGGCAATTAGGAGAAATAAGATGGAGATTGTTGGGCTATGAGCCTTTGAATCATGAAATATGTTTGGATGGTTTGATGGATTCAAATATAAAAGAAAAAACTCTATTAAATCATCTTTCAAGATTTAAAAAAATCAGGAATGATTTGAATTACAAAGGAGTAAGAGTAGAAGTTTCACAAGCAAGAGAAATTATTGATTTCTGGAATAAATGTGGTGATGAAATATTAGAATTGTTAAAAAAAGAGGTTTATTAACAAAAATTCAGCACAACTTATTTCTCTCTTCTTCTGCTCTCGGATCTTGCCAGTCTGATGAATGCTGAATAACAGCTCCTGTGAGAGGAATTATTGATTTGATTTCACTGCCTTGGCAGATAATTTCATTATCCTGGCAAAAATTAGATGAATTGCAGATTGCTTTTGTATGAGTATAGGTGTTTAATATTTCTGAATTTTCCTGCTGTTTTATTGCATTTGCTGTTATCGATTTGTTTAGAAAGAAAATGCCTGCCATGATTAAGATTATTATTGATACTAAAATTATTATTTTCATTATATTTTTCATGGATTTTAGAATACAGAAGAATTTTTAAATTATGCTTTTCTGAATTAATTTTCAATAGATAAGCTGTTTTTGTTACTTCTTTCAAATAACAACATATAGAAAAGTTTATAAACCTAAAATTTCTAAAGATTTTATGGCATTAAAACTAAATGCAACAAGAGAAGCATATAGAGAATTTTACGGCAGAAATGTAGAGCAAATGCCGAAATTAGTAGCCGATGGCAGAGTTCCTATGAATGTTGCTCAATTAATGCAAAGACGACTTGATGTTAGAAATTCTGATGCTGATATTAAAAGTTCTTATCTAGATAATTATTTTTATACTGGAGATGCAGTTGTTTATCATTCTGATGGCAGAGTAAAAATAGTTCTTGATTCTCAAACTTTAAGAGAAATTAATCTTCAAAGCCAATTATCAGCAGGAGCTTTGGTTTTAGCTGATGGAGTTTATGAAACTTTACAAGGTAAAGAATTTACTAGAAAAGAATCAGAAAAACATGTTGGAAATTCATTAACTAGAGAACAAGTAAAATCTAATCCTATCTGGAGAGATTTAGCAAGAGATACTGGATTACTTGCAGATTATACTGATTGTATTTTTGCTGAAGCAAAACAAAGATTCAATTATGATAAAAATATGGGAGTTTATCTTTCTGATAAACAAAAAGTTCCAACAATCCGGGCTTGGTGTGTCCGGAGGCTTGTCTATAGGTCTGATGCTTATGGCGGGTACGATCTTGATAATGATGATGGGCGCCTTGTCGGCATAGCGCCGGAGGCGCTGAGTGCGCCGGGTAAGGGTGCTTCAAATGTTAGAGCATATTCTATAGCTGATTTACAATCTTTTGATAGCACAATGAAAGGATTAGAAGCGATAGTTAGGCCTGAATTGTTAGAGCCATTTGCACAATTAAGAAAAAAACTTTAATTTAATTTCAATAATTTTTATAAACTCAATTATCTATCTTATTTTGTCCTAGTGACCGTAGTTGAAAAATTATGAAGAGGCTAGGTTATACGCACTTTCATGAAGGCAACTTTGTTGTTATAAAATACAACCATAACACCCAATGTCTTAAATTCATAAGAATTTGAGAGTCAGAGATTTTTAATCTCTGAATGTGAAGTGGTGGTGAAAAAATTAAAGTGGAAGAGCTACTTTGCCGGGCTTGGTATGTCAGGAGGCTTGACAATAGGTCTAATGCTAATGGCAGGAACAATCTTGATAATGATAATGGGCGCCTTGTCGGAATAACTCAGCTTTTACGAAAACTAGGACATTTTTTTAAAATCAAAAAAACAATGTGCCACCTACACCTCAAGGTTTGGGTTTGGAACAGGCACTTGTTTTTTGGATGACTTCAAAATTTTTCAGAAAATTTTGAATGTCACAGAAAATTCCTCTGAAAGAATTTTCTTGTGTTCAGAAATCCGAAACATATTCTAAAGGATGTGATTTAAACTATTGAGAATTTCTGACATAAGATTTCTTTTTCTTTGCTTTAACACTCGCCATTACACAATCAATCTCATCATAAGTTATACTCTCATCTTTCAATCTTTTTTTAATATCCCTCAATCTATCTTTTCTTGAATAAATTTTGCTTAAAATTTTGCATATCTTTTCTCTTGGTAAAACTTCCCAAACAGATATTTGCTTATGCTCTATAAGATTAATCAAATGTCCCCAAACAGTTGATTCTTTTACTCCTTGTTTAATTGCTATTTCTTTTATGCTAAGTCCATTCTTATAATTAAACAAAGTTTTTTGAACAGCAAACTGCAATTCGCTTTCTTTAACTTTTTGCATAAAATTATAATGTTTTTTCTTATTCCTTATTTTTTCATCTTTTAAGGGAAAAAATTTATTGAATTCTTTTATAATATAATTTCTATATTTGTAGGTATTTCCATGTATAGCATAATTCAACCACCCTTCTAATGATTCAACAACTTTTTCTCTTTTTAAAATTCCTTCATCAAATAAAATCTTTAGATGATTAAACTTTCTTTCAAAACTCTTTAAATTGCTTTTTCTTAATAATCTATGGTTAAAGAAAATCCTAAAACCTAAGAAGTTTATTCCACTATCTAATCTTAATACATGGGATTTGCTTGGATGTAATTCTATTTTGAGTTTTTCTTTTAGAAATAAATTGATTAATTGTTTCCATTCTTCAAGTTTTTCTTTATTTTCATGTAGAATAACAAAATCATCAACATATCTTATGTAATATTTAGCTCTTAGCTTATGTTTTACATATTGGTCAAGTTCATTAAGGTAGACATTGGCAAAGAATTGAGAAGTTAAATTTCCAAGAGGCATGCCTTTTTCGCATATAAAAGTGCTTCGCCCCCCCCCCCGCGAGAAGCATTTTTCAAAATTGTTTCAATCAGCCAAACAACATTCTCGTCTTTAATCTTCTTTTTTATTATATCTAATAAAATATCGTGATTAATTTCTTCAAAATAATGTTTAATGTCTGCTTTAAGGATATAACAAACTCTCGTGTTATTTTTTGATACTTTCCTTTTAAATTCATCAAACCTCTTTAACGCCTTATGAGCTCCTTTGCCTATTTGATTTGCATAAGAATCATAAATAAATGACTTTTCAATTACAGGAACAATAATATTGCATAATGCATGATGAACAACTCTATCCCTAAAGGCAGATTTTGTAATTTTTCTTGTTTTTGGGTCTCGTAAAATAAAAGTTTTTTGAATACAAGGGCAATAACTTTTATTGATTAACTCATTTTGTATTTTTAATAAATTATTTTCTAAATCTGTCTTAAATCTTTTTACATATCTTCTTTTATTCTTTTTCTTTTTAGCTCTGTTAAATGCTAAAAGAAGATTTTCATAGGAGTGAATCTTATTGTACATAGTTTTTATTCTATTGTTTATCTATAAAAATATTGGGATTTTCTACAAAACAGAAATAACTTACACTTCTGAAGTTTAATTAAAATATTGGTATTGTCAATTATTGAGTTATGTAGAGGTGAAAAAATCGCTTATGCATGTATCACAAAACTACAGGTTTATTGTACTACTGATTAGAAAAAATATTTGTCTGACAGAGTCGGCAAATATTAAGTTCTTTGGAAACGTAATAAATTTAATTCATCACAAGACTTAAAAAACCTTATTCTGTAATATTCTCATGGACATATCAAAAAGAACTTATATCAAGGACGCATTTTCAATGAAGGCAAGTTCATCTTCTAAAAAAGATGAAGGTCACAGAGAAGTTGAACTCTATGGATGGGTGCATGATATTAGAGATTTATCTAAGATAAGATTCATTGTTCTTAGAGATATTTCTGGAAGAATACAAATATGCGGTATAAAAGGAGAAACTTCTGATAAGATTTTTGAATTAATGACAAGTGTTCCAAGGGAAAGTGTTATTCATGTGAGGGGAAAATTAAAAGATTCAAAGCAAGCACCTGGTGGAAAAGAATTAAACCCAAGTGAGATTGAGATTATATCTATTGCACAGCATCCTCTTCCAATTGATGTTTCAGACCATTCTAAAACCGAATTGCCTAAAAGACTGGATTTTAGATTTTTGGATATGCATCGTGAAAGAACACAGGCTGTTTTTAAGATTCAAAATGAAATCTCAAATGCTTTTAGAGAGCATTTTTATAAAAAAGGATTTATAGAGATGCAGCCTCCCTGCATTATTTCAGCTGCTTCTGAAGGCGGAACTGATTTATTTCCTGTTCAGTATTTTGAAAAAAAAGCATATCTTGCGCAATCACCTCAGTTGTATAAGCAGATGCTTGCTTGTTCTATGGAAAAAACATTCATGATAACTCCTGTCTGGAGAGCTGAAAAGCACAATACTCCAAGGCATATTAATGAAATAAGGCAGATGGATATTGAGGTTGCATTTATGGACCAGATGCAGATTATGAAAGAACAGGAAGAAGTTGTAAAATATATGATTAAAAGAGTAATTGAAAACTGCAAACAGGAACTAGATTATCTTGGAATTAAACTAAAAATACCTAATGCTGTTTATCTTCATTATGAAGATGCAATTAAAAAAGTTGGTGGAAAAGTTGGAGAGGATTTTACACCTGAAGAAGAAAGAAAACTTTGTGATATGTATCCTGGAGATTTGATTTTCACATATTCCTGGCCAAGTTCAATCAAGCCTTTCTATATAATGCCCAAAGACGGGAAAAAAGATGCAAAAGAAAGCTGTGGATTTGATGCATTATACGGAGGAGTTGAAATAAGTTCAGGTGGACAGAGAATTCATCTACCTGAATTATTAATTGAGAGATTAAAAGCCAAGAAATTAAATCCCAAGAACTTTGAAAGTTATATTGATAGTTTTAGATATGGTGCTCCTATGCATGCTGGCTGGAGTATTGGATTGGAAAGATTAACACAAATAATCTGTGGTTTAGATAATGTCAAGGAAGCCACAATGTTTCCAAGAGATAGAGATAGGCTGACGCCGTAATTCTTGAATTATAAATTTTGGTAATGTAAATGATTAGAAGTTATGTATCAGATGCTTTTGCTTTGTGAATAGAAAGATTTATAAATATCTTACTATTATTTATGTGTATGAATATTAGTAAGGAAGATTTGCTTAGAATAAATCAGGGATTTGGTGGTAATCTTAGAAGTGGCTCTAGTATAGATTATGCTATTGATATTCAGAATAATAACAAACTAGGAGATTATAAGAAATTAGCTTACATATTAAGAGCAATACTTGTTGATCATCCTTTTTCAGATGGAAATAAGAGAACAGCAATGTTTCTTGCATTTTCATTTGCAGAAGAAAATAAAAAACAAATTAATAGGGATTTATTGCTTGAACAGGTAATTTCAATTGCTAAGAATAACATAACTGAAATAAGAAATATTGAATGGAGAATGAAAAATGCAATTCGATAAAAAAACAATTAATAGAATAATGAAGAAATATAAAGATATGTTTGAGGCTCTTGAAAACTATGATAAAACAAGAGAGCTGCCTTCTCAAAGAAAGAGAATAGACATAACTTTGTCAGTGAGAACTATCAATAAATTAAAAAGCATTAAAGAAAACACTGGAAAAAGTATTTCAAGAATAATTGAAGAGAGGATTGAGAAGTGCTGAATTTTAATTAAGTCCTTTTGGAGTAGATCTGTAAAAAGAAACAATGTCTAATCTTTTTTCTTCAGCCTTTATGGGCTTTCCTGTTTCATCTGTTCTTGCAACTCTTACAATGCCGGTTGAAAAAGTATAAGAATTAGCAATTCTTTCTAAGTCAATTCCGCAGTTTCTAACTTCTGCGATAACTCTTCTTAAAACTTCTTCTTCTGCTAATGATTTTCCATCAACTATATCTTGATGATATAGATAAGGACCTCTAACTAAAACAGGTGTAACTGGGTTGTTATCAAGTGTATATTCTCCTGTTGAATTTTGTTTTAGTTTTTGCATGTTTATGAATTAATAGTATTAAACCCTCGAAGAGCCAGTTTCTTACAAAGAGTAAGTCTTTGCTCTTCTGGGGACTCAGAAATCTTTTGGATTTCTGGGACTCCAATTCTTGCGAATTGAAGTAAAGAGGTGATATTATATATAGCATCCTGAAGTTTATAAATCTTTCTATTGTTGTATCTTTTAAGTAACAACAGAAAAGGTTTTTAAACCTAAAAGAGATATAATTAACATGGAATATGATAGTAATGGAAAATTAAACAGTGATGTGCACCCTTCTAGGTGGACAGTTAGAATAGCTAATAGTTCTTTTTATA
>ERZ1292629.2184-Hain-H43-01um-R1-2184-length-17101-cov-24_pt1 | contig 17101 bp, 25 predicted proteins | sample MGYA00564399_ERZ1292629 | MGnify/ENA primary metagenome ERZ1292629 (study PRJEB36523, sample SAMEA6512636) | groundwater metagenome | collected 2019-01-08 | study: AquaDiva: Metagenomics assemblies of 32 groundwater samples
ATTTCCGAGTATATGATCGAGGAATAAAACCAGGAGAAGATCATGCTAAATGGATTATGTATCCTGTAAAGGAAACAGATTCATTAACTTGGTTTGAATTTTCAGCTAAAAATAGGGTAGCCCATAGTACAAGAAAAAGATTATTATTAGCTGTAGTTGACGAAGAAAATGATTGTACATTTTATGAAGTGGCATGGACAAGGCCATAACCTTTTTATATTCTTCTTAATTTTATTAATTTATGCCAATAAATATGCAGGAACTTAAATTTAAGGTACTAGAGTATATTAGGTTGCGTGGACCTGTTATTCCTGTGCAAATTTCTAAACAAATTGGAAGCAATATATTATTTGCAGGAGCTGTTTTATCTGAGTTATTATCCAATGGAAAAATAAGGATAAGTCATGCTAAAATTGGTGGCTCTCCAGTTTATTATTTTCCAGGACAAGAATCAAGGTTAAGTATATTGTATGGACATTTGCATCAACGCGAAAAGCATGTTTATGATTTATTAAGACAAAATAAAACACTAAAAGATAGAGCTTTGCAACCTGTAGAAAGAGTTGCATTGCGTGAAATAAAAGATTTTGCTTATCCTCTCCAAGTTAACGATGAATTATTCTGGAGGTGGTATTTAATTAATGAGGAAGAAGCAAAGATGTTAGTTAATCAATTACTAGAACAAGAAAAACCAAAACAAGAAATAGTAGAAGAGAAGAAAATAGAAATACAACAAGAAATAAAGCCAGAAATTATTATTAAACCAGAAATTCAAATTCCAGAACAAACAATACAGCCAATATTAAAAATAGAAACTAAAAAAGAGATTAAAGAAAAACCAGAATCTAAAAAGAAAATAAAAAGAGAAACTAAAGCTAAAGACTTTGCTTTAATGTTAAAAAATTACTTTGATGAAAAACAAATCAATATTGTTGAGGAAAATATTGTTAAAAAAGGAAAAGAATTTGATTATATCATAGAAATTCCTAGTAAAATAGGAAATATCAGAATGTTTTTAAGCGCAAAAGATAAAAAGAAGTTAAATGACGCTGATTTAAGTCTTGCGCATAATAAATCTCAATTAAAAAAATTACCACTAATGATATTAACTAATGGCGAATTAACAAAGCAAGCAAAAGAGTATATAAATAATAATTATTTAATCTTTGAAAAACTTTAAATAAGGTAAACTTTATAATATAGTTCACTTAATTAAATTTATGAAAGAATATGAAGATTATCATTCATCAAGATTAAAATACACCCTATTATACCTATTGATCATTATTATAGCATCTTTTTCTTTTTTATATAGAGATAATAGATACTTTTTATATACCGGTTTGCCTTTAATCTTTTTATTATTATTAATAATAGAAATAAAAGTTCATTCTAATCATTTGATTATTAAAGACCAAGAATTAATTAATCAATCGGGAATCCTCTCTAAAAAAAGAATTGTAATCAATTATTCAAATATAACAAATCTTACAATAAATCAATCGTTTATACAAAGAATATTCGGGATTGGGGACCTTCACGTATATGCTGGCAGAGATGTTAGAGAGACCGTAATAAAAAATTTTTCAAATATCAATAAAATTCATGATTCAATAGTTAAAAAAATTAGAGTTCCACAAAATATTAAAGGCTAATTATTTAATATTCGAAAAAATCTAAAATCCAATTCTTTTGATGAGTTTATATTTCTTATTCAATATAAAGGTTAAATAAAATATTAAAATTAAAGATAAAAATATTATTACATTATTATTTATTATAAAATTTTGTTTAATTATCTCTGTTGTAAAATTATTACAAATTGAATTAAAGGCTGATAAAAAAACAGGAAACGTTAAATTTACAGCATGCTCAAACTCTCTTTTTGGAATATCTTCATTCTTGTTTAAAACCCATGATGTCCAATCATCTTTATTTTTACTTGCCTGCTCTAAGCTGGAATTTAAATTTATATCAAATTTATAGCATTTTACATTTACATTGTAATTTTTAATCCTTTCAAATTCGCTATGCAACGAACCCGGTTCTTTAATAATATAATGCGGGGCAACAAAAGAATCAGAGATATAGTGAGAAGCAACACCAAATGCATAACTTGCTTTATTATACTCTTTAAAGCTATAATTATTCTTAGCAGCCTGCAACCATTTCTCGGCTAAATAATAACTTGGAGGGTAATGATGCAATCTTGTATCATGAAAATCTAGATCTGGTGCGGTAGAGCCCTCTTTTAACAATGTTAAATTTAATTTTTGTTGTAGGCTAAAATCTGCATTATAATAAACAACCTCAACCACAGTATTATGGCCTTTAAAATTCCAAGCGTCTACATTTCCTAATAACAGCAAATAAAAAAGTATTATAAATATATATTTCATATGATTAGGAATATGGGAAATTATTTATTTGTTTTGGGTAGGGATAAAGAACTAAGTTTACTAGAGCTAATGTGCTATTTTAATAGGAAAAGTATAAATTATAGAATAAAAGACAAGTGGGCTAATTTTGTTTCAATCTCTTTAAGCAATCCTAATTTTGATATAGAAGAACTTGGCGGTACTATAAAAATAGCTAAGATTATTTTTAAAGGAAAAGATAAAAAAGAATTGACTAACTTCTTTAATAATTTAGAAATCCCAAATAAAAATAAAGTTTATTATAGTGTTAATAATGATTTAATTAAGGAGATTTTAAGCAAAAGATTTAAAGAAGAGCATATTAAAGCTTATTATAAAAGTAATGTTAATGATCCAAGTTCTGCTATAAAATTAGATTTAGAATTAATTAATTTTAAAGATTATATTGCAAAAGTAATCCAAGTTTCAAATCCCAAATTATACAAGAAGAGAGATGAATTAAGGCCAAGGTTTGATGAAAAAAAAGTTACTTCGATAAGATTAGCTAAAATTCTTATTAATCTAAGCCAAGCAAAAAAAGAAATTTTTGATCCTTTTTGTGGTGCTGGAACAATATTACAAGAAGCATTGCTAATGGGTTTAGATGTTTATGGTCTAGATATTAATATTAAAGAAGCTAGAGAAAATTTAAATTGGCTTATTAAAAACTTTAAAATTAAAAATAAAATTAAATTATTACAAGCCGATGCTAGAAATTTAAGCAATTTTGTTAAAAATATAGAAGTTGCTGTAACAGAACCATTCTTAGGCCCTTATTTAAAAGATTATCCTAATTATAATATAGCTAAAGAAACAATATCAAAATTAGAGTTGTTATACACAAGACTTTTCTCAGAATTAAATAAAATAACTAACAGAATTGTAATAATTTTTCCTGTTATACCAACAAAAAATAGGAAAAAATTAAATGTAAGTGTTAAAAATATTTTAAGAAATACTACTTTTAAAGTTGCTAATTATAAACTTCCAATTTTATATAAGCATAAAGGTTCTATACTTGAAAGAGAAATTTGGATTTTTGATAAAAATTAAAACAAAACCTTTAAATATAGTATTTTTTGCTCCATGACTATGGGTAGAATTAAAACAACATTGCTGAAAAGAACCGGAGAAGAATTATTAAGTAATAACCTAAATAAATTTACAAATGATTTTGAAGATAATAAAAAAATATTGCCCGGAGCAGTAGAACTTCATTCTAAAAAATTTAGAAATGTCATAGCTGGTTATATTGCAAGATTGGTTAAAAAGAAACAAGAAACTAAATGATTTATTCAAAAAGAAAGAATTATAAATCCATTTTATTCTTATATCTAGTTAAATTACAAGAATCAGGGGGTAACAAAAATGACAGATAATACAACAGATCGTAACACCGTGTTTGTAGGATCCCGCCCATTTATGAATCCCAATTAAGTTAAATCTTATTGGGCATAGAGTTATGTGACGGGAGTCATAATGCAGTTTACAACACAAGGTGCAGGAGAGGTAAAAGTAAAAGCACGTGGAAAATTTATTTCAAGAGCAGTGGACATTGTAGAAGTTACTTCAAAGAGATTTTTAGAAAATACAGTGGATGTTAAAGACATAAAGATTGATAGTGAGGAATTTGAAAACAAAGAAGGTAAAACAGTAAGAGTAAGTACAATAGAGATTACGTTATCAAGAAAGTAATTTACTTTTATTCTTTTAAATACAAAAAGTTTATATTTAGTGTAAAATATAAAAAATATAGGTGATATATTGGATAAGACATTAGAGGAAATATTCCACATAAAAAAAGAAATCCGAATTCTTATAATAATATTTGTCCTTATATTTGTTATTGGGGTAACTGGATTTATGTTGATAAAACATGTTGGTTTTAATGAAGCCCTTTTATTAACATTAGAAACATTAGCATTTTCTCATACAGAAGAACAAGGATTAAGCAGGATGTTGCAGTTATTTTTATTAACCATTGGTGTTATCTTAATTTGGTTTATAATATGGACAACATTTGATTTAGTATTAGAGGGGCATTTTAAAAAATATTATTTTGGGGTGAAAAATATGGATAAAATAAATAAACTTAAAGATCATTATATAATCTGCGGAGCAGGTAGGGTTGGAGAAAATATTGCTAAACTTCTTAAGGCAAATAAAAAAAGTTTTGTTTTGCTTGAAAAAAGTTCTGAAGTAGCTAGGGACATGGAAAAGAAAGGTTATTTAACTTTACAGGGTGCGAGTGTAGAAGAAGAAACTTTACTTAAAGCAGGAATTAAAAAAGCTAAATTTTTAATTGCATGTACAGGAGATGATGCTAAAAATATATTAATTATATTAACTGCTCGTGAATTAAATCCAGATGTAGAAATAGCAGCAAGGGCAAATGAAGAGTCAATGGTTAAAAAATTAAGAAGAGCAGGTGCAAAGCATATATTTTTACCAGAGTTGCTTGGTGCTAAAGAAGTGATTAATGAACTAGGAATTTATAAGTAGTGGCGTCGAGGAGATTTGAACTCCCGCTCTCGGGCTCATGAGACCCGCGCTTTGCCAACTAAGCTACGACGCCTTAAATAAGAAAGAATTAATTTATTTTAAAAAACTTCTGATTTTTGCAGCTACTCTTTCAGCTTCCCCCTCTCCATATTCATTAGTAATCCATCTTTCTACTGTAATATTGTCATTTGGAAATCTTGGGATTAAATGAAAATGAACATGTGGGATTGCCTGCCCTGCTACTTTTTTATTATTTTGCAATATATTTAATCCTTTGCCAAATTTTAATAATGCTTTAGAAATTTGTTTTATTGCGATTAAGCATTTGCTTAATAAATCATCCGATAAATCAGTAATTAATTCAAAATGTTTTTTAGGCATTAATAAAACATGACCACCATACTTTGTAGCTGGTCTTATATCTAGGATAGCTAAAAAATTATTATCCTCATATATTTTTATTGAAGGAACTTCCTTATTAATTATTTTACAAAAGATACAATTTTCCATGCTAATTTAATATAGCCAATATTTATAAGTTTTTTTAAAATAAGAACCAAAAGGTTTATTACCAAGTATTATTAATTAATTTTATGATTACCGGACAAAAAGATTATGTCACCCCAAAACATGGTTTAATTTTAAAATATCAAGGAACATTTGATTTAAAGAAATTTTACAATTCTTCAAAAGAGTGGTTTAAAAAAAATAATTATGTGTTTTCAGAAAAAGAATACAAAGAAAAACCAGTAGAAACTGGGGCTGAATTTATTTTAAAGTTCCAGGGAGATAGAAAAATTGATGATTATACAGGTTTTAACATATCTTTAAGTACACTTATTAGGGATACAAAAAAAATGAATGGAAAATATAAGGGAAATTTGCACCTTAATGCTTCTGCTTATGTCTTTTTAGATCGCGAGAACAGATGGCAGACTAATCCCATTAAAAAATTTTTATTCTTTTTTTATAATAATTTTATTTTAAAAAATAAGATTATCAATGTTTATGAGGATAAATTATATACAGAACTTACGGATTTGATAAATAATATTAAAAAATATACAAAATTAAATTAAAATGGTTGAGAGAGAATATATTACTCCTACTAACGGAATTAAGATAAAATGGGGCCGACCAACAGACCTTAAAGAGTTATATAGGCAAATGAAGATATGGTTAGAAGATAATGGCTTTGCTCAAGAAGCTACCTTAGAAAAAAAATATGTTGAAATGATAAAGCCATCTGGAAAAGATATTTTTATACTATGGGAAGCTGGGAAGGATGTTAGTGATTATTTCTCTTATAAAATAATCATACAATTTTTATTAGTGGCAGCAAATGAAATAGAAGTTCAAGAGGGAGCTCTTAAAAGAAAATTAATGAGAGGTACTTTAGAGGTAGATATAATTGCTTATGTTGAATATGGTAAAAATTGGGAAAATCTTGGTGCATTAAATAAAATTTATAAAAAATTAATTGCAAAATCTAGATTAGAAGATTACTCTAAAGACTTATACGATAAGGTATATAAGTTTCAGAAGTTTATTAAAGACTTTATTGGATTAACAGCTTAAAACAAAAGGTTTATTAATTAATTTTATTCATTTTAATTATGGTTGAAGTAGATTATGTTGTACATGAAATAAATTTAGATTATTCTGGAATCTTAAATTTGAAAGAACTTTATGACTTAATAAAATCCTGGTTTAATGAAAGAGGCTTTTTTGTAATGGAAAAAGAAAGCGGAGGAAGCGAAGATGAAGCTGAAAGCAGTTTTTCTACAAAATTTGAAGCTTTCAAAAAAGTTGAGGAATATACTAGATATAAGATAGAGATTAGTATTAAATCAACTTCATTAAAGGAAACGTCTGAACAACATAATTACAAAGGAAATTTTTCTATTTCATTTGAATCCTATCTTGAAAAAGATTATGAAGATAGATATGAAAATAAACCCATTTTAAAGATATTTAAAGGGATTTATGAAAAATTAGTTGAAAGAGGCAAGTTTAGCAAATACGAAACTGAATTAAGAGAATACACTTATGCAATTTATAATGAAGTTAAGGCTTTTTTAAACCTTGCAAAAGTATGAAAAGAGATAAATTTATATACATAAATAACTCTTTGTTTTAAAGCCCGCCATGAGAATACTCAATTGAGCACGGCAACGCCAAGCTATGAACTTGGGAGTTAGTGTTGCGGGCAACAAAGCTTTAATATTAAAAGAACAAGAAAGAGCTTTATATTCATAATAATCATTAAATTTAACTTTAAAATGGAAAGAAAGATAAAAAGGGATGTAATTTATTAAAATTCGTTAGAAATAGACTCTTTATACTTGTTCTTTAATAATTTGGAGGGATTAAAATGGGTAAAATAAGCCCGGTAAGTGCAAAATACATTATTCATACTAAAATTCAAATAGATGGTGTTGTGGATAAACCCGATGTAATTGGTGCAATTTTTGGCCAAACAGAAGGATTACTTGGAAATGAACTAGAACTTAGAGAACTTCAAAGATCTGGAAGGATAGGTAGAATAGAAGTTAATATTGATACAAGAGGTGGGAAATCTAATGGGGAAATTATAGTTCCAAGTAGCTTAGACAAAGCAGAGACAGCTATTATTGGCGCTGCATTAGAAACAATACAAAGAATTGGTCCATGTAATTCTAAAGTTAATGTTGAAACTATAGAAGATGTTAGAATAAGCAAGAGAGACTTTGTAATTGAAAGGGCAAAGGAACTATTAAGGGAGTTAACTAGTAAAGTTTTGCCAGATAGCCAGGAGATTACAGATCAGGTTGCACAAAGCGTAAGAATGATGGAGATTACAGAATATGGTAGGGAGAGATTAGCTGCTGGACCAGGAATAGAAGAGTCAGAAGAAATTATTGTTGTAGAAGGCAGGGCAGATGTCCTTAATTTATTAAAACACGGAATTAAAAATGTTATAGCATTAAATGGAACTAGCATGTCTGAAACAATAAAAGAATTAGGAAAAAGAAAATTGCTTACTGTTTTTGTCGATGGAGACAGAGGTGGAGATTTAATAATTAAAGGATTGCTTAATTCGGGTGTTGAAATAGACCATGTTATTAAAGCCCCTGATGGTAAAGAGGTTGAGGAAATAACTAAAAAAGAAATTCATAAGGCATTAAGAAGCAAGATAACAGTAGAACAAATTAAGATGGAGCTTGGAATAACAAAAGAAAATTTAATAGAACAACCTCAACAATTAATTCAAGAAGTTAGAAAAGAACAAACAGAAATAATGCAAACTCCAAAAAGAGTGATTAAACCAGAACTTAAAAAATTTAGGGATTTATTAGATGATTTAGTTGGAACTAGAGGAGCATATATCCTAGATGGGGATATGAATTTACTTGGTAAGGTTCCTATAATGGAATTACCGAATGCAATTAAAAATTTAAGTTCACCTTATGCAATTGTATTTGATGGCTATATTGATAGGGCATTAGTAAATATAGCAGAAAGATCTGGTGTAAAATATATTGCAGGAATGAAATCTAGAGTAAATCCAAGAGAAACAAAAGTTGAATTAATAACCTCAAGTGATTTTTAATTTTTTCTTTTTTATTAAAAAACGCAGACTTCACAAGATTGGATACTAATTTTTGTTATTAGTTACCTTAACTTATTCTCGGATATGTTACCCTATGAACGCCAAAGATCATGATTAAGGTTGCTTTATTCCTAACCTGGCCTGATTCTCAGGAAGATTAGCTCCACAGGACATATCGTCTCAGTTTAAGTCAAGACTAGATAACAAAAAATAATACCTCGTCTTGCTTTTCGCTCCTGTCATAAAGCCGGTTTACAGTTACAAGGGACGGCTAACCCCCCAAGCTAGTCTGCAATATTAACAATAGAAAATAACTTTTAAAACTTTCTAAATTGCATTTATCTCTAAATTCTTATTTTTACTCTCATAATATAGCTGAGAACCAATTCCCTGCCCTAAATAGTAAAAAGCATTTGCATTTAGTTTATTTAACACATCAAAAATACTTTTCTTTTCTTTAAATTCAACTATTTTAGCTTCTTTTATGTTGCTTAAGTTTTTTGCAACTTCTATAGCTATTTCTTTATTACCTAAGTAATCTATTAATCCTAAATCTTTAGCCTCTATGCCTAGAAAAAACTCACCTGTTTGAATTTTTTTAGTATCTTTTAATTTTCTATTTTCCTTAACATTATTTAAAAATACTTGATCGATTTTGTTTAATTTACTTTGAATTAAATTACGTTCTTCTTCGCTTAAATTTTTATATGGGCTACCCACATCTTTATATTCTCCAGTAACTAATCTTTCGTAAGTTATTCCATATTCATTTAATAAACCACTAAATTCTAAGTATGATGAAATTACACCAATACTTCCTGTTATCGAGAGTTCATCCGCGATAATCTTATCAGTTGAACTAGCAATCCAATAAGCACCAGAAGCACCAATATCTCTAATTAATGCAACTTTTGGTTTATTTAATTTTTTAACAGCGTCTGCTATTTCCTTACTTGCTACAACTGTTCCTCCTGGTGAATTTATTTCAAATATTACAGCCTTAATATTTTTATTTTCTTTAGCTGTTTTAATTGAGGAAATTATGCTATCTGAGTTTACTTCACTAGAACTAAAAGGCAAGTTACTATTTTCATTACTAATTACACCATAGATTGGTATGACTAATATCTCATCTTCTTGAACAGCTTCAAAATTTGGCAATAGTTTACTAATTAGAAAACTAATTAAAAATATTAACACTAAAATCCCGATGATATATTGCCACCTTTTCATGATTTTAATTTCTTGTTTAAATTTATAAATCTTTGTATGGACGGACCGCGATTTGAACGCGGGTCTCCGCCTTGCGAAGGCGAAATTCTAACCACTAAACTATCCGCCCCATTTTTACATAAAAATTATAAACTATATTATCTTTTATTTTATAAATATATCTTATACGAAGATGAAAAATATTTGTAAAAAATTAATCCCATTAATCTTTTTTTCAATAATAAGTTGCTATGCACAGCAATCCGATAAATCTTTAAGGTTAGAAATTTTGCTAAACAATCCAAATTTAGAAGAGAAATTTAAAAAACCTGATTTAAATCCGACATTTAATTCTAATTCTATAAACCTAAAAGTTGAGGAAGCTATTGGTTACATGGGATTACCAATCTTGAATGAAACAAGATGGCTATTAAACTTTTATTATGTTGCACTAAATAATTATCAGGAGCTTAAGAGATTTCAAAATTCTTTTACATCCTATGAACTACAGATTAACAAAGAGATAAAAGCTAAACTCTACTTAGCCAATTTTAGGAATTTTAAAAATTTTAATGATTATGAATTAATTCTGAATTTTAATATAAATCTTTTTTAAAAAAGTGGACCAGCCGGAATTCGAATCCGGATCTCATCCATGCCATGGACGAATTTTAGCTAATTTTTCTAGCCATTATACTACTGGCCCATTTAATTTATACTTTTTCCAATCTTATTTAAAGGTTTATTATTTAAGAATTCTTTTATAGCTTTATTTAAATCTTTTATTTTCACCCTAACTTGCTTCATCGTATCACGATCCCTTAATGTAACACTTTTATCTTTTAAAGTTTGATGATCTATTGTAATCATTGCAGGAACACCAATTTCATCTACCCTCCTATACATTCTTCCAATACTGCCTTTATTATCGAATAAAACTCTAAATTCATTTTTTAAAAGATAATAAACTTCTTCAGCTTTTTCTGGTAGTTTATCTTTATCAACTAAGGGAAAAACAGCTACTTCGATTGGCGCTAAAGCAAATGGTAACTTGAATATTTGTCTTTCTTTATCTTCATGATAAAATAAATCAAGTAAAGCCCATAAATTTCTATCTACACCAAAACTTAATTCAAGAACATGAGGAATAAATTTTTTGCCATTGATATTAACTTCTAATTTTTCTCCGCTTCCTTCTTGGTGTTTGCTTAAATCATAATCACTTCTATAATGTAATCCACCAAACTCTTTAAAGCCTCTTAATGTTTCTAAATCTAGTTCAATATCAAAATGCAATTTGTTATAAAATGCTCTTTCTTTCTCGCTTAACTCTCTAAATCTAAATTTTTCTTTTGGTATTTTTAAAATATCTAAGTAAAATTGTTGAATTTTAGCTAAATGATAAATATAAAATTTTGGTAATTTTAACATTTTATTGCAATGTTCGCATGAAAATTCTTCTAAATTCTTTTTTTTAGTTAATAACAATCTTAATTTATAATTTTTAATTTCATTCCAGTTTTTACATTCATTAAAATTATCTGGATCAAAAAATATCTGTAATTCAGCCTGCGTAAACTCTCGTAATCTAAAAAAACCCTGTCTCGGACTTATTTCATTCCTAAATGCTTTTCCAATAACAGCTAATCCTAAAGGTAATCTTTCTCTTAATGCCAAGAACTCTCTTTTAAACGCAATATAAGGAGACTGAGCTGTTTCTGGTCTTAAGTACATTACATCTTCACCCGTCGCACCAACTTTTAAATCAAACATCATATTAAAGAATTTCACTTTATCTAATTCAGAACCACATCTCGGACATTTTAATTTATTTTCTTTAATTAATTTATCTAATTCATGTTCTTTTAACCCATCTGTTTTTAATCCAGTTTCATCTTCAATTAATTCATCTGCTCTAAATCTAAAATGGCATTTTTTACATTCTGTTAATGGGTCTGAAAAATGTTCTAAATGACCAGAGCTCTTAAAAACCTCTTTAGCTAGAATATTTACATCTTCAATTTCATAATAATATTCATCTAAACTTAAAAAATAATTTCTCCAAATATCTTCAAATTTATGTTTTAATAATGTTCCTAGATGGCCATAAGTCCAAAAACCAGCTTTACTAGAATAAATCTCTCCAGAAGGAAAAAAGAATCCTCTTTTCGTAGCTATATTCATTATTTTATCTGTTTTTGATTCTGGCATAAAATAACTAAAATTAGAGAACTTAAAAATTTAACTAATTTGCAATCCAAACTCCAAATTTTTGATCTGGTTTATTATCTTATTTTTAATTCAAAGATTTGATTTAATCTACTAAAACATCTTGCAATTTCCTTAATATTTTTATGATAACCGACCCATAAGATTGTAATTGATCTTGGGGTAAAGGGTAAACTCTAAAGTCTTTTTTTGATCCTTTTCTATATCTATCTTCTATAAATTCTAGTTCATTATATAACTGATCTAAATTGTTTTTATAGGTCGAGAGTTCTGGATCCTCTCTAATTTTTCCGATTATATCGAGATTTCTCTTCATCACAATTGAAATCTCTTTAAGATTTTCAGAAAATTCCTCTTGCAAAACTTTATTTTCCTTAGTTCTAGACCACCATGCAGGATAATTTTTTAGATTATTATTCCATTTAATAAAATATTTTAACATAGATTCAATTTCGGATTTATACCCCATAGACTATGTAAAAATCTTAAACTTTATAACCTTTACGATTTAGTTTAAGATTATGTATAAATTTGATGAAGATAAACTAATTAAAGAAATTAAGGAAAGAAAAGCAAAGAAAATATTGATTCAGTTACCAGAGGGATTAAAAAAAGAAGCCTCTAGATTAGTTAAATTTATTCAAGAAAATACAAATGCAGAAGTTATTGTTTCTGGAGAGCCTTGCTGGGGTGCTTGTGATATTGCATTAGATGAGGCTAAGAATTTGAAAGCTGATTTAATTATTCTTTATGGACATGCCCCTTTTATGAAGATTAATTTTCCAATTTTATATATTGAAGCAAGATACGAAACAGATATTGAAGATTTAATAAAAAAATCATTAAACGAAATAAAAGATTTTAAGAAAATTGCTTTGGTTTGTTCTGTGCAGCATGCGCATCAATTGCCAATAACAGAAAGAATTCTAAAAGAAAATGATAAAGAAGTTTTTATTCCAGGAAAAAAGGGATTTGCATTTTATAATGGACAAGTTCTTGGTTGTGAGTACAATGGATTAAAATTAATTAAAGATAAATTTGATGCAATTTTAGTTATCGGAAATGATTTTCACGCTTTAGGTGCTGCATTAGCTATTACTAAACCTGTAATTTTAATCGATCCATTTAATAGAGAAGTGCATAATATAAAAGAAAAACGTGAAAAAATAATCAGGCAGAGAATTATTGCTATAAATAAAGTTAAAGATGCTCGTAAAATAGGATTAATAATTGGAAAGAAACCAGGGCAGCATTTTGGTTCTTTTAATTATATAAAAAATAAACTTGAGAAAGATGATAAAGAAGTTATTTTAATTAGTATGAACGAAATTACAAATGATAAATTAATTAATTTATATGATATTCAGGCATTTATCGAAACAGCATGTCCAAGAATTAGTATAGAGGATTATTCTAGATTTTCAAAACCAGTAATAAATTACAGAGAAGCGTTAGTTGTTATTAATGATTTAACTTTTGAAGAATTATTTGAGCAAGGAATTGTCTAATTTTTAACTTTTAATTTCTCAACTACGGTCCTTTTATCTATAATTGCAGAATTTCCACTCGGATCTTCTATAATAATTTTAACTGGCATCTCCCCAAGTTCAACTTTCCATAATTTTTTTAATAAATTTTTAGCTGTTTTTTTAATATTTTCATCATCTGTTGTATCTCTTTCTGTTTCAATTATTTTCTTAAATTTTTGTAAAATGCTCTCAATATTAGAAATATAACCCTCAGAAGCTGGACCAGGTTCAACAGACATTTTCAATGCAGGAATTTTAACACTTGCCCGTCCGCTTTTTACAACTCTTACATTTAAGTCTTTTTTATTTTTGATTTCAAATGTGTAACGTGCAGGATCTTTTTGTTCTTCTGTTTCGATGTCAGAAAATTTATAATCACAATTTTCACATTTCATTGTCATTAAATAACATTTGCCAAAATAAGGGATTTCGTATGGTTCTTCTCCAAGAATTAATTTATTTTTATGGCATAATGGGCAAGGTTGATTCTTTAATACTTCCATAAAAATTAGAATAAAGGAATATTTATAAATCTTTTTTAAAATAAAAATTTAAAGAACTTATTCTGTAGCTTGAACGTCTTCTGTTTGAGTTGTTCTGTAAATTTGTGCAAAGCTTGGTGTAACAACAATCCAATCTTCTCCAAATCCAGCTATATCTCCTTCAATTGCATCACACGTTTTCTTTAATTTATTTACAGCTCTTTTTAATTCAATAATATCTTTATCTTTTAATGGTTTTATATTAATTAATGCAATTGTAGTTCCCTCTCTTAAAGCATCTAATGCTGGTTTAATATCTGCAAAATCCTCAATAAAAAATGGCCTCACTAAAACCCTGGCCTTTGGACCCTTATCAACATCAGTATCAATCTCAACATAATCCTCACCAAGATCATCATTAAAATCAGAACTCCTACCAACAGTTCTAAGAATTTTTTCCTTAACCTTCATGTATATATCTTTCATTTTTTATATCCTCTTAACTCTTTAATAATAACAGCTTGTATATAAATATTTCTATTGATATCCTCCAAGTATTCCGATTATATTTAGTATCTCAACCCTTGTATAAGTTGGCAAATTTTTATCATTACTTACCTCATCTAACTCTTGTAATACAGAATTTATTTTTAAAGAAAAGTCTTTTTCACTATCATTAAGGCAACAAATTGCATAATCAATCCTGGCCTTTACATTTCTAGGAACACTATCATCCTCTTTTATCAGATTTAATGTTGTTAAGATTAAATCAATTTGTTCATTATTCATCATTTTAAATTTTTTAGAACCTCTGCTTGAAGTTCTTGTGCCTTTTCCTTTAATTTATTTTCTTGTTTTTCAATATTTTTAATCCTTAGTTCAAATATATCTTTTTCGCTTAATAAATCCTTTTTTAGTTTTTCTTTATCCATTGCAACTAGAATATTTCCAATAATCCTGTAAGATTGTTTTTTTGTTTCTTCTAATTCTCTTAATGCATTTTCATTTTCTAGTAATCTAGATTGAAAGGCTTGTTTTTGCATTACTAAGTTAGAAAGATTTTGCTCTATTAATTGTAACTCTTGAACTTTTTTTTCTGATTCTTTATCCATTTTACTCCGCTTTAACAACTGAAGAAACTGTTCTCGGTTTAAATAATATTTTAGAACCGCAGTATGGACAACGTACTTTTTTCTTTAAGTATTCTGCTTTTATGACTTTTCCACAATCAAAACATTTATGTACAACCATTTTATACCTCGTAAGCCTTTCCAGTAAATTTTGATTTGCACGATTTACAAAACCAAATCCCTGCTGCTAATCTTCTTACTCTTTTTTTATTGCAATAAGGACATTTATGCCACTGTTTTAATTTTTTTTCAATTTCAGCAACTTTTTGTCTTAATCTTCTACCGTAACGTGCACCGAACCTTCCAGTAGTTCCTACTTTTTTTGTTGCCATATTTTATTTAGTATACAATTGTTTTAAAAATGTTTCGTTAATAAATGGGGCTGCCCGGATTTGAACCGGGGTCTTAAGGTCCCAAACCTCAAAGCCTAAACCAAGCTAGCCGACAGCCCCAATATAAAAATTAAGAAACGTTAATTTATAAAACTATTTTTTAGCCATTATCCATAATAATTCAAAATAACTTTTAAATGATTCAGAAACTTCTTTATTTTCCAATAATAAAGCTGTAGGAATATCTTTAGAAATTATTAAAGCAACTTTATCTTTATATATAAATGCTGCTATTGGTGCATTATATTCTTTAGGTAAAAATTTTATTTCTCCATGGATATTTTTTATATAGTCCGAATTTCTAAAACTTTCATCAAATAATAATCGTGCTTTAATCTTTAATTGTTTCTTTCTTTTTTGAAAAATATTAAAATAATCCCCTAAAATCTCTTTTAACTTTCCTCTAGATCCGAAAACGACATATTCTTTGCATGTTAACATATCATCAAAAATAACCTTTATTCCTTTAAAACCCTCATAAATAGAAGCCTCCTCCTTTATTTTAGATTCTTCTTTTATATCTTTAAGTTCTTTTACTAAATTTTTAACAAAGATTTCTTTTTCTTTTAACTTATTCTCTTCTTCTTTGATTTTATCTAAAAAATATTCTGGTTCAGTAACTTGAAAGTATTTTATCTTTCCCTTTATTATATAAGAGACTAAACCTTTTTCTATTAAACGTTTTAATACATCATAAACAGTTGCGCGATGTAAATTAGTTTTTCTGACTAATAATCCTGTTTTAGTACTTCCTAATTTTAATAATGACAAATAGACTTTAGCCTCTGTCTTAGTTAATCCTAGTTTTTCTAATTGTAATTCCTCCATATAAATAATAAGATTTGCTAATATATAAATGTTGTTATGTTACCAGACTACAATCTTTTAAATAGGATGCTGTTACCTTTGTTATGTGATTAAAATGAATAAAAAATCAAAAACTTTAGAAGAAATCGCAAGAGAAATAGGAAGACTAAAAAAAGAACAATCAGAAGAAATATTAAGTTATATTGTAGGTAAATTATGGCACGTTTTTGTAGAGAGCGGAACAATGACTTACGGCGATAAACATCACCGCGATAAGGCAGTTTTTTTTGTTACAACTCTTCACACCCCTATTTTTTATTTAAAAACAATGCAAGAAATTGGATTGGTGGAAAAAGAACCATTAAAGTACGTGTTTATATGCCATGATAGGTATATAGAATATGCATTAACGCCTTATTCGATAGAGGTCTTTAATAATTTAGTTGAAGAAGGTTATTACAACGAGAAGATTAAAAAGAAGATTATAAAGAAAACCGATTTCAAAATTAGAGAATAAATCTAATTTATAAAACTTTATTTTTTACCTTTCTTTTCAACTTCTTTACCAACTTCGGGTTTTGCAGCAACAGGAGCAACTTCTTTGCCAGCTTCAGGTTTACCCACAGGAACCTTTCCACCAGCACCCGGAGCAGCAACTTCACCTTCTTTTGGTGCTTCTTCTTTAACAATCTCAACTTTCTTTTCTGCAAGCTTTTCAGCAAGTGCTTTTTCTTTTTCAAGTTGTTTTTTAATCTCTTTATTTACCTCATCTAATTGTTTTTTAAGTTGCTCTAATTTTTCATTACTTA
>ERZ1292629.2185-Hain-H43-01um-R1-2185-length-17082-cov-8_pt1 | contig 17082 bp, 18 predicted proteins | sample MGYA00564399_ERZ1292629 | MGnify/ENA primary metagenome ERZ1292629 (study PRJEB36523, sample SAMEA6512636) | groundwater metagenome | collected 2019-01-08 | study: AquaDiva: Metagenomics assemblies of 32 groundwater samples
TCAGCTCGTGTTTTGAAATGTTCCCTTAAGTGGGGTAACGAGCGCAACCCTTATCGTGTGTTACAAGTGTCACGCGAAACTGCCCAGCCCTTTGCGCAGGAAGCGCAACGCGGATAATTGCGGATCGAGACTCGGATTCTCGCGGATGAATTATATCTGCGTTAATCTGCGTAATAATCCGCGTATATCGGCGTTGCTCGCTTCGCGAGCAAAGGGCTGGGAGGAAGGAGAGGATGACGTCAAATCAGCATGGCCCTTTGATGCCCTGGGCTACACTCGTGTTACAATGGCCGGGACAATGGGTTGCCAAGCCGCAAGGCGGAGCTAATCCCACAAACCTGGTCTCAGTTCGGATTGAGGGCTGCAACTTGCCCTCATGAAGCCGGAATCGCTAGTAATCGCAGGTCAGCTACACTGCGGTGAATACGTTCTCGAGTCCTGTACTCACTGCCCGTCACGCCAAGGGAGCCGGGAAGAGGTGAAAGCCCACGCAAGTGGGACTAGCTTCAGCTCGGTGACATGGGCGAAGTCGTAACAAGGCACGCGTAGCGGAAGCTGTGCGTGGATCAATTAAACTATCTTTTGACAGTTCGGCAGGCTCACTGTGGTGAGTTTATCGAACCATAATCTCACACTCCGTCAAGTTTGTGAGTGCGTCAGAAAGGTATGTCGGCATGTGCCAAGTTGGTGTATGCGTTCCGGGAAATCCGGAACAGAAGTTGGGGCAGCTAAAAAATTCTTTTTCACTGTTCAAAATTATTCACATTCAGACTTTTGATAACTTTTCAGTTATTAAAAAAAAGACGAAGGCCTCCGTCGGAGACCTTCGTTTGTTTTGCCTATAGCGGCGCTACCTTTTTCGGGTGGCAAAAACCGCGAAGGCTATCAGAGCTGGTATAGCTATCATGGCAACTGTTTCTGCAATTTGCCAGAGTTTGACTAACAGTATAACCACGATGGGGACCAGCTCCTCAGGGATTCCAATCATAAAACCTCCATCGTTTAATTGCTGACCCCATTCTATGATATTTGCGCGCTTAAGTCAATAGCCAAAAATTTGTCTTAAACCATGTGTTGCGGCATACTCCAGATCGACTATTCCGGCTGGTGTGGATAATGAGTTTGTGCTATCGTGGAAGAGGGCGTACAATAAAAAATAGAAATAGTGCCGAATTAAGATGAAAGATATAAGAATGGAAAAGAGTTCGTTAGGAAAATACCTTTTTGTTTTGTTCGTCGCGTTGTTGTTCGGCGTTGTTTGGTTGATTTCTTCTAAAGCCCTAGCCAATGGGGCGCAGTCAGCCAAATTAAAAGTTGAAGTTCTCCGCGCTGGCGTAGTTCAGTTCACCTCTCTTTCGCCGACCGAGTCCACTGCGTCATCGCTAAGTTGCTTCGGCCAGCAGCGCATCGACCAATACTATGGCGGCGACACGAGCAAGTACACATCAAAACTGAAGGATCAGGCCAAGTGCGTTCAAGGTAATGTGACGGCGGCTTACTACAATGCGCTCATCGGCGAGGCAAATGGCAGCGCCTCAACTGCCAATTTCATGAAAAATGATGTTGAGGCTTTTCTCCAAGTACTCAAAACCAAGTCCTCTATTGATGGCCTTGCCGCCGCGATTATTCCTGGTGGTGATTATCTTCCAAGTCCTTACCTTTCAGCCAAAGGTGTAGAAATAATGTGCCTAAAGGATAGCGTTGCGAGTAGCTCGGTTCCGGAAGTGCCAATCGGTTCATCGCAGAATATATCAGGACCATCCTTTCAGCACACTACCCCTGCTCTCGAGAGTCAACTCAACGGCATGAAAAAGAGAGCAGAAGAATTAAAAAAAGAGATGGATGCGGCGCTCGCTGATCCTAAAAATATTGATCCTAAAACAGGTAAAGCGAAAGTCCCGATTGGTTTGGTGATAAAGCTGGTACGGATGATGAAAAAAAATTTAGAAGAGAGCAAAGGTAAGTTCATCATCGTCAGTCCGTCTACCGTTTCAAGCCACTATCCAGGAATAGCAGCGAAAGGTGTGTATTCTCAGATTTCATTCGAGTTGAGCAAGGATGAGAATGGATCGCTGATTAACTGGGATGAGAAGGTGCCTAAGATCGTCAGAGGGCTTGCTGATGCTATTTTTGGCGTAACTGGTAGTTACTTTAAGGGCACGGTTTCCGTTGACGGGGCGTCTGCCGGAGATGCTCCTCTGCCCGCGGGTTTTATGTGGGGCGAGATGGTGAGAGTAGCGAATGAAAACATCGCTCGATTGGAGAAGATTAAATCCGCTGAGGAAGCCCGCGCTGTTTCCATTTCAAAGACGCTTGAAGCGCTCAAGGCAAGGAATTACGACTGCGCTGACAGTGGGCCAGTCGAAAAATAAAGGATTAGAGGTGAAAATGAAAGAAATTATTCCATATATAATATGAAAAACGACACACAATACCTAGTCGGAGCAGTTATTCTCGTCGCGTTTTCAGTGGTGTCTCTCGTGGCGGCGTTTCAATACTACCAGAGCCAAAATGCAGTGCAGCTTATGAGCAGTTCGGCTGAATCCGGTTGCACCGACAGCGATTACGGCAGGAATCATTTCACCTACGGCAGTGTTACCTCCGGCGGTTCAACCTACAACGACTCTTGCTACACCCCTACCGCGCTCTATGAAAACTACTGCAAGGACGGCTACCGTAAAGATGAATATGTCACTTGTCCGAATGGTTGCTCCGCCGGCGCTTGCGCAGGTTCGTGTTATGTTGGTCTTTCGCTTAAAGAGTCCAAGTCCGGCGATTTGTCAGTTGTTTTCTCAGCAGTTGAATCCGTGACTACCGCGGACGACGCCTCCGCTCTCGTAAAAAAGTATTCTGCCGAAAACCCCTCGCCGTTTTATGTTTCCGTACTTGACGGCGCCAAGAATCCATTAGGCAAATATAAACTCTGGAGCGGCCGCGCTTTCACGGCCCAAAGTTTCAACGACCCGCCCAAGGGTGACATTAATAATATACTCGACTCAGTTTCTAATGTTTTCTTTCCTCTGAATCGGCTGGCGCGTTATGCGGGCTTGGCGCTTGGCGGTTCGGGAACTCTTGCAGGTACAATCCCGTTCGACCAGAATCGTTTTGTCTGTTCTGTCGGCACTGATAATAAACAGTCCTATACATCATCAGGTGGTTTAGTCACAGTAAAGCTGCCTTGGACAATTTCATACACATTATCTGTCGGCAAAATCGGCACTGGCGCCGGCGTAGTAACCGGCACTGGCATAAACTGCGGCAGTGACTGCTCCGAATCCTATAATTCCGGCGCCTCGGTAGCGCTAACCGCCGCCGCCGCGTCCGGCAGTTCGTTTTATGGCTGGAGCGGAGCTTGTTCTGGTACAGGTGTTTGCGCTGTCACTATGAGCGACACCAAGAATGTCAGTTCAACTTTCATCAAAGTCAAATAAGGAATTTTAGAAAATCGTTATATTCGTTATAAGCGGCGATGGTGTATAATGTGATCTATGGTCATTTATTTTGGCGCGGATCACAGGGGGTTTGAACTCAAAAATCACCTCCAGGAATATTTGAGGAATCAAGGATATCAAACGGCTGATATGGGGGCGACACGGCTTGACGCGGCAGACGATTATCCCACGTATGCTTCCGCGGTGGCGAAGAAAATCAGCCTCGATCCGGAGCAAAGCCGCGGGGTTTTGGTTTGCGGGTCTGGATCTGGCGTGGATATAGTGGCGAATAAGTTTCCAAGCGTACGTTCCGTGCTCGCCATTTCACCGGACCAAGTATATGCCGCGCGGAAAGACGACAACGTGAATGTTTTGAGCCTTGCCGCGGATTTTACGGATGCCGCGACCGCGGAAAAAATTCTACAGGTTTTCATGGCGACGGTGTTTTCCGGCGAAGCGCGCTATAGGAGAAGATTAGAACAGATATCGAAAATAGAAAGTGAAAACTGAAAGTTTAAAGCTGAAAGCTGGGCAGTTTAATTTTTCCAAAGATTTGAAAAACTTTTCAATTTTAACTTTTAAGTTTTAAATTCATGAATGTCATTCCTGCCTTCAATTGTCTCGACGAGGAATCTTTAAGCCAATGGATCGCGCGAGCTGGGGAGTTTTTGCCTCCAGGCCATTGGGTTCATCTCGATATTTCGGACGGGGAATTTACGCCGTCATTAACGTGGAATAATCCAGCGCGGTGGCAAGAACTTGCCGGACAATATGGCTGGAATCTTGAAGTGCACTTGATGGTTGAGAGTCCAGAGAATGTGGTACGGGCATGGTTTGAAACGGGGGCGATGCGGGCGATTTTGCATGTAGAAACCATTACACCGGAATCGCTCGAAGCAATTCTTCGAATCAGCGAACAATACAAAACAGACGTGGCGCTTTCATTGGGTCTTGAGACGCCAATTGAGGTCCTGCGGCCATATATCCGCGCGGTTAGGTATTTTCAGGTTATGGCAATTATTCCAGGGCCGTCCGGACAGAAATTCTCCCCGCTTGCGCTGGAAAAGATTAAACTTTTGCGGGCTTTGCGTTCGAATGCTAAAATTGAGGTTGACGGTGGCATCAATGCGTTGACGGCGGCGCAGTGCAAAGAAGCCGGAGCGGATTTCGTTGTCGCCGCATCATATATTTTCTGGGGGAGTGATGCGAAGGGGGCGTACAAAGAACTAGCTCAAATCTGAAAACTTAAAGCTTAAAAGTGCGAGAAATAAATCTTTAATCAAATAGGAAAGTTAATTCTTAACCACTAACCACCATGCCAGAGATTACCGACAAAAAAATATTGGCGCTTGAAGAAATGGCGAATACGCTTCGCCAAGATGTGATTCGCATGGTCTCCGACGCGGGGTCGGGGCACGTTGGCGGATCGCTTGGCATGGCAGACGTTTTCGCCGCGATGTATTTCCATATTTTGAATCATGATCCTAAGAATCCGTATTGGGAACACCGCGACCGACTCGTGCTTTCAAACGGGCATATCTGCCCAGTGCTTTATGCCGCGCTTGCGCATGCGGGATATTTCCCGGTTGAGGAATTAAATACGCTTCGCAAGCTTGGGACTCGTTTACAGGGACATCCGCATCGGAAAGCGCTTCCGGGTATCGAAACAACATCTGGTCCCTTAGGTTCTGGAATCTCGCAAGCGATAGGTTTTGCCCTCGCGGCGAGACTTGATAGAGATCCTTCGACGAGCTCAGGACGCGGTGGCGCATACCGAACATATTGCATTACTTCGGACGGCGAGCATCAGGAAGGAAATACGTGGGAGGCGATTATGTTCGCGGGTAAAAACCGACTAAGCAATATGACGGTTATCGTCGATCGCAATAATATCCAAATAGACGGGGACACGGAAGATATTATGCCGCTTGAGCCGTTTCGGGCTAAGTATGAATCGTTCAACTGGCATGTCATAGAGATCAACGGGCATGATTTATACCAAATCATTTCCGCCGCCGCCGAGGCGCGGGCGATTCATGAAAAACCCACCGCGATTATTGCACACACTATTCCGGGGAAGGGGGTGAGTTTTATGGAAAACGATTACACGTGGCATAGCAAGCCGTTCAAGCCCGGAGAGGCGGCTGCGGCGATTTCGGAGCTAAAGGAATACGGGAGGAAACTCAAAGCTTAAAACTCAAAGGTCAAAATTTATCAATTTCCCATTTTTAGTTTTTCATTTAAACTTAATAGTATATGTTGAACTTTCTTAAAAAGAATCCTAATGAGAATATTTCCCGCGTAAATCCTGGGTTTGAGGAAACAGAGCGTAGAACACCAAAGGCGGGCATAATTCTTTTAATAGTCATGTTTATCGCCGGCATATCTTTTGGCTGGCGTGCGCTTGATGACTTAGGCCGCGTGCCAAAACATCCAGAGGTTCTTTCTTCGTGTAGCTATGGTTTTCAATCAGCATATGTGTCTGGCAGCTTGGTTGAACCAGCAGAGCCAATAGAGCTCTATCGTGAATACTCGGCAAAGCCGTATTATTACGATTCCGTCGATAGATATTCAAAATGCCAGTTTAGCGAGCTTGAGAAAAAATACAGCATTCCTTCGCTTTTTGACGAGAGGAATCCAATTCAAAAAGAGCTAACTGAAATTTCCAAGCAGATTTCAAGTGTGGAAAATTCGATACAGCAGGTACGTCAACAGATCAATAGATTGACAGGGGAATACGGAGTTGGTCTTCAGGAAGCGCAAGGTGGCGTTCCAGCACCTGTATTTCCGACAGATCAATCGCAGCAGTCGCTCAAGGCCTTGCAGACGCAAGAACGGCAGCTTCTCGCGCAGAAATCCGACCTCGAAGCTCAATCCACTTCTCTCAAGGCAAGTCTTAAGATTGTTGATGACAAAATTCGCGAGGCATACAAGCCGGTTTTTAAAGACCAAAATGTTCTCCTTCGCTGGTATGATTTTTGGGTGTTTCTTCTCCAGCTTGCGTTCGTGCTCCCTTTTTTCTGGATTGTGTTTAGGGCTTATATTCACCTTCACCGAAAGAACAGTCCATATACCGTCATATTTACAGCTATGCTCGCTGTTGCATCGGCGTTACTCCTGCGCGTAGTCCTTTTCTGGTTCTGGGATTTGTTTTTGGAGGAGGTTTTGCGGACAATTTGGCGCTGGATTCAGAATTTTCGTATTCTCCGTAGCATCGTATTCTATGGCGGCATGTTGCTTTCGTTCGCGATTTTCGGAGGCGGCGTCTATTACCTGCAAAAAAGGATTTTTGATCCGCGGCGCGTTGCGATTCGTCGGTTCCGCGCGAAGCAGTGTCCGCAATGCCAGACAAGTCTGGATATTTCCGGCATGTATTGTCCTAACTGCGGATATCATTTGCGCGAGAAATGCGCCGCATGCGGCGAGGCAAGATTTGTTGATATGCCGAATTGTCCGAATTGCGGAAATAGAAAAGACGTGGCATAGCGGGAGCCAGCATATTTTTTGGCATGAATGATTTTATTGAAAAATTAAAAGCTCGTCTTGGTGCAAGGAATCTTTTTATAGGCGTGATTGTGATAATCATTCTTGTTGCTGGTTTTGAGTATTTCAGCGGTGTTTATACGAAACTTTCTTCTGGCGTTCTGGGCGAACCATCAGGAGTTAGTGTTGGCGCGTATGGAAAGGTAGTGCAGGGACGATACGAGTATGAATCCGGCGGCGTTGCCGATTCAATCATGTATTCTCCAACTCCAGAGCCTGGCGTACCTCCCTCAACGCCTAAAGTTCCGACATCTGACAGGAAAGTGATCCAAAACGGTTCGCTTGATTTGCTTGTGCGGAAAGCGGAGGAAACCATTTCGGCAATCGGCAGTATCGCGGAAAACCATGAAGGCTTTGTCGAAGGTTCTAATATCTACGAGGTTTCGGAAGGGGTGAAGGCAGGGACAATTACGATTCGCGTTCCGGCAACGGATTTTTCTCCAGCGATGGAAGAAATAAAAAAACTCGCCGTTAAAGTTAAGAGCGAGAACACCAATTCGCAGGACGTAACCGCTCAGTTCGTTGATCTTGAAGCCCAGCTAAAGAATTATAAAGCGGAGGAAGAGCAATATCGCCAGATTATGGCGCGCGCGGTAAAAATCGAAGACGTGTTGAATGTGGCATCGCGTCTTGCAGAAGTGAGAGGGCGGATTGAGCAATCGCAGGGACAGCTCAATTATCTGTCTCGGCAGGTGGATATGTCTTCGATTTCGGTTTCGCTCACATCAGAGGCGGAAGTGCAAGTTTTCGGAATTGTCTGGCGGCCTCTTACGGTTGTAAAGCAGGCGTTCAAATCGCTTCTTGAAAATCTCACGAAGTTTGCGGACTCCGTTATTTTCTTTGTGTTTGCTTTACCGCTTTTTGGCATCAAGATTCTAATTTTTGTTCTCGTGCTTTGGATTTTGTGGCGGGTGTTCATGTGGGCGTGGAGGAAGTTCTTTAGCTAGGGCTTAGTGGTTAGAAGTTAGGGTTCAGTTATTAAGAGTTAAGGGGAAAGAGTATAATAAAGCAATGAGTTTGAAAAAACGGCCAAATTCGGCGAAGGGAGATATCATTGTTTTTTCTCCTAAGATTGTGCTTGTTGTTGTTGGCGTGGCGTTAGTTGCCGGCACTGGATATTTTATGTATCGCGAGAGAATTGACGCTCAACCTATTGCTTCAAATAAGGCAGTAGAGGAAGTAGTAGAATCGGCCGTGGCGACCACGTGGAAAACCTACCACAACGAGAAATACGGATTCGAATTAAAATATCCGCCGGATTTTCAAATTGAAACATCTCCTGTTTCCAAAATGACCGGGCTCGGCATTTGCGTTGAGGCTCGATGCGAAAAATTTTTGGCTATTTATGAGAAACCGCTACCGCTGGCCGATCCGACCTACCAAGATAACCGCAAGACGGAATTACTAGGTAATTTAAGCGGCATTTTTTATTACTACGCAATAAAAACTGATATAAGTATTACCGATAAAATTCTCTCCACATTCAAATTCATAAAATAGGCTACAATTAGAACATGCTTAATCCAAGCGCGCATTTATCAGAAAATATCTTTTCCTCCGGAGGAGGAAAAGATATTGAACAAAAACCGACCCGCGATGGGTATGGAGTTGGCTTGGTTTTGGCAGGCGAAGAAAACCAGAACGTCGTCGCGCTATGCGCCGATTTGGTTGAGTCAACTCGCACGGACGCGTTCGCGAAAAAGTTTCCGGACCGGTATTTTGAGGTTGGCGTTGCCGAGCAAAATTTGGCGGCAATTGCCGCCGGTTTGGGCGTTTCCGGTAAAATCCCGTTCATATCGTCATATGCCACATTTTCACCCGGTCGGAATTGGGAGCAGATCCGCACAACGATCGCGTACAATGATTCAAACGTAAAAGTTGCGGGGCATCATGCTGGGTTGCTGACTGGTCCTGATGGAGCGACTCATCAGGCGACTGAAGATGTCGCTATTATGCGGGCTCTGCCGAATATGAAAGTATTTGTGCCGTGCGATGCGATTGAAGCGCGAAAGGCGACAGTTGCAGCATCCCATATTTGGGGGCCGGTGTATCTGCGGTTTGCCCGCGAGAAAACACCGGTTTTTACGACCGATCAGACGCCATTTGTTCCGGGGAAGGCGGAGATATTCTGGGACCCCGGGTCAAGCCCGGGGCGACGGCTGAAGCCGTCGGTTTTAATCGTCGGTTGCGGAGGAATTTTATACAACGCGCTTCTCGCTGCGAAGGAACTCGAAAAAGAAAAAATCGGAACGATTGTTTTAAATTGCCACACAATAAAACCAATTGATGAAAAGAAAATCGTTGAGCTTGCAAAAAAATGTGGCGCGGTCGTGACTGTCGAAGAGCATCAGATACACGGCGGTCTTGGCGGGGCGGTTGCTGAAGTCTTGGCGAAGCATTTCCCTGTTCCGATGGAATTTGTTGGGCTACGCGATACATTTGGCGAATCGGGTTCGCCTGCCGAGCTTATTGAAAAATATGGCTTGGGTGTGAAAGATATCAAGCATGCGGTGCACATGGCAATAAAGAGAAAATAATAAATTAGTAGATAGACTATGGATAATTGATTGAGTCGCAAAAAATTTCAGTCTAAATGCTATCTGCTAAGTACTATGCCGAAGGAGGATCTCATAAAGTACATCGAAGAAGCGAAATCCCGGGGCGTGTCAGACAACGCGATACGGACTACGCTTCTATATGCTAACTGGACAAAAGACGAAATTGGCGATGCGTTCAAGAGGTATGACAACTCCCGCCCATTTTATGATCCGAATAGGATTTTCTCGTCGGGGGCCGGTCATGTTAGGGCGGTCAATTTCACAAGTGACGGAAAACCAATTGCGCCAGTGATCGAAAAGAGAACCCGCTCCGTAATTATTTTTCTTTTAATCGTGATCATCTGCGTTGCCGTCGCCGTTTTTTGGTATTTGGGGCACGTTAACAATGTTTTTGTTCCGGTGACCGCGGTACCACTTCCGCATGTTTTAGATGGCTCAAATTGATTTTTTGGCGTCACTATATATGGCAAGAAAAACAATTTTGTACGCAACTCAGAATCCCGCAAAGCTGGAAACGCTGAAAAATATTCTAGGCCCTGAATATACGGTGCTTAGCCTTTCCGACGTTGGGATATCCGATCAGGCGCATGAAGATGGCGCGAGTCCGAAAGAAAACAGCATAAAAAAAGCGCGAGCTTGTTTTGTCGCGACGGGAAAACCTTGTTTCGCCATGGATTTCGGATTGTTTATAGATGGAATTAGCGACGCCGAACAGCCCGGCCCGCATATAAAAAAAGCGGTAGAAAAAGTAATTGGACATAATCCAACAGACGAAGAAATAATCGAATATTATTCTGATGTTATATATAAACTAGGCGGCAAAACAACCGCACATTGGCTTCGCTCATTTGCTTTCTCTTCCAAGGACGGCGATTTTTGCGATGAGATAAAAATTCCAAAGATACTAGTAAGTACCCCAAGCAAAAAGAAGTTTAAAGGATTTCCGATGATTTCGTTACAATTTTATCCCGAGCTGAGTAAATACGAGTCCGAAATGTCGCCAGAGGAAAAAGAGGACATAATGAAAACCACGCATGACGCGGTGCGAGAGTTCATTAATAAGTTTTCTACATAACGCCGTCTTCCCATTTTGTTTCTTACAGGGTAAAATTTCTATATGTTCGACGTGATCACAATCGGGTCTGCGACGCGCGATGCGTTTTTTGAGGTGGATTTCGAAACCATTCCGTGGCCAAAGACTCCGTCTGGAAAAGCGTACGCGTTGCCGCTTGGAGAAAAGTTCGATGTAGAAAACAAGCTTTTTACGATAGGAGGGAATTCCGCGAACGCGAGCGTTACGTTCGCGCGGCAGGGGTTCAAAGTCGCTTGTGTTGCGAAGGTCGGGTGCGACGTTTCCGGAGAGGAGATACGGCGCCGCTTGGTCCGCGAAGGCGTTGATGCGCGGTATATGTCGTGCACGGACAAGGCGCCAACGGCGTATTCCGTTCTTTTGACACAGGGCGGAGAGCGGACAATTATGGGATATCACGGTGCGTCGGATTTGTTTTCCATTAAAGACGTCGAGCTGAAAAACCTAGACTCGAAGTGGTGGTATGTTTCTTTAGCGGGTGAGTCGCATAGCATGTTTTCGTCGCTCGTTTCATATGCGAAGAAAAATAATATCTCGGTTGCTTTTAATCCGAGCGGGTATCATTTGCGGCATAAGAGGAGCGAAATAATCAGGCTTATCAAATACATTTCATTTTTGGTTTTAAACGATGAGGAAGCTGCGTTTTTAACCGGTATTCCATGGAAGCGACAGAGTGAGGTTTTTAAGAAACTTGACCAGTGGACGCCTGGGATTCTTGCGGTTACAAGCGGAAGGGATGGCGCGGTGATCTCCGACGGTAAAAACATCTATCGAGCCGGAATTTTCAAAGAAAGGAAGCTTGTCGATCGCACTGGCGCTGGAGACGCATTCGGGTCTGGATTTGTGGCGGGCTTATTGAAGGGTCAAGAGTCAAGAGTCAAGGGTCAAGAGTTTACAGAAAAGGAAATTGCATACGCTATACGGCTTGCGACTGCGAATTCAACATCCGTTGTTGAAAAGTTTGGCGCGACGGAAGGCACGCTCACTACGCGCGAATTTACGCAGTCGCGTTGGAAGAATCTTCCCATAAAAGTAACTCGAATATAGCAGATGGAAAAGATCGCAAAACTTTTAGGAGTCGAAGTCGATGTTTTAAAGCGTTTGAACAAAGCGATGATCAGCCGCGTTGGCCGGAAGGGTGTTTTAGATCGAATAAACGAACAAAACAGCGCCCACATTCGAGAGACATTTCATCGGCTCGATATTCCTCCGGGAGCAACCGTGGATGTTGTACACGTTGCGCTTCTTAATGCGATACAATCAAGCGAAAGAGAATTGCTTGCGTACTTGGAGACAGTGTCGGGAAATACTAGATTTGAAAAGGTAGCGCACCTTGCGAAGCGCATCGCGAATGTCGGTAAGGGTTTTTTTCTTAAAAAGGAATTCGGTGTGGAGATTTTGAAGAAAAACCGGCCTACGAATCTTCTTAGATTTCTAAAACTGCGAACCATTAATCAGCTCTTAAAGAAATATGATGTCGCGGAAATTTTCAGCGCACTGCGGTTTATTGAGTCAAATCGGTGGATGCATGAAACATTTGAGAAGGCATACGGCGGTTTTATGGCTACCGATTTCGAGGAGCGCGAGATTGACGTGAAAGTGCTTGGTCCGGAATGGAAAAATGTTGCCGAGAGGTTTGTTGCGAAGAAACACCATAATGTAAGCCATCTCAAAGAGTTCGGCGTTATTTTTATAAATCCGATTACCGAGGACATTCCAGGCAAATTCCTGAGGGATTTCGCGTTGCTTCTGCACTATTTCCACGAGATTGAATTCTATTCGAAACTTTTCAGGCGTTACTCTAGCGGTCCTGATTTTACCGTTCGATTAAAGGCTTTGTTGCGCGGAGATGTTAAAAACGTGATGACGGTACGAGAAGGCGAGTGGCTTATCGTCCAGAGGTACCTTTTTAAGGAAAATTTGAATGATCCGCGGCTTTTTTTGCCGCGAGTAAATCCCGAATCTCTACACTGGCTGCGCGGCGAGAGGGATATTGCGCGGCTCGGCGAGCGCGAGAAAAATTTGGGTCTTGAGATGTGGTGGAATCTTGACTGGGTGGCTTTGTATGATGATGCCGCCGGACGGATTGCGAGTTTTGATCTCGAAGATAACGCCATGTCTGCGGTCTCCGCCGCGGAAGGCAAAAAGGAAATTTTCGGATATCATCAAAGGGAGGCGTTGTGGACGAAAATATTTTCGGAATACGTCGGAGGCGAAGATGCAATGGAGCGGCTTCTTGTGGAAAATTTTGACGAGGGGAGCATTTTATTTAAGTTAAACGGCAAAATTTAAAGGTAAAAATTATAGCGCAAAAGACTATAGTGGATAAGACAGTTATCTAGAATATTATAGCAGTTCAAGTCGGAATCGGTTTTGCGTTTGTCGCCATGCTTTGCTGGGGGTTCGGCGATTTTCTGATACAGAAATCCACGCGAAAAGTCGGAGACATTGAAGCGCTGTTTTTCGTGACCGCGTTCGGCGCGGTCGTGCTCCTGCCGTTTGTGTATAAAAACCTCGGGGCGCTGTTTTCGTCATCTGGCGACACCCTTTTGATTCTCGGCGTTCTGTGCGTGGCGCTTTTTATCGCGGCGCTATTTGATTTCGAGGCGCTTCGGGTGGGAAAACTTGCTGTCGTCGAGCCAATTTGGTCGTTTGAAGTTCCAGTGGCGGCACTCCTTGCGTTTTTCATTCTTGGCGAGCGTGTAACCGCGTTTCAGATACTCCTTATCGTCGCGCTTCTTGTCGGTCTCGCGCTCGTGTCGTTAAAAAAGAAATTTCACCTGAAACATCTCTTGCTTGAGCGAGGGACGCTCCTCGCTCTTTTAGGCGCCGTTTTTATGGGCGCCGCCAATTTTTTCATGGGTTGGGGAGCGCGCGTCTCCGACCCGATTATGGCGAATTTCGTTACGGATGTTTTCATCGCCGCGGTTACCGGACTCATGCTTCTTAAGCGCGGCCGCGTGCGTGAAATTATTCGTGACATGAGCCTCAATAGTGGCGTATTGCTTCAAATGTCAGTTGCGGACAAAACTGCATGGGTCGCGTTCGCATTTGCGATGACGCTCACGCCAATCGGCATCGCCGTCGCGCTTTCCGAGAGCTATATAATTATCGCTGTTATCTTGGGTTTCATTGTAAATAAGGAAAAGTTACAACTTCATCAAAAAATCGGCTTGGTTGTTGCGCTTTTTGCGGCGATTACGCTTGCCGCGATTACGGTTTGAAAATTACATGCTTATACACGCATACACGCGATAAAGGAAAGCCGCGGGGATCGCTCCGCGCGGCTTTCTTGTAGCCGGCAATTCACAAGTTTTGGCATTGCTATGCAGTGGCAACTGCGTGAGTGGCGGCTATGATTTTCTCGGCATCGAGCCAGTCCTGCACTGCTTGAGTATCCTTTCTAAGTTCATAGAGCCGTCTTGCTCGGTCGTTCCTCTCGGCCAGAGAGGGGATTCGACCGAGTTCTTGAAGGCACAATCCCCACGAATCGTACCAATCCTGTACTCTTCTGGCTCTCTCTTTTTCTTTCCAGATGGCATTCGCTTTCGTTTCCACAAGTTCATGAAATTCCTGGCGGCTGATACCGGAGATCTCGGCGTGCGAGACGCGTTCGAGCGTGATGACGCCGTCCTTGACGAAGTCGCAAAGGATGCCGGCGTTGCGCGTGTGTTTATCGCAAAAACTCACGATGAGACAGACGCCCCCCTCGTCACGCGGGAAAGGACCACAACAACTTCCTGGTTTGAACATTGAAGCGATGCGATTTCCTGCTGCCATGCATTGCGCGATGGCATGAATATGCGAGAATACGTAACTATCGCTAGTTCTATACTCGCACACAAAACACGTGAAGTGCGCGATTTTGCCTCTGTATTTGTGATAGTGGGTGGTGTCTCCATCGGTGTAGAAGTATTCGCCTTCGGGAGGTCTCAAGTCTGCCAAGCGCTTTCCGCATTCCGCAGTTTTCTCCGCGGCATTACATGTAGTTTCAGTCATATCTTTTCTCCTGTTGATTTTTCGCTTTAACGCCGGACTCTTCGCCACGGCTTTTCAATTAACTATCAGTGTTCTATCATGCGAAATGCGAGATTGTCAATTTTGATTTATCCAGCACCTTCGAGAATTCCATGCGTTCTTTGGGTTGTGATAAAATGTGATTGATGTATCCAGGTGAATTCGACGCGTTGTTCGGGCAAATTGCGCATCTTTTTGCGCTTAAAACCATAGCGGAGAAACAGTCTGTTTCAGGAAATTTTCCGAGATACAATCCGGAAACGCCGATTTGGGATGTTTTGGGTTCCGATTTGGTCGCTCACGAATATATCGAAATTGGGAGTGGCCGAGTGGTTTCCACGAAGCGCTTCCTGCGCAAACCTATCAGAATTCTCTTTTTTCTTCTCCTCGCGGAATTTGAGGGTAGGCTTTTCAGGATAGAGGAGTTGCGAGGAAAAGATATTTCGGAACTCAACGAAGGAAACTTAAATGATTTTGTTAGAAACCTATCGGAATCGGAAGAGTTGCTCAGATTTCAAACCGAGTACCCAACACGCGCGGAATTTCACGAAGACATGAAGGCATTGAGCGCGTTCAGAAATATTATTATGCACGTGAACAAAAAACTGGAGCGTGAAGTAAAGCTCGAAACGCTTGTAAAGAGAAAGAGGCAAGCGGTTAAGGTTTTATCGGCATTACAACAAATACTGGACAAAATGAAGCATGACGGCGGATTTTAGAAAAGGGAAAGCCGCGGATTGCGCCGCGGCTTCTTGTGTCACCGTGCTACTTGATCATCTTCATTGTTATCCGGCTTAGCGCGAGAAATTTACCCTACTTTTTTTCAGAAGTCGAGCCGCACCGGGAGTATGTCAAAGAGAAGAAGCTCAGCAAGCATACGAATAGAATGATCCCATCCTTTAGCAACCCGATTGAGCTTGTGAACTCGCCCCATAATCTTCAATCCTGGATGGTAGGTCGTTACAAGACTTGGGGCGTCACTCGACTTTAATTCGAAAAGTATCGGAACCCCGATGCTTTCGAAATAGTCCCTCCATTCGCGTATACGTCCCCAGTCGTTCGTAATGATGCCGCCGAATGAAGCATGAGTCGAGAGATACTCAGTGATTTCTGTAATCTTTCCTGGCAAGCCAGCGATCACCAAATGTGCCGACTCCAATCTTTTTGCGGCGTCAGTAATTGATTCAGCCGCGAGCTCCATTGTCCATTCGCGCTTTAATAATCGCATCGCATCTCGATCTTGGCCAGCTCTAGAGAGTATCGAGCTGGCTACGGGTGTTGCCATATCATCCGTTATATCAACTACGAGCTTCAATTCCTTCCATTGGCCCTCATGGGAAACTAGAGATGAGATGATGTTCGTTACTTCGATAAAAAGCGATGTAACGAGCGTGGATTTGCCGCTTCCAGAAGGCCCGCCGATTACAAGAAGTATGTGTTCGGAAAGTAACCGGAAAACCTTCCTTTTTTCCAAGTGCTTTATACTGAAGTCTGTTGCTTCCCGATGTTCCGTGATTGAATCAAACATTCCTCTCTTTTTCACAAACGGTATTGTTACAACTTGTAAACCGGGGATTTTCGGTATGGAGGGTTGAGGGGATTGTTCGGGGAGTGTTGGCAAATCAATTGCCGTAACGCGCGGATCAATCTGTTCATCTACAAGTTTTCTGAACAGTGTATTTGAAAAATCGAGAATTACTTCGGGGTTTTGTGTTTCTGAAAGGGCGGAGAGCCGCTCTTCTAATGTTGCCAACATAAATCGCCGTTTTCCTTGGTAGGAAACAAAATCGCGGATTGCCGCCGATCTTTTGTTTGGTATTGTAGCAAGCGGACTCTTGAGCCACCGCAGAAGTTCTGTCTCGAGGATTGTTCTCTGGGCATTAAGATTGAGCACAACTCCGTGGGGCGAATGCAATTCGCCGCGTGGCGATGCGCTATTGATCCATCTGAAAAAACGTTTCTCGCGCACTAGTCCGCCCACTGGCAGAAGCTCGCTTATCGCATACCATGCGAATGCGGCAAATGCTGTAAGTGGGTATGGAACAAGAACGATGCTCCACGGTTCGCATGAAGTTATCATCTGTTGCCTTTCTCATCCCGCTTATGAAGGGATGGGTTTTCGCTTTAACGCCGGACTCTTCGCCACGGCTTTTCAATTAACTACCAGTGTTTTATCATGCGAAATGCGAGATTGTCAACTTTTTCTTTATCTTTGAGCTTGCAGCGAATTTTTCTCTGGCATAAACTCAATAAGCTGGAAGGTTGGCAGAGTGGTCTAATGCGCCGCACTCGTCCCGCGCATGGCGGTGGGGTGGCTGAGTGGTCGAAAGCGCCTGACTCGAAATCAGGTATGCCCGAAAGGGCATCGTGAGTTCGAATCTCACCCCCACCGCAATTTTTCGAAAAGAGTTTCAGAACCAAAAATATGGTCGGCGCGAAGCGC
>ERZ1292629.2187-Hain-H43-01um-R1-2187-length-17077-cov-6_pt1 | contig 17077 bp, 13 predicted proteins | sample MGYA00564399_ERZ1292629 | MGnify/ENA primary metagenome ERZ1292629 (study PRJEB36523, sample SAMEA6512636) | groundwater metagenome | collected 2019-01-08 | study: AquaDiva: Metagenomics assemblies of 32 groundwater samples
CGTGCAGTATGGTTTAATCAACCCTATTTGCAGGACGTTCTTGCCGAAGGAACACGGGTGAGTGTTGCGGGCGCGGTGAAACGCGATGCGCGCGGCATCTATCTTGCAAGTCCCACCTACGAACGGCTCGCCAATCGCCCCCCCATTCATACCCAGGGTCTCGTGCCGGTATATCCAGAGACCGCCGGTATCAGTTCAAAATATTTGCGCATGCTTATTTACTCTCTAATGGATGGTCTGCGTATTCCCGACCCTCTTCCTCGAGACATTATTGCCCAAGCCGCTATAATGCCATTGAGCGCGGCATTGCGCGCCGTGCATATGCCACAGGATGCATCGCAAGTTCAAGATGGCAGGAAAAGGCTTGCGTTTGATGAACTTCTTCTTTTTCAACTCAAAGCGCTGATGGAGCGCCGGAGTAACCGTTCCCAACACGCGATTGCCATTCCTCACAATCTTCCTATCGTCAAAGATTTCATTCGTCGCCTACCCTTTCGGCTTACCGGAGATCAAAAGGTTGCGGCATGGGAAATTATGCAGGATCTTGAAAAACAGTATCCCATGAACCGCCTCCTTGAGGGTGATGTGGGAAGCGGTAAAACCGTAGTCGCGCTTCTAGCCGCACTCGGGGTTGCTCATCACGGTCACCAAACGGTCTTTCTCGCACCCACCGAGGTATTGGCACGGCAGCATTTCACCACTCTCTCTAATCTTCTTGCGCCATTCCATATCTCGGTGGGCATTCTCACGGCTTCGCAATCTGCCATCAATACAACAGGGATGTCCCGAAGAAATCTGAAACAGCAATTGAAAACGGGGGCTCTCAAAATGCTGGTAGGCACGCACGCGGTCATTCAGAAGGATGTCTTTTTCTCATCGCTGGCGTTGCTGGTAGTTGATGAACAGCATCGTTTTGGTATTTCTCAGCGGGCGGCGCTCACCCAACGTCACCCTAGGATCCCCCACCTTCTTTCTATGACTGCAACCCCAATTCCGCGCACGCTTGCGCTGACGATCTACGGTGATCTCGATATTTCGTTGTTGAAACAAAAACCCGCAGAGCGCTTGGAAATCATTACCAAGCTCGTTACCTCGCAAGAACGGTCTGCAACCTATCAATTTGTCCGCGATGAGGTCCGTCGGGGGCGGCAGATTTTTGTGCTCTGTCCCCGTATCGAACCATCCGAGACGACCGTAACCTCTATCCGTCAACAGGCGCGGCTTGCATTGCAACAAGAGGTGAAAGCGGTGGAACATGAATATACGCACCTCACGCAAGAAATATTCCCCGATCTGCGCGTGGCGATGCTCCACGGGAGGATGAGCGTGAAAGAAAAAACATCGGCTATGAACCGTTTTAGCAAAGGAGACATCGATATATTGGTGGCCACATCAGTCATTGAAGTGGGTATTGATATACCCAATGCATCCGTCATGCTCATCGAAGGAGCAGAACTCTTTGGCCTTGCGCAACTTCACCAGCTGCGCGGCCGCGTCGGTCGCGCACACCATCAATCGTACTGTTTCCTCATGCTCACCACGCCCACCGACGCGACGAAAGAGCGCCTGAAAGTGGTGGCAGAAACCCCGGACGGGTTCTTGCTTGCAGAAAAAGATATGGCACTTCGGGGGCCCGGCGAATTTTTCGGTGTAAAACAGGCAGGCATACCCGATCTGGCAATGGCCTCGCTGGCAAATATGCCGCTTATACAACAGGCGCGTCAGAGTGCGCGCACGTTACTGCATCGAGATCCTTCGCTCGCTCGCTCCCCTCTCTTACGCGAGCGTCTCGAGCGGGTACGCCGTCTTACCCATTTTGAATAGCAGTCCAGCGCCGCGTCTTAGGGGTGACCCAAAAATTAAGATAGCGTCCGAACATGAGACGTGTTTGTGCGTCCAGCGCGGGAATAGCACCGAAGACAATAAAATTGATCGGGAACAAAAGCCACTGTACTACCATCCACAGGGTCGTAAAACGTCCGTGGCGGATAGAGCGCGGTGGCAAAAGCGCAAGCGAGATAAACACCGATGATGCCAGACCAAGCATCGTCGCATTCATGATGGTTCTGGTCACCTGCGGCAGATTATACGAAAGAATAGATCCGGAAAAATGAATACCTCCGAAAAAGAGAGGGAGCCATCCCAAAAGCACGATAATGAGAGAATTGGTTGCTGACGAGTGAGTAGTTTCGACCATAAACCATCCGATGGAGAGTTTCTTGAACCAAGGTATGCTGTGGTTCTTTAAAAATCCAAAGAGCAAATATGCATTATTCTCTGCGCCATAGAGCCATCGTCTGATCTGACGGTACTGATTTTTAGCCGTCTGCCAAAACGTCGAAGCCACGTTGGCGTCCATAGATACAGGAAAATAGAGCGGAACAGCTTGCCAGTCACCATCGTAGTGAAGCAAACATTGCCAGAAAATCCGCGAATCCTCACTGACCATATTCCCCTGCCAAAATCCCACATCTGCGAGGGCGCGGAAGCTCATGGAATGGGACGAGAATGTGACCAACCGCTCGGGACGAGCTTGTTGAATCATCTGCCAGAATGTTGTTGAGAATGCGAACACACGCGCAAATGCCGGCGCCTCCCAAATGTTATTGATAAAAAGGGGGATCGGCTGAAAGGATGAGCGCAATGCTTTGGGGTTGGTGAGGTAATGCCACGTGAGGCATGTGAAAAAGTCGGGGTGTACTACCGTATCAATATCAAATACCGAAGTGACAATACGCTCATACGGAATCGCCAGAGGATCAACGACACTATTCCGCACCTGGTTACCAGCCCATGCTTCGTTAGATCCTTTGCCAGGGATTTCCCCGGGAAGATTTTCGGGATGCGTGGTGATAAGAAAGTGGAAAAAACGATGACCGAACTCCCGCTCAATGGCGCGAGCGGTTTCCTGTGCCTCTTGGCCAGCTCGCTCCTCGGTTGCCAATACGACCACAAGTTGATCCAGCGGATAGCGCGCCTTCACGAGGCCCTGAAAACTCTCTCGGACAACCGCCAGGGGTTCTTTATACATGGGGAGGATAACAAGGTGATATAGATCCTGCCATGAGGTACCGGCAAGTTCAGGAGTAGCGGGGCGCGCCCGCGCGAGTTCTTCCTGCCAGTTGCGCTTGAGTTCTTTGCGCATACGGACAAAGGCCGCGCGCATATGGAGGGAGAGATAAATGGCCTTAAAAAGCCAGTAAATATCAAATGCGATAACGAAGATAGCGACCCATACCGGTTTCACGAACGAGAGGATGACTACGAGAAAAATAGTTGTCCATGCCAAAAAACCGGGCATGATTTCAAGTGCCCGATACAGTCGGCGATCCCAGATGTTGTCCAAATCGGCGGCACGGCTGATGTGTAAGAGATGCGACGGCATCCCTACTATTGAACCACAGATTTACGACGCGCGCAATATCTCCGGCGACAGTATCCAGCGAAAGAGTTCGTCTTCGAGTGTTCCTATGCCACGCTTGGTGGTGACGTCGATAGTCGCCAATTCCTGCCATAGGCGTGTGAGTGATGTCGAAGTATGATGGCGTGCATTGTGGAGCGCTTTTTTCGCGACAAACGGGTGTACGACAAGCATCTTCGCAAGTCCCTCCGCAGGTATTGCTCCCGCATGTCGTGCGGCAACCAGCATGCGCATCTGATACACCATAGCCCCGAATATGGCTTGGGGGTCAGCACCTGCAGTGAGGTGCTGATAGAGCAACGCCATCGCCCTAGGCCGGTTGTTTTCTGCCAGTGCATCGGTGAGCGCAAAGATACTCTCATCGAGAGAAGCACGAACCAACGCATTGACGGCCTCCGGTCCGATGGTTGTGGTACTAGCGTTGGCGAGCTTGGTAATCTCGTTTATCAATGACCAGCTGTCGCTCCCGATCCGTTCAATAAGCATACGCACCGCCGGCGCGGTAATTGTCCTTTGGCGGTGTGCGCATTCTTGCGCAACCCAACGTTCTAGCGCTGCTCCGCGCAAGGGAGCAAATTCCTGGCGGGTTATCTTTGCGGTGGTCAGGAATTTAAAAAGCGCCGCATGTCTTTTCGCTAACTCCGGACCCGGGGCATATTCTGTAATCATGAGGACGTTGTCTTTACTCTCCATAAGCTTAAAATCATCGATGAGTGCGCAAATATCGTCAGCGGTTTCCTTGTTGGAAAAGCAGTTGGTGGCGACGCAGAGGCGCACTTCGTCAAAAAAAGAGACGTTACGGATGGCATCACGCATCTGGCACACCGGAACATCGGCAAAATTATAGGCAATGAGATTAATGCCGCTTGAATACTTGGCGCGATAGCGCTCTTGCATGGCGGTGGCTTGTTGGCGCACTCGCCACGCATCAGCGCCGAAGTAAAAAATAATCATTGGGTGGAGCCGGTAACAATTTCAATCCAGATAGGGCCCGGAGTGAATGGGATCTCCTTGCCCTTCTTGTCTATAAACAGGAGCTTAGTATCGAGCGATGTGGAGTCCTTGCGCCATGTTCCCTCAACGACGACACCATCCTGAAAAATGCGTGCATTACCACTGCCAGCAGTCTGGATGTTAATGTACTGAATATCGATGGGTTGCGAGGTGGTTTCCATAAGAATCACCACCGACGCGCGAACGTTTTGATTATTGTCACGATCAAGCTCTAGTTGAGTATCGCGTTTGCGCAAATAGCTGTTGGTCGCGCGATCGTAGTGCCATATTACCGCGAATTCTCCGTTGTACGGCACCGCAATGGTATCAACAAGGTTAGCAAGGGTGCGCCCGAGTAGCTTTGTTTTGTGGGGGTATCCAACGAACTGATCGTGGGTGGCATACTTCAGTTTATCCGCGATATCCCAGAGGTTTTTAAACGAAGTGAATCCGTTATGAGGCGGTTTGACGCCCCTTTTACGATAAAACACGGTACCTTCGTAGGTCAGACCGTTGATATTATCAAGAATATGCTGGTTGAGGCGCTCCAGTGCGGTTGCTTCACCGCCCCAATGAGCATAGATGGCTTTCAGGCCAGCCACGAGAGGAAGGAAGTCCTCACGCGCTGATCGTACCGAGCCGATCTCTTTTGGCCGCTGGCACTGAAATACTGCCATCAGGCGCGTAATACCGTCTGGCGTCACCGGCATTTCTATAACCATGTCTGCCTGACTGATACCTGATAGGGGTCGTGCGACAGCATCCGAGGAAAGCATCACTGCAACGGGTCGGGCCGTGGTGTGGGGACACTCCAGTCCCGCCAGTGAACTGACCGATGTCTGGTCCGGGTTGCTGATATCAATAGTGTGATTGATCCATAGGATAAAAGAGATGACGATTGCCACTGCGGCGGTTCCTGCCACTGCTAATGCATTATTAAGTTGCACGCGACGGAGGAGTCGCTGGAAAAATTCCGGTATTGTCATGGGATGGGATGCATATCTGCCCAATTATTCCCTGCTTTGGCGTCGACGACAAGCGGCACCGAAAGACGATACACGGATTCCATAATTTGTGTGAGCTGGGGGACAACGACAGCCACCGCATCGGATGCAATCTCAAATACTAACTCATCATGTACCTGCAAAAGCATGCGTACACGGTCACGCAAGCCCTTGTGTTCAAGAAAATCATAGATGCGCACCATCGCCATTTTAATGAGGTCTGCCTCGGTGCCCTGTACGGGATGATTAATGGCCATACGTTCTGCTTGCGCGCGCAGCTGTGGCATCGTGGAGCGCGCGTCCGGTAGTGGACGGCGGCGGCCAAAGATCGTTTTCACATATCCTTTCTGATACGCCATATTTTTCATGGCTTCCATGTAGTGCGCTATGCCTGAAAATTCCTCAAAGTACCGATCAATAAATTCTTTAGCTTGCGCCCGATCTACCCCGGCCGCACGGGCAAAACCAAGCGATCCCATGCCGTAGATAATGCCGAAATTCAGCACCTTGGCTTGGTTACGCATTTCTTTGGTAACTTTTGCGGGTACAACGCCAAAGACCTGCGCCGCGGTGCGGGTATGGATGTCTTCTCCCCGTTCAAACGCCGCCATCATCTTTTTATCTTCTGCAATATGGGCTACAATACGCAGTTCGAGTTGAGAGTAATCAAGCGATACCAGTTGTGTGCCCTTGGGAGCGATGAATGCGCGCCGGAATTCATGGCCAAGGTCTGTTTTTACCGGAATATTTTGAAGATTGGGGTTCTCCGATGCCAGGCGGCCGGTGGCGGCGCCAACCTGGTTGTAGGTGGTATGGATGCGCATGTCGTGGCCAATGAGATCCGGGAATGGCTCAATGTAGGTCGTAAGAAGTTTTTGAATCTCTCGGTACTCAAAAATGCGGTCAATGATGGGGTGAGCATCTCGTAATTTCTCAAGTTCCGGCGCGGCAGTGGAAAGCGCTCCCCCGCTCGTGCGCCTGACTTTTCCTTGGAGGCCCAATTGCTCAAAGAGCACGCGGCCTAATTGTTGGGGTGAACTGATATTGAACTGCCCGCCCGCAAGGGTATAGATTTTCTTTTCCAGATCTGCGACCTGGTCTTCCGCCTTTTTGCGCAATCGCTGTAATATCTTCGTATCAACGCTAATGCCATCCAATTCCATTTGGGCCAGCACCTTCACCAGTGGCATTTCAATATCCTCGAAAATGCGCATGACCTCAGCTTCCTGCATGTTGCGTGCAAGTTTGTCGCGTAAGGCGTGCAGTGCGTTGGTATCCGGAGGAATATTGTGCTCGTGGAGTAATGCTTCAAAATCATAGGTACGTTCCCCTGGCTTGAGCAGGTATGCACCGACCTTAGTGTCAAAAAGAAGGGGCGGAATTCCTTTTCGATGTACGAGGAGGTCCCTGATATATGGTTTGGCATCGTGGGCGATAAGCGTGCCATCGGCATCGGTAACGGGTTCATGCACCGTGGCAACAGTATCGTTTGCTGGGCGTTCAATCTTGAGTTCGCCCAGACGTTTGATGAGTGAAAAAAACCCAAAGTCCTTGAGCGTGCGATCGAGTTCTCCGGGGTTAAGATGGGTTCGCCAGTCGGCGTTTTCGAGGGTAAAAGGAATATCCAGATTGGTTACAATGGTGCCCAGGCGCTTTGAAAAGAATGCTTGATCTTTGTGGGCGAGAAGCTTTTCTGCAAGTTTTGCAGAAATGCCCTCGGGGAATCTTTTCTTTTTCTCGTGTTGCTCCAGCACAGCGTAGAGATTCTCCATGCTCGTGAACCGCTGAATGAGCGTAGCGGCGGTTTTATCCCCTATGCCGGGCACTCCCGGTATATTGTCCGATGGGTCACCCCTCAATCCTTTGTAGTCGAGCATTTGTTCGGGCGATAAGCCATAGCGCTCGCGCACTGCCGATCCGTCGTACGTAACCGTATCGGCAATACCCTTGCGGAGCGTAAATACCACGACGCGCTTACCATCCACCAATTGGAGTGTGTCCAAATCACCGGTGGCAATGACGGTCTGAAGTTTTTTGTGTTTTTTCACTTTGTGCACGAGCGATCCGATAATGTCATCCGCTTCGTATCCGGGTTGCTCGAACACGGGAATGCCAAACGCTCTAATCATCTGTTGGACGAGCGGGATTTGCACATAGAGTTCGTCGGCGGCTTTTACACGGGTGCCTTTGTAGTGCTCAAATTCCTTATGGCGAAATGTGGGACCGGGGGCGTCAAATGCTGCCGCGATGTAGTCGGGCCGCAGGTCTTTGATGATTTTCATGAGTACCGATGTGACGCCGTATACGGCATTGGTAGGAATGCCTTGGGGGGAGTTTAAGGTGGGCGGTAGTGCGTGAAACGCACGATGCACGAGCGCAAGCCCATCAAGAAGAACGAGTTTTTTTGTCATGAGATGGAAATACTGCGGCGTGATGGACTATGGTGGCCCAACTGCACCGAGATGTGCTTTTTTGGGAGAATCTTTTTGATCTTTTCCGGCCACTCAATAAGGACAATATTGCGCGGGTCCTGAAGAATATGGGCGATATCAAGGGGTTTGAGTTCTTGCCATTTCATCACGCGATAGCAATCTACGTGGTACACATTTTTGCCTTTTTTTGCCAGGACATAATGTTTAATGAGTAAAAACGTCGGGCTTTTAACCCTGGCTTTAATGCCGAGCGCGCGGATGAATCCTTGTACAAACGTTGTCTTGCCCGCGCCCAAGTTGCCCTTGAGGGTTATAATAACCGGCCCCTTGGTGCCGACAACTTTCCTGGCAAGATCGGCGGCGATATCCTGTGTTTCGCGCGGACTTTTTGAAACGGTGTGCATGGTCAGGTAGTGAATTTCCAGGCCAATTGTAGCTTTTTTGCGGCATTTTTTCAACAGTTTTTCGTAATGGTAATCCCTCGACTATACTCGGGATTTTTTCCGTTTTAAAAAAACGGAAAAAAGAAAAACGGTCCGTGAGATTCACCTGTGAGTGAGTCAGTCACGGACCGTTTGTGGGCGTGGTGTCCGAAGGTACTACTACGAACCGCCCTCCCACTTCTGTTTGTTGTGCAGAGTGGTCAGACACTCGCTCTTGCCTCTTCCCTGATAGCTGACGCAGGGATGGGCTGGCTCCGGCCGAGGTGTGGGTTGAAGCGGAGGCGGAGGCGGTTGAATGTAAACGATCTTCTGCTCCGTCAACTTCCGCTCGAGTTGGTTGATCCGCTCCCGCATGGTGTCGGCCGGGTCGGTGCCGCAACACTTACTTGCGAGGAGATCCGCCGCCTCTTTTTCGACCCTCATTCGCTGGAGGCGTGCCTTGGCGATCAGCATCTGCTGGATCTCGTTGTCGTAGGCATATTCCGAATACCTACGATTGGTAGCGATGTCTGCGGTGGTCTGCTCGGCGGTGAGGGGCGAAAGTGGTTCCGGCGGTGCCGTCGGCGAAGGCGAGGGCGCCGGGCTGGTCTGGGCGGCCGGCTCTTTGTCGGCGACGGTAGCGGTCTTCCCGCTATACGCACGGTATGCCCAGATCACCGTGCCCAGCACGATGATCCCCAGCACGATCTTGAGCCAGGTCCGCTTCAGGGTGTCGACATCGATAAACGTCCTCATGATCCTGTCCTCCTTAGCTTCCCGACGGCGCCGTGATGGCGACCCTGTTGCCTTGAAGTTCGAGGTCCAGCTCAACGAGCTGGCCTTCGATGAACGCGAGTGCCCTGACGTCCTTGTGGTACCACGGCAGGGGTCCCGTCTTCCCGCCAGGTCTGATATCCTGCTCCTGGTTGAGACGACGGTTGAAGAGCGTCACGACGCATTGGGTCTCGTTGACGAACGAGATCCCTTGGATGAACCCTTCGTTGTTGCGCATCGGACGCTCGGGCTCCTGTGGTTCCTGAGCGTTGTACTGCCGCCGTGCATCATTGATGCCGGCCTCGTACCCTTCCCGACGGCCCTGGTCACGTCCACGGCCTTGGCCGACGAAGTAACCAGCAACGCCGGTGACGAGCGGCAGGATGTTCCGAGCGAAGCCGTCACGACGGGAGTAGCCGTCCCGGCCGTAGCCGTGGTGTTGGTTGTAGTACCAGCCCTGCTGGGTGTACAGACCTCCCGGACTGAAATCACGGATGATCTGGTTGCCCCAGTAGCGCCTGTACTCGCGCGAGTCGGGGAACGACTGGGCCTGGGTCATGGGGGCAAACGCCGCCACGATGGCCAGGACCAGGAACGAAACGACGAGTCGCTTGGCCATGGGTGCCCCCTCCTTGTGGGGCGGTATGATTTTCAAAGAAAAACAGGTGTCACCCTGTATGAATACATTATATCAAATTAGATATGTCCGGTCAAGGTCAAAAAAGCCAGTAAAATAAGGGAAAAACGAAAGCCCCGCACCCCCTTGATAAAGAATGCAGGGCCTTTCCTAATTGGTACTTTTTGTGGGATCGAGAGCTTGGAAGAGCTTGATGCCGGATGCTGTGAGTCCCGCAAGACCTCCAAGATCTCTGGCGATTACCACAGTGTTTGTCTTCTGGGCGATCTCCTTGAGCGCAGCGACCTCTTGCTCGCGGATGTTGTATTGAGCCGCATCTTTGCCCCCAGGCTGTTCGATGGCTTTTGCACGAAGCTCGATGCCTCGCGCCTCTCCCTCGGCATCAAGGATCTGCTTTCGCTGGAGCGCCTCGGCGGCAAGAATCTCTTCCTGCTTCTTTGCTTCCGCCGCCTTGATGGTTGCTTGCTTGGCGCCCTCCGCTGTTTCGATTTGTGCTCTTTTGTTGGCTTCGGCGGCGGCAACGGTAGCGCTGCCCTCCTTTTCGGCCTTCAGCTTGGCCTCGAGCGAGGCGATCACGGAGGCGGGTGGGATGAACTCTTTGATGGCATGGCGCACGATCCGATACCCCCACTTGTTCACTCCGTCCTGCATCGCGTCGCGAACCAGGTTGTCAATCTCTTGCTGGTGGTCGGTTGCCCAGTCGAACGTCCTTGACCCTACGATGTTGCGAAGCGTTGCATGGCCGAAATTCCTGATGGCGGCTTCTGGGGTACCGCCTTCCATTTCAACACCGTAGGTTGCCAGGTACGCAGGCGGGTGCTCTTGTTCCTTGTCCTCCTTGTTGAGTACAAAGAAGATTTCGGTCTGGAGAGTCACCTTGATGTCATCCTGCGTGAGTGTGTCATGCACCTCGAGAGTCATGAATTGTTCGTAGGTCTTTGGGCGAGCTTTGACCTGTTCGATGACGGACAAGATGTGGAGACCTGGTTGGAGAACTCTGTTGTAGGCGCCGAACAGCTCGATCACCCACCGCTCGTTTTCCGAGACGGTTACAGGGCGGATCAGTGTCACTGCGCTCGCCAGGCCCATGAGTGCCGCCAGCCACGGGCCAACGAACACGTACGGCACGGCTACTACAAGCGCGACAACGGCAAGAACTATCGCCCATGCGTCTCCCCGATTCAACTTCATACGATTCCTTTCTCCGCACCTTCGGGGCGGAATAGTTAGTTGTGAAGAACTATGTATATATTATGCAATATTCTATAACTACTTGCAAGGTCTTCGGTGAATTGCGGATTATATAAAAAAAGAAGGGCGGGGCAACCATTACTGGTTGCTCCCGCCCTATTGTGCGTTACTGATTACCGAGTCGCCTGCGCTCTGCGTCCTGATCTTGGCGTGAAAGTTGTAGCACCTGGAGAGCTTCGCGGCGAGCAATTTGGGTCATCCCGCCGCTGAACGACAATCGGAGCCGAACCATCTCGTTGTTAGCGGCGGCTCGTGCCTTGTCCAGCTCCGCGCGGAACTCGCCTCGCGCCTGTTCCAAATCAGTTCCGGTATGTATCTCCGACCGGAGCTTCTCGATCTCGGCACGGATGCTGTCAGGATCGATGCGCTTGGCGAATTGCTCGACGGTGTTGGCAAATCTCTCGGCGCGCTTGACGTTGTCTGCCACGCGCGTGACTGCGGTACGAACCTCGGCGAGGTGTTGCTTGGTGGACGTGTCGGCCGCCTCCGCGCGATCGGCGGCTTCCTTCGCCTGTCCTTCGCTGTTGGCGGCTTCGAGAGATGCAGTTGTGGCGATGCCGGCCGCGTTCTCGGTCTTCTTGGAAAGTTCCCTGGCTTCGGCAGTCAACTTCCCCACCTCTCCCCGATCCTGCTGGACGTTGTCTCGGATGGTGCGCATCCCGTTGAAGAGGAAGCCGTTCCCGATCAACGTTGCGACCGAGACGGCGAGGATAGCCCACAGAAGCCCTTGTCGCGACTGCCGCCCGCTGCTTCCTCCATGCGCAGGAGGCGTGATCGTCGGATCATCCGGATCCATCGGTGGCTTGGGCCGCAAATCCAGAGTGCCTTCCGGATTGGGCGGCTCCTCGGCGACCTGTGGTCTGATGTCGAACGCTGGTCCAAGTTGCGGTCCGTTGCCATCGGTTGTGGCTGGCCCGTCATGTTCTTTGGTGTCGACTGGCGGAAGGGGTCCCATGGAGAACTCCCGCTTGGGAGTTACGTTGGAACTGGCTGGCGATTCCGAACTCAAAGTACTCACGTGTACCTCCCCGTTATGGGTTGTCAAAGAGTAACGAAAGTGAGCCCTTATATTACAATAATAGTACGGATATGTCAATCATCCAGATTCATACCTCTATGTTTTTGAAATGTTGTATATGTGCGGTCTTTTTCTGGATATCAAATGTGAGTGCGACGATATCAATCTGCCACTCCTGCTCCGGAGGGTAGTTGTGTGATGAAAGGTATGTTTTGGCAGTGCGGGCAACCTTGCGCATCTTATCCCAGTTGGCGCGTATGGTTGGGTCAAAGCCCGCAAGCGCCGCAGTGCTTGCTTTGACCTCGACAAACACTACAATCCCCTCCCGCTGGGCCACAATATCCAACTCTCCCCACTTTTTCCGCCAGTTCTGGGCAAGAATTTCGTATCCCCTATCAACGAGATAATGTCGCACAATATTTTCTGCCTTAAAACCCACCGTTGAGCGCTCCATAGTCCTATTCAAGACAAAAACAAGAAGTAATACAAGGCAACTTTCTAGTTGATGACGTTCTTTGACCAACGTGATGGTTGTGTGCTATCATGGCGGTGTCACCACCTCTTTCGAGAGGTTTTTACTTTCTAAACGGAACATTAGTACACATATCAACAATCTTATTCGCGTTCCCCTTAACTTCTTTTGGGGTACTGCGATAGGCAGAAAAGTACGAAAAATTGGCTCCGCCAGAACTTTTGAGGTTTTTGTGTTATGTCTTATTGCGATTACTACCATTGCCGCAAAAGGCGCCCATGGCGAAGGTCAATCTGGATTTTTTAGTCATGGGGTGAGGGGGTATATCGAAGAAACATCTGCAACCATTGCTAAATCGGTTACGGGCGATGCGGTTCATCTCCAGTATGCGGATGCTAATAGTTTGGCGAATTTAAACACATTAGCTATCGGCGGTGGCGCTATCGCACCGGATAGATCAATCGATTTAGTAACCATACAAGACAATACCGTGGTAGCGTATACGCCAGCCACCGAAGATTATCTGGATAGCGTAGGATTTCGACGCAATGGGATTATTGATTATGAAGTACAGCAAGGTGATCGGCTCACATTCATCGCTTCTGACTTCGGTATCAGTATCGATTCAATTCGATGGGCCAATGGCCTCAAGGATGACACCATTCGTCCCGGCCAGGAACTTCGTATTCCGCCTGTTTCTGGCGTTATTCATAAGGTAAAGAGGGGGGACACGATGGGGTCGGTAGCCAAGAAATATGGCGCTGATATCGAGACAATACTTGCTTTTAATGCTCTTCCACAATCGGGAACGCTTGATGTAGGGGATGAAATAATCGTTCCCGACGGCACGATAAAGGTTCAGGCATCAGGGCTCTCCACGGTCGTGGCCCGCCAGTTTAGCTATTTGCCCGACCTTGGGTCATATTTTTCCCTTCCCGCCACTGGTTTTAACTGGGGCAGAATACATGGTCGCAATGGGGTAGATGTGGCTAATGCCTGTGGAACTTCTATTCAGTCCGCCGCCGCTGGGAAGGTAACGGTTGCAGATAGTGAGGGCTGGAATGGCGGATTTGGAAAATTTGTGAGGGTTGAACATGATAACGGAACAGAGACCATCTATGCTCATGCGAGCAAGCTCCTTGTCCAGGTGGGCCAGAGCATACCGCAGGGAACCGCCATTGCTCTTATGGGAACCACGGGCAGATCAACTGGCTGCCACTTGCACTTTGAGGTGCACGGAGCGCGAAATCCCCTTGCAAAGTATTAATAATGTTTCGCGCGGAACATTTTATCCAAACTCTGCAAACATTTGCTCATTAATACGCATGGCAATTGCTTCGGCGAGATGTTCTTGCTGGATTACTTCACTTCCAGCAAGGTCTGCGATTGTGCGAGCAAGTTTCTTAATCTTATGGCACGCGCGCAAGGAGAGATTCTTGGCCTGACTTGCTTGTGCCAGGATGCGCTCTGCGGCTTGATCCAATCTACACAGCTTATCAACATGGCGAAAATCAATTTGCGAGTTGGTCATAAGGCCTACATTACCAAGCCGTTGTTCCTGAATTTTCCTTGCCCGGGTCACACTGGCCCTGATTCTATCGAGTTCTTCCGAAGTACTTTTGCTGTTATGGCTTGAAAGTGTTTCGCGCGGAACATTTATCTGGATATCAATCCTATCCAAGAGGGGACCCGATACTTTCCGCTGATATTTTATAACTTGATATGGCGAACAGACACATTCAGCATGGCCACTTCCCCAATTACCGCACGGACACGGATTCATAGCCGCAACTAAAGCAAATTGAGCGGGAATAGTGAGGGATCCGGCGGCCCGCGCGATGGTAACTACGCCATCTTCCATAGGCTGGCGTAAACTCTCCAGCACATTTCTCTGGAATTCAGGCAATTCATCCAGGAATAGAACGCCACAGTGGGCTAAGCTAATTTCTCCCGGCCGGGGCCACGTACCACCGCCAACGATGGCTGCTGGCGACGTGGTGTGGTGTGGATTCCGGAATGGCCGAGTCACAAGAAGGGGTTTCCCGTCGGTTAATCCTACGGAACTGTAAATTTTGGTGACTTCAAGGGCTTCGGGGAAGGTAAGTTGCGGCAAGAGTTCTGCTAATGATTTCGCAAGGAGAGATTTACCAGCTCCCGGAGGTCCGCTCATTAAAACATTGTGGTTTCCGGCAGCTGCGACTGTGAGAGCCCGCTTTGCCGCATGCTGTCCCCTGATATGGAGAAACGAATCGCCCCAGAATGCGTTATTTGCCCCTGTGGGGGGTTTTGGGGTGGGGGATATGGAAATGGTGCCATTAAGATACCCGATAGCATGGGGGAGGGATTTGACGCCAATAACACTAATGCCCTCCACAACCGCTCCTTCTAGGGCGTCAGTGTGCGGTATAACAAGTTCCCGTATACCGATTTTCTTGGCTAGAAGCGCCATGGCAAGAACGCCATTGACGTGTTTTATAGTTCCATCCAGGGAGAGTTCCCCGGCAAAGAGTTTATCTGAAGGATCGAACTTAATCTGCTTCGTTTCTAAAAGATAGCCGATGGCTATGGAAAGATCGTAGGAGGGACCCTCTTTTTTTACGTCTGCGGGCGCGAGATTTACCAGGATTTTCTTGTTTTTTGCGCTGGCAGGGGAAAATCCGCTATTGCGGATGGCGGAGGCAATACGATCCTCTGACTCGCGGACAGCCTTGTCTGCAAGGCCGACAATAGTAAATGCGTGGACACCAGGAGATGAATCTACCTCAACCTCTATGGGGCGTGCATCAATACCATGAATCGATGCGGAAAAAAGTCGTACCGACACATTACGTTAGTTTATGGACGCAATCAATGCACAATATTGCCGTTGAGAGCGCTTGTAAGCGTTTTGGGGCGATGGGGGAGCCGCAATTACTGCAGGTGCCATACGTTCCCATCCTTATTTTATTGCGGGTTTCTCGCACTTCTTTTAATTGCCGCTCTAATGCATCGGTCATCGCAACGATTTCCGGCAACGCCGCGGCTTCATTGATATTTTCCTCATCGTCTCTGCCATAGTTTGGCATTTTGGGCTCGTAGTCACCCGGTATGACAGGATTTTTTGAGGCAATTTCTTCTAGTTGAGCCACGAGAGCTTTTTCTTTTACCACAAGCTCTGCGTCTAATTTGTTCAGTTCATCAGGTGTCATGCAAATTGGTTATATCACACTTGTTACTTGTTGCAAACGAAAAAGGGCAGCGCTGCGCCCATGGAATGTGACTTCTAGTGGCGGCGGTGCCCCTTGTCGAAAAAAGAACGGACGATCCAGCGTCATCAACGAGTGAAGACACCAGTCACGTCAGTAAAAAGAGCTCGCCGTCATTATACTCCAGTGTCACCAAAAGTCAAGGTGACAATGTGGACAAGTGTCACCATGGATGTCACCTTGAGTGTCACCAAAAATGTTGTTGTTTTATGCCCCTATGTATGGTGACAAGAGCTTATTGGTGACAGTGACATTATTGGTGACAAATGTCACCAATAATCATGGTGACAAAAATGGTGTCACCATGGGTGTCACCATGAAATGACACCATAGCAAAGGCATTAGATTGTCGAGGGATCAACGCTTAATGGCGTCCACCGCAGAGAACACTGATTCGCGCGAACTAGTGATGACAAAATAGGTCTTTCCGTTTGATGCGTTGGTGATGGTGTAATCAATGGTTCGATCAGGGAATGGAAAATTACGGTAGCGCACCGAGGCATTTTGGTAGATATTGTTCAGGAAATTGGGAGTGGCGGCTTTGGAGGGAGTATGTCCCAGTAAACTTGCCAGAGCTTGGGCCATAGTCGGTTCCCAGCGGGTAATAGTCGTACTTGCGCTGGCGATACCCACAACCTCAGAGATAAGCACCAGTCGCGGTTCAACGGGAGCGCCAGCTATCAGGAGGCCCTTACTATCAAATTTTTCTCGCTGGCCAAATGCCAGTACCACCGTGTCGTTGCCGAGATAGTTCCGTAACTCGGGGGGATAGGTGGCGAGGAATCGGTCAAAAATTTCGAGCGGAGTAAGTTGCTGGGTGCCCTTGCTGGCGCTCTGTACCGAGAGCTTTTTGAATTGCCCTCCGGCCAGTGCAAGCGCCCGAAGCGCCTGCCGAAATCCGGAAGCAGGATTACCCGAGGCCGCTAATTCAATAGGTTCCGCAGCCCCGGCAAAATAGCTGTCGAGGGTTTTAATAGGTGTCGGTGATGGACGCAGGGAGGGTGAGGGAGTTGCCACGACAATGGGTTCTTCTGGCGAAGAGAAATAGAAGTATGCGCCTCCCCCCAGGAGCAAAAGGAACAAAATGGTAAGTAAAAATGCGGTATAGGAACGCTTCGGCCGTGGCGATTCGGCAATAGTGATATCAGGTGCCACGTCCAGCCGTTGAGAAGTCGGAGTGCTTGGTAGGATAGGCAGGCCTGGTGCACGTTGTGCCTGTCCAAGTGAAACGCGCGATGGTTTGCTGGCCTCAAGCGGCCGCACAGGACTGGTCGAAGGCGGTACGGGTAGCGGTGCAGTTGGGGTGATAATTTTCTGGATGTCTAAACCGCTGGGAGCTTGTCCCGTCTTCACCCTTTCAAGATCGCTATTCAATGTACGGATGGATGTTTTAAATTCTTGTGATGGT
>ERZ1292629.2188-Hain-H43-01um-R1-2188-length-17072-cov-4_pt1 | contig 17072 bp, 18 predicted proteins | sample MGYA00564399_ERZ1292629 | MGnify/ENA primary metagenome ERZ1292629 (study PRJEB36523, sample SAMEA6512636) | groundwater metagenome | collected 2019-01-08 | study: AquaDiva: Metagenomics assemblies of 32 groundwater samples
CGCATTATATGTCTTGTTGCCGATATGTGTATCACCAAAACAGCATATCCAGGAACAACCCTTTCTTACTTCTAGCCGTCTTGTGGCGACATCCATCCTACACCAACGCCCATCCGCAACGAGGGCACAACATGCGGACACCTCATAGTGCTACGTAGTCTGTCACGGTCCCGCCGAAGGCGGGCCTTGGGATACTTCTCACCTTTCCTGGATTGCCAGCGTTTCCCTCAATCGTGGTGATAGTTGACCCGTCAAACTTTTCGACGAACCCTATGTGCTGGTCTGGAATGAGTTTGCCATTCACCCACCTGCCTATGCAGAACAGGTCGCCGGGTTGTGGTTTGTATGAACCATTCGCCGGATAGAGAATGCCCCTCTTCTTCGCCCAACGCCGCCATCCGGCTACAGCAGGCATATCAGGCTTGACCGGCAGCACCTTGAGTCCAGCATCGAGACAGCAGGCACCGACGAACATGCCGCACCACGGCTGTCCCTTGAGATTGAAGCGCAACTCGAGCCTGTCCAACACCGAACCCCTGTTCGAGCCCGTATCTTCCTGCAGAGACTGTTCTTTATGCCACTGCAGGGCCACTCGGAGTGCCGCAACACCAGGCTTCTCTATAACTGTCTCGGTAGGCGGGGTAAGGAGCTCGGTGCCCCTGGAAAGCAGTATCAAGGTTGCCTTGCCGGCAACGCCGTATGCGTCGAACACCGCATCCTGAAACATGTTCAGCGCCGCAGCCGTCTTGCCGCCGAAGTCACCGTCTTCAACCAATGGCGCGGGCAACTTCAGTAACTTGCTCCAATATAGCGCATTCAGCGCCTTCTGTAGCGAGACAACCTCTGGACCTTTGTCACCCTGCTTCAACAACGGCACCCCCCATCCCGGCAAGGGGTGTCACTACTGGGCATGGACCTTGTTTCGCCTGACAGGGCAATTCCTCAACAATCTGACCTATTCTCTGAACAGAGGTCTTGAGTCCCCCCACCTCCTCTTTCAGTTCTACAATTGCACCCTTGCCATTGCCTTCGCCTCCGAGTAGTTTAGCGAACATCAACCTGTGTTCCTCTGCCCGCTGTTCCCGCTCTTTTTGTTCCGCCTTCAACCGAGACCATTGCGAACAGACATAGACAGAAAGCACACCCATAAGAAACAATGCCACAATTGCTGCCAAAACGACATTGGTTCCTTGAGAAGCCATGATGCCGGTCATGGTCTCGACGCTATTTGTCTGCATCCGCCACGCCCCCGCTAATCACAAAATTACGCCTGTCGTGGAACTCCCGTTTCTTGCCAATGTTCCACTGGTCTACCGGACGCAAGTATCCAACCACCCTTGAGTATACCTCACAACGCTGCCTTTTGACAATAGGTTGCGATACCTGAATGTCCGATCCAGCCATTGGCGGTCCTCCGTTGGGGTTTGGTGAGACAGTGGTGTCAGCGGTACCTATGTTCAACCGCAGGTGGTATTGCCCGACATCAACTGCACGGGCGTGAGGGCGCATATCATACGCGCGACCTGAATCAGTGTGCGGCCACTAACATCAGCATGGTAGCCTGCGTGGCCGACCGTTTGTGATACACTCGCCGTCATGGTTCCCGCCCTGACGCCAGCCTCAATATCTGTGTCCATATCCCCAACCATCCAACTTCGGTCAAGGTCGATATTTAGTTCTCGGGCGAGGTCGCGCAGCATACTGGGCTTCGGCTTACGACAGTCGCAATTGTCGTCGGGGCCGTGCGGACACATAGCAATGCCGTCGAGACCCCCAAGCACCTGTGAAAGGTGCTCGTTGATACTGTTCTGGCGGTCCTCGGTAGTAACGCCACGCGCTATGTCTGCCTGGTTAGTAGCCATACAGACAAGAAACCCCTTGTGACGCAAAAGGGTCACCGCCTGTCGTGTCCCTGGCAATGGCTGAATATCACGAATAGACCCAGTTAGCCGTTCCTGGCCGTCAGCGATCAATACGCCGTCTCTATCGAGGAATACTGCGGGTCGGGGCACGAGCGACACCTTCATTCTGTTATCTATGATACCACAATCTTCCATATCGTCTAGTGCTTCCTTAACGCTTTCCCGCCTACCCATTTCGGTCTCGCCATCTCCCATCGTAGACTACTTGTGCGCCCCAGCGCTCGAACCTGAACGGTATTCGCACACACGCCTTCATTGCCCTGTCTATCTCCGCCGCCTTCTTTGGCGATCGCAATACCAAGAAGCTCCCCCCACCGCCAGCGCCACATATCTTCCATGCTGCCGCGCCCGCCTTCTCAGCCGCCTGGCACAATGCGTCTATGCGTGGGTTGGTGACGCCCGCCGCAAGGTGCTTCTTCGCCTCCCACGCTTCCTGCATATATCCGCAAAACGTCTGTATGTTGCCCGCCTCTAGCGCGAACGCACCGTCGCCTGCGAGGTCGGCTAGTCTAGCCAAGTAAGACTTCGTTGCTGGCACCCTGTTAGACTGTTCTGTCAGAATGATATCTGAATCCCTATGCCCACCAAGCCAATAGAGTGCACACCAAGACTCTAGTTCAGACATTGTGTCTGGTGTTACACGGGGGCGCGTGACAACAGCCTTGCTGCCGGGTCCAAACTCGTACAACGCCAAGCCACCGACGGCAACGGCCCACTGGTCTTGGTATCCTATATTACGCCCGAGATCCTCTATCTCAATCATAGAAGCCTCTCGCGCTATCTTCTCTGCTTCCCACCGGTGCTGGCTGTACTCCAAGCAGGCCAACAGCGTGCCCACAGTGGTTGCAGCAGACGACCCAAGCCCTAGCCCGCGACCCGGAAGGTCGGCTATCGTCGCTATCTCCACGTCGGTAACGCCACACCGGATTAGCGCCATGCGAACCAGGTCGTGTTCTAGGTCCTCCGGCTTCGCCACCACCTCGGTCTTGGTATAACTCAACCTCACTCCGCCCTCGAAGTGGGGCATGAGACAGACAAAAACCGACGGCGATATGGTAACTGACAACACCCGCCCAACCTCTGCGCCACAGAATGCGGGTATATCTGACCCGCCGCCGAGAAACGACAACCGGAGTGGCGCGCGAACGACTAGCACCTAAATCCCCTCGTTCCTGATGATATACTCCACCGTTTCTTTGATGCCCTGTTCGATGCCTATTGTGGGTTCCCATCCAAGCAACTCCCGCGCCCTCGTTGCGTCAAGTGCAATATGTTGGACCTCGCCGGGCCGCAAGGCCTTTTGTTCTGGTGTTACGGAGACGCTGAGTGCGCCTGCCACCTCGGCGAGTATCTGCTTCGTGCTAGTCCCGATACCCGACCCGATGTTCACTATCTGTCCGGACGCACTCGTTGCCGCCAGTACGTTCGCCCACGCCACGTCGCTTACGTGAACATAGTCCCTAGTCTCGTCGCCTGACCCAAAGACCGTCACACCGCGGTAGACTGCCCGTAATCCACAGGTGAAGATGGATACCACGCCAGCCTCGCCGTGCGGGTTCTGGCGCGGTCCATAGACGTTCGGATACCGCAGAACAGTATAGTCGAGACCGTAGAGGTCTTTCCAGAGCGCGAGGTAGTGTTCCACGGTATGCTTCGATATGCCGTATGGACACGCGGGGTTGATAGGATGGTCCTCCGTTATCGGCAGGAACTGCGGCTGTCCGTAGACGGCTCCGCCGGTAGACGCGTAGACCACCTTGCGCACACCGTGTTCGACACACGCCTGCAAGACTCGGACTGAACCGCCAATGTTAGTCAGAGCGTCAAACATCGGGTCGTCCACAGACTTGCGCACGTCCATCTGCGCCGCTTCGTGGTAGACCACCTCGGGCCGGAAGATTCTGAATGCAGTTCTGAGGTCTTCGGCGCTACAGATGTCCCCCTCGCACCATCCGGCGCCGGGCGGTACGTTCTCTCTTCGCCCCGTGCTGAGGTTGTCGAAACACAAGACCCCCGCCCCTCGTGCAAGCCAGTGTTCGGCTATGTGTGAGCCGATAAAACCGGCTCCGCCAAGTACTGCCACGTTCATCCTTTATCTCCTCCTACCATTGTCCACAGAAGGACCGCCGCGCCGCCGAACAGGGCTAGTGAGACAACCAAAGATAGCTGTCTCGTGTTCTTTGGCATAGAGCGGTCTCGAAAGCTGTCCATCATTAGGCACCCCAGAACGGTCCAAAGTCCACATATCAGCACCGCCGCAACGCTATTGCCCAGAGTCATGCCTTGGCCTCCACTCTTTGCACATTCTCTCATAGCCTGCCGGGTTGCCGGTATGCCACTGGTATGCGTCGGTCACGACTGCTCCAACGGGACGACACGCCGCACCCGTAGAGCAGGGCCAAAACCCATCTTCGAGATCCCATGGGGGCTGCTCCCCATCTATCGCAATACCCGTCCAATCAAGGGGACTACGCATCCACCAAACACCACAGTCCACATAGTCCCGGCCGCCGGAGCGGTCATAGGCTACGACACTGAGTGGCTCTGGCGGCAGAGGAACCACAGGGGAAATGCTCTGGTCGGCCACCCTGGGACCAGCCACTGCCACGTTGCGTTTGTCCTCCGGTCCGGCATTCTTTGTGACCAGCATTCCTGCCACGTGCTGTGGGGCCAGCCGCCATTGGGGAATCGGCTCATCCAACATAACGTCGCCCATAACGAGTACATATTCATACCAGAGACGACTTGCGCCATACCTCCCCCTAGCCTCTTGTAACGCCATAACAGCCCCTCCGGTACCACTCCTCTCTTTCTCCGTCAGGACCTGGGCGGGAAAGACATCCTTGTGTGGCCGCATGGCATCAAACATAGCATCCTTGTCGCGTTCATTCGCCCACACGATGATGTCGGTCGCACCGCTCTCTACCAACCATCCGATCTGATGGTAGAGAAACGGCTTGCCCTGCACGTCGAGCAGGCACTTCGGCCCACCGCCCGTCATGTCAGCCATTCTCGTTCCGTCGCCCGCTGCGAGTATCACTGCCTGCATCTTATGCCCTCCATTCCCTTCGTCCCGCCCCGTGGATGGGGTCGTTGACAACCCCTTCATCATGGCAGCCACTACCCTCTTGCGCGGCGTGATAATCGCGCAACCACTCTCGCTTTGCCTCCTTCTTACACAGCTTCCGATACCTCTTGCGGGATTTCTTTTCCTCCATCGCCAGAACTAGGTCACAGGATGCGTGACTCAGACCCAACTTCTTACACAGCTTCCGGTACCTCTTGCCGAGCATGTTGTGTCCCCTCTCCTATGGTTCACGATTGGCCAGAACATCACCCGCTGCCAGGATTACTGCCTGCATTCTGCGCCCCCGCCAACCTCGGCGATGATCTCCGCTGGCGCCTTCTCGCCAGATAGCAGTTCTCGCACCATCTCCCCTGTGCGGCGACGGTGGCGTGCCCAAAGACGAGACCAAGGCCACTCTCGGCGCATGGGGGGGTGCGCCGGCAGGCCCGTACCATAACGTCCTTTCCATAATGTCACTTTCGGCCCATTCGAGTAGAAGTCCACCGTGATATGGTTCAACCCCGTCTTTTGTTGTTGTCCCTTCATGCACTTTGGGCAACGTCCATTCCACTGCCAAGACAACTGTAGGAAGTTTGGCCCACTCCACCTATCAATCGCGGATTCTACCTCGCCGGGTATCGTTGCCCACGCACATCCGCACTTACACACCCAGTGCAGTTCGGGCGAGTGGTCGGGTTTAGGCGGAAGTAAGTCGTCATACGTCTGCCGGGTGATTAACACAACAAGCACCCCTCTCTCTACGCCGTCGCTTCAACTATCTTCTTCAATAGACCCTTCTTTCAACACTGCGTCGATCTTATCCCGGAGTGCGCTAAGGCCACATTTGTCTACAAAGACACCCACATAGTTGCCGTAACCCCCATTGAGTGTTAGTGATCTCACATTGATGTCGTATGGCCTGATAGACAGAAACCCTGGATCTCCACTTTGTACGCCATATCCCACCTTCTGCCCCGCAATAGCATCATTTATTCGGGTGCTAATAGCTATAAGATCCTCTCTGTTAACCTTGATGTCCCTGCCCCCAACACAGAGCGACCATGTTTCCGCAGTGCTTCTATACATGCGCATACATGTGTCACGGCTTTGACAATTCAGGCTATACTTTTCCTCATTCCCGCCAGAGAGACAATATATCTCGTCGGCATGTCTCGCAGAGGGTTTTGGGGCATCCCCGAATCTAGCCTCCTGCCACCGTTTCAGCGCGCCTGCATAGCCGTACTTCCTAACAGCATTCATTGGCATACCCATGGTTTGCTCCTCTCTCTACGCCGTCGCTTCAACTATCTTCTCGGCCAACAGTGCTATGCCGCGTTCCGCCCTGCCCTGCGTCTCTCCACATTATGCCCCATGTGCCTTCCCCCCAAAGGCATCTAGCCACTTCAAAATGCCCAATCTCCCTATCTCGCTACCGTCTGGTACCCACCCCCCCCCCTCTGCAGGAATGCCGCCACAGGCCACTATCTCTTCCCAAACCTGTGCCGCTCCGGCGCAAGAAGGTTCATTGCGCACATCATGCAGGGCAATCGTTCCTCCATGGACCACCATCGCCAATGCGCACGCGAGGTCGGCCCTCACGGCATCGTAGGTGTGGTCGCCGTCAATCAGACAGAACCGGAACGCGCGCCTCGCGACCGTCGCCAGGAACGGCAGTGTTGTGCAGAGCAGGCTGATGTTCGGCATTCGCGAGCATTCGCTGAAGCACATGGCCATCCGCCCCACAGGGTTCGGGAACTCTGCGGGATATGGGTCAATCGCCCACACTCGCTCTTCGCACCCGCGCCGCACGTTCGCCTCGGCGAGAAAGTGCGTCGTGCCGCCGAGGTGTGCCCCAACCTCTAATACATCTCCGTCCGGCGCGTTGCCATCTTCTACGATCTCATAGAGGTGCAATATCTCCTCGGCATCGAGCAGTGACGGCGCACCGTCAAAGAAGCGGCCGCGCATCCGTTGGCACACCTCATCTAGGGTTATGAAATCAGACAAGTTCGCGCACCTCCACCGATTCGGGCACACCGAGGTCCGCCGGAACCACCGACTGAGGTGCCTCGCATGGATAGGCCATGGCGCACAGTGAGTATGCCTTGCGCACAACCTCCAACACACCGAACCCCGTCAGGCGCAACATATAGTAGAGCCGCTTCGGATCAGAAAAGTCCCACAGGTGGCCCGGCACCACCTCGCCCTGTGACGGCACAACCACCCCGAGAATTGCACCTGCGCCCGAGAGAACACGTCGCCACTCCCAGAGTGCGTCCAACGGCGACTGCAGGTGTTCCAGAACGTGCGCTGCCCACACCGCGTCGAAGGAGCCGTCGCTTTGTGGTATCTCGTGCGCGTCTGCCTGGATGAAGAGTCCGGGATACTCTTCGACGCCTGGGGTCGCATACGACTCATAATCCAGCGCGTATACGTGTGCGGCGGGGAACACCCCTGCCATAAAGCGTGTGGCATGGCCGTAACCCGCCCCAACGTCCAGGATAATTGATGGCATGTCCACCCGCAGGCAGAACGCCTCGCAGCACTCGCGCTCTCCACCCTCTTCCCAAAGCCGCAATGCGTGTGGGTTGTGGGGCACCGTCTCCTGTGGTAGACGTAGCCACGGCATATCACTCATCGTAGTCTCTCTGTCCTCTTACCAAAGGCCCCCCGCATTCACCATAACATCCGCGCTAACCCGCTCCGCATGGGTGAAGACACCCCAGAACTGGTACTTATCATACATGGGTTCCCACCGCACCAGTCCGCTTTGCATGAAGATAGGAAGTTCCTCCATGACAATAGACCAGTTCCACAACTTAACGTGGTGTGGCAAGCAAAGCTCTGGGTCAAAGTTCACCATGAAGTATAGCGTTCCGCCAGGCTTGAGGACTCGCAGAATCTCTTGTATCACGGCTTTGTGATAGTATGTGTGATCTATCACATTAACGCAGGCTGCAAAGTCGAAGGTGGCATCGTCAAAGCAGAGCATCCCACCGTCCACATAACCAGAGACATATTCCACGTTGGAATCGCCTGGATCATAGACAGCCCGGTATTCTTCCAGCAGCGGGTCCACTGCCGCTATATTAAGTGGCGTTTCCTCAAACATGGAGATTAGCCCGCAGCCCATATCCAGTCCATAGCCCTGCTCGTTGGCAAGTTCTGGCAAGAACCGAATAGTGCGTTGGTATGTTCCCCTGCGCCCGTTGCGAAATCCGTCTGTACCATTGGTGTGAAACCCGTTGGTCCAGAAAGACAACTCTTCTCGTTCCTTTGGCGGGAGGTTACCCAACCCTAGTTCTTCCTTCCCCGAAGCACCATGCTCCGATAGAGCCAGTTGTACCTGGTGGCCATAAGCGACCCGTCATGTTCTGGGTTGCGGCACGGCGCCCCTCTCCCAGGGGACCGCAGAACAGCGTCTACCCAGGCGTCCACACCGGCAGTCACGGGAATGGTCTGCACGCCCTCAATAGCAGACACTCCACCTACGTCCGACGCTATACAGTGAAGTCCCATGCCACGCGCCTCAAGAAGCGTCATTGGTCGTCCCTCACTCTCACTTGTGAGTAGCATCGTGTCGGCAAGGTTCATAGCACCAAGCGACGCTTCGTGGCTACACTCGGGAATCCAGCATATCGGAAAGCCGAGGTGGGCCTTCATATCGGAGAAGAGTGGTTCCTCGCCGGTTCCTCCAACAAAGAAGAACCTGAACGCCCCTGGTCTGCGCCCCTCTAACTCTTCGCATATCTTGGCAAAGAGCAGAGGGCGCTTCACCTCTGCAAAACGCCCCACCATGACTACCGTGTGCGCGCCCGACATGCGCTCGCGTTGTTCTGGCAGGAGCGAATAGTCAATGCCGTTAGGAATGCAGAACTGCCCTTCTTTGTTCTGCCAACAGAATACGTCCATGCCGTTTGATGCCACTGCGCCCAACACGCCATCGGCCACGTCTTCCTGCCCGTGTCTGGTCATTACTATTGGGATTGTGGTACCGCCCTCAAGCCACTTTCTGAATGCGGGAGGGTGCGGGTTATGGACGTGCAGAACATCGGCTTCAAGCATATCCAGTTCATCCAATGTGTGGATGCTTGCATATTCTGCGATAACGTTTTCCAGTGCCCCTCCACGCTCAGGCACATAGACACTATGCTTGACCTGTCTTAGTCCACACACCAGTTGCCGCAAGACCTCCTGGGCGCCGTGAGGGTGCAAGACGAACGACACGTGGGCAACGTGGATTGAGTCGGCAAGTGCATCGTGATAGACCACCGCCTTCTCCCGCACAATGCTATCATGTGCCCGAACACCGGTAGTATCGAGCGTTAATTGCCTGTCGTGCTGGTGAAGCACATACAGGGGTTCCGGCCCCACATATCGCACCGCATTGTTAGAAACAGCCGCAAGCCTAAGCCACTGGTCCCAGTCTTCCGCGTGAACCATGGTTGTATCGTTGCCGCCGGTGGCTCGCAGAGCAATAACATCGGTCATGGTTGCCTGACAGGGAATGCAGTTGTGGTCGGCAAGCGTTGTCCAGCGGTAAGGTTCCGCGCCACCGGCACTGCCGTCTTCCCACTGGAAGTTCCCATAGCACAGGGCAATACCGGGTCGCGCTTCCATGTGATCGAGCAACCTCTGTATCGCGTGTGGCAGGTATTCGTCGTCTGGGTCAAGGAACATGACATAGCGCCCCCTGGCGGCAGCAATGCCGGTGTTTCGCGTAACGGGCAGTCGCCTATTCACCCCATGCCGTATCACCCGAATGCGCTTGTCCTGCGCCGCTAGACCGTCCGCCACTTCCGCCCCGCCGTCGGTACTTCCGTCGTCAACGATGATGAGTTCCCAATTGGTGTACGTCTGCGCCCGCACACTAGCCACGGCACGCGGGAGCATATCCGCATAGTTGTACAGCGGCATAACCACCGATACCACAGGAGTGTTGTCTACCACTCGCAAAGGACGAACGTCTGTCACGGTCTGCCTCTTGGCTTCCTCCCTGTGGAGAGGCAATCCCTCTGCCTCTATCGCCGCGATTGCATACTTAGCGGTGAGTTCTGGCGTGAACCTATCCACCGTGCGCTCCATTGCGACAAGCCGGTCCTGTGGAACGCCGTTTTGACACTCTTCGTAGACCTGCCACATCCGAGCGCACATATCGTCTATGTCGGGAACGCCCCATACTAACTGTTGCGACAGATGACGCGTGAGACCGTGTTCCAGCGGGGCAGAGGCCATGCTTTCCTCGCTACATGCCACTAGGTAAGCATTTTCCTCTGTTGCGTAGTCCTTATGTCCTGCATAGTTAGTCAGGACCACCGGTGTTCCGCAAGCCATGGCCTCCATCGGCGGCCAACCCCACCCCTCTATCCTGCTACCGCTAACATACGCCCCGGCTGCGGAATACATACGCCGCAACTGCATATCGGTCAGTGGTGAGTCCGAATAGACAATCCTGGCCGAGTCCTTATCTTGCACGAGTCTCTCTAAGTAGAACTTGAACGGTAAAGCGCCAGAACCGGGTCTAATGTTGTTGTGTATCAATAGTCCAACCGGCTCGTCGGCACCGAACGTACCCTGAAACGCCTCGACTATACCGTCTATGCCCTTGCGGGTCTGAATGGCCGCTATTGTCAGAAACCAGAACGTAGGCGTTGCGGCGCCATTCACCACAACGTGCGCGTTGTCCATGATCTGCACCGGCATGACGGCACCGGACTCTGGGAAGAACAGTCTCTTGTCAATGCCCAGCGGAAGCGGGTAAACCCTCTCCACCCCGAGTTTCCGAATAGCGTTGCACGAGTATTCAGACAACCCAAGCAGGCAACGCGCCCCCTTGTTCTTGCGTGCAACCTCGTCCGGACCCCACTGCCATCCGTCAATCGGGTCTATCACAACGCATTGTGCCGCGCCGTCTTCTATAGCACCAGAACCCCAACCGATGAGTATCTCGTCTGCCTCTGGCTTTTCCCATGTTTCAAGGACGGCAACTGAGATGTCACACTGACGCAGCCCTGTTGTAAGGTGATCCATAACCCGAGCACAACTTGTCCCGGCATGGCCGTATGGTCTAATGGCAACACACCAGTCATTTGTATTGGGATGCCGTCTCGTCCTATTGGGTCTGGGGTACCACTTCGCCCTGAACCTTTCCAGCGAGGTCTGCGAAGAAGCCGTATGTTCTCGTACTTCTTTCTCAGTTCGTGGGCGTAGCTGGTTGCAGTGGTGTACCAAAGACGCTTGCGGCCAATACCAACAGTGTTCGCCCGTGCGCCTCTTCATTTGTAGACACAGGTCGGTGTCGTCGCAATAGCGCATTGGGTATTCGTGGTCTGTGGCGATATAACCGTCGCGCCACAGGTCAAGAGACATGAACATACATGCCCCTACGATATGGTCTACCTCCATCGGGTTGTCAAACTCCGGTCCGTCCTTCTGACCGTAACCCCTAATCCCAAGTTCTACGTGGCGCGGGTCAATCGGGGCACCACCGGCACACTGTAGTCTACCGTTCGGCAGAAGGAGCTTGGGCGCACTCATACCGTCAATGTGGAGACTGCAGAGTTTGGCAAGCCACTCGGTATCGACCACCTCTATGTCGGCGTCCAGGAAGCAGATGTGCGTTATCTCGTCGCCTAGCTGCTTGGCGTAGGCCACCAGGTCGTCCCTGGATACTGGCAGCCCCATCCGTTGTTCGTGACGGAAGGAGTGTAGTGGATACGGCGAACCGGCCCGGAACGACTCAACCATTCCCACGGTATCGTCTTCAGAACCATCGTCGCAAACTATCACCTCAAACTCCACGCCGGTCGTTGTACCGAGAGTACCCAGGCATTGCCCCAAAAGGTTACGGTAGTTCAACGTGGGTATGAGAATGGCCACCCTTATGTTTTCTGGCGCAACCCACTCGCCATGTTGTGCCCGCTTCAACCTGACGCCCCTCTCCTGTATTGCGCGCACCACGGACGAGGCCGCCCTCTCCCAGGAAAAGGCAGTGGCTGTTACTAGCCCGTTCTCCACCCTCCCCGCGCGCTCAAAGTCGCTTAGCGTATATGCTTGGCGTAGTGCCTTTCGTATGTCGTCCACCGTGGCGCGCTCCCACGTCAAACCTTGCGCTGTCACCGCCCTGCAGTGCTCGTCAACACCCTCTGTGCCGACCATCTCGCGGGATGTCGGAATGATGACGGCATTGTCTTCGGTCACGAAGTCTTTATGGCCCGAGGCTGCTGTCGCCACGACAATACAGCAGTGCGCCATTGCCTCAAGGGGGGGCAGCCCCCATCCCTCCATGGCGGACGCGGTGGCATAGACACCGACATTCCTATAGAGCCATGCCATGCCCTCGGGAGAATAGTCAGAGTCGTCATAAACAATCGCGTCCGCCATGTCGCCCGCAATACTGCGAGTCAACGAGGCGCAGTCTGTGCCCCAACCCTTATCGGGCCTGGTGGCCTTGACGCCGAGCCGAACACGCGCCTCCCCTGCAAACTCCTCTGAGAAAGCACGCACCAGGTCTGGGTACATCTTGCGGGGTTGCATTGCTCCGACAGTCAGAAACCAGAAACAGTCCCTGTTCTCGGTGATTGCTTTGGCAAGGGGTTTGTCCTCCCACTTGGCCCCCTGTGTCTTGGTGGCCCCAAGGGGCAACCACTCCACGTTCGTAATGCCAAGCGCCATTATCTGGGCACACGACTCGCGACTCAGACCGAAAAGCACGTCGCACATCGCGTTCTTGTCAACGACCTGCTGGGGCAGCCAGCCCCATCCGTCAATCGGGTCAATGCTGCAGACCATGGCCGCATCGGTCTTGCGGCAGAAGTAGGGGACACACCAACCGAGGACGATCTCTGTGTCCAGTGCTTCGCGTGATTTGGCAAGGAGGCGGACTTCATAGCCGAGTCGGACCATTGCGGAGTATAGTGAGTCCATGACGTTGCGGACACTGGTTCCTGTGGCTCCTTGCTGCACTACAGCCAGTCGCAACGTCTTGCCTGGAGACACCTCTTTGCCCTCTCTCGTTCGCCGCATTGTAGCGGGGTACTGTTCGACGTGCCGCTCACCGTTCTTGTCAATGGTTGTACGCCCTGCGACGAGCACGCGAGGACCCCTCTCTCACCAATGGTTGGGACACTACTCGTCTTCCGCCCACGCCAGCTCCGCGGGCCGATACCACCCAGATGGACATCTCTTCATTGGCTTCCCAAGGCGCTTCCACTCTTCATACCAGGCAGAAAGCAGTTTCCTTGGTCCGCCCTCGTAGAGTTCGCCCACACGAAACTCTACTCTGGCCCCTAATGCGTGGATTCCCCGCATGTCATCACACCCCGCCCCATCCACATCCTGCCACCCACAGAAGTCCCCGCCCGTCTTGTCCAAAAAACTGTCAAGGCTATTATATGACACCCTCCCGCCGGCCTTCGACAGACGCCCCACAACCCACGCGTCCACTGCTTTCCTCTTCTCTTCTGTCGCTCTCTTTGTTCTCACGTAGTCCTCTCTCCAGGTCCCCGCAGGGTCACATTCCTCTTCTTAGTATACCACAAATCACACCCAACCGTCCCGCTGCCAGGTGAATTGCACCTCAGTTTCGTCGCCGTAGCCGTAGGCATAGTCGCCGTAGAGATTGCCATACGCCTCGGTCCAATCGTTGCGCACCAAGACATTCAAGGCGCCGCCGGTGAGGCCCTCACACAACTGTATAACGTGGACGTTCGGATCAACGTTCGTGACGTAGAAGTTCAGGGGCACAGAGAACGTCACCTGGGCCGAGTGGTCAAGTGCCCACATCGTTTCGCCGCCGACCGCGACGGTCAGGGTCTCCGTGGTCACCGGGGTTATCCGGTATCGCATGGGCTTCATGTAGTCACGGAGCAGTGCCGCAGGGTTGTCCGTGGCAGCAGTGCAGGTCCCCGCGCCGTTTAGGACCATGGTCCCGAGCCGGACGCCGTTGGTCGGAATGGAGAGCGTGCTCGTGACTGCGGCGAACGAGACCGTGCCGTCGTTTGGGCTGGTGGAGTTGACCGCCGCATAGACGTAGTTCGTCACGCTGTTCGTGAGCCCCGTCACGGCCTGGGCGACGGTCGTGAGACAGTAGCAACCGCCAACCATGCCGGAGCCAGCTCCGACGGTCTTAGCCGTAGAAAGGACCCAGCCGGATATGACGCCTGCGAATGGCAGGGTCCGCAGACCGAGCCCGAGCCGATCAAGAACGTCTGCCTCTCGGTCAATCTCGGCAGAAAGAATCACCTCGGTGCCGTAGTCGGTCGTCAGCCCGTAGATTGTCGTTGTGGTTTTGGCCATGCCTCACACGCCTTTCGGCGACGGCTTTATCACGTCCGTGCCGTTCACCAGTGATACGTTCACGACGAAGTAGCCTGTCAGGTCGTTCGTCGCCGCGCCCGCAATACTCGACATCGCCGGCGCAAGCCTATTGATTGCGTTGGCCGACCCGTAGGGGCGCGCCGGTCCCGCCGCTCTGGCTGCTATGCGTTTGGCTATGCTCAAGAGATTTGCCTCCCCTGAAACTTGGTATATGGCTTGCCGCGATTGATACCATGGGCCGCGTTGGTTATCCGCACCTTCTTGCCGTTCAATCCGTGACGGTCAGTATCAATCGTATGGATCATCATCACCCTGCCGGGCCGCACATTCGGGTGAAAGATACACTCACCGTCAACCAGGCGACTCGCACCACCGGCAAGCCGAAACGACAGGTCATAGTACAGGTTGAAACACAACGCATTCGCCTGACTTTGTGACCTCAGAGAGTCGTCAGAGATAACGTGTGGGTAGAAACCCCATGCTGTGATAGAAGCATTGTCGGCCAACACGGCAGAATATGCCTCACCACGCCTGCCTTTGCCCTGCACGCTTACGTAGTTCGCATACTCGTCGCTTATCACGGACGGCTTGGCGGTAGATAGACTTGTTATCACCGTTCCCGTTAGACCGATACCAGAAGGATCATCCTCGACTACCGAAGAGTCCTGCGTCATAAAGCCATGCACTGAGACACCTGTTGCGCCGTCGCGGGCAATGTCTGCGGTAATACAGCCAGTTCCCGCAGGCCACCCCAAGGGGGGGCCGGCTGGTGTAGCGTGACACCGCCAATAGTTTGTACTTGTTGGGTCGTATGATCTCTTTGTCCGACAGAACCGACAGCCAGTATAGATAAGCCCACCGTCAACCCATATCCCGGCATATCCCCCGTGGTTGTTCAGCATGTTCTTTGTCAGGTCGAGGACATTCCCACCGCGTTCTGCCAACCAGGCCGGTTCCTCATACTTCCCCATGGACAAAACGCCGACTTCTCCACCAGGCGACAGGTCCTCCAGTCCAGTCGCATCCCACATTAGCGGCCCAACGCACGCCGCATTCAGGAGGAAACCGATAGAGTCAGCCACGTTCTGCCCGTCAAAGCTACCGCCAGCGTCAATGAAGTTCTGCCGACCGATATAGGCCAGAATATCGAGGCACTCTGCAGTGGCCGTCATGCCGCTCGTTGTCGGCTCAAAGAAGAAATACCTGTCGGCCACAGTACGATATACCTCAGACCCGTCTTGGTATATCCAGCCGGAGTTGTCTACTATGATGGACCGCATATTATCGGTGTTGGTGAAGAAGCCGTTCCGATTGTCTAGTTCTAGTTTCACGCTTGCGGCGGTCCCGGAGTCACCGAGGTCTACCGATACGCCCTTCACGTAGTCTAACGCCGTTAAGTTATACTGCACCGCCGGCAGGCCAACCGCTACAAGTTCAGCGTCGTGTGAAACTGAGATTGCCGTAAACTCAGGCGTAGCGTAGCTCTTTATGCCTGTCGTTGGACAGGTATACTCATAGGGGCGCAGAAGCGCACGCCACTCCAGTGCGGGCGGAGGCGTGGGCACACCAAGTGCTGGACGCACCGCAACCTGTATGTCTCCGTTATGGTCTGGAACTGCGCCGGGTGCTACCGCGGCCCATGCAGGCTCATCAGTTACAAGCGGCCCCCAGGAGATCCATGTATCGTAGGCGTCTTTTGGCCCGTCTTGGTCCGTTGCCCTGCCGCCAACCACGAACCCATAAGCATCGCCCACTTCTGGATAGTAAGCCAGCGGGATAAGTCCGCCCACCTGCGTTTCCTCGAATGTCAGGGTGGCGAGACGTATCTCAGAACTAGAGTCTCTTGCTTCCCAATGGACATTCGAGGCAGGCACGTCAATCTCGGCTAGGTCGCCGTCGAGCCACGGTTTGTTAGTGCGGGGAGACCACTCTTCCCATACAGTCCAGTTCCCACTCTTTTGACAATAGAAGACGAGCCGGCCTCGGATACAGCCAATGGTAAGGTGCATTGACTGCCCCTCTTCGGACTCGGTGCTAACCTGCAACTCCTTGCAGTTGACATATCCACTTGCACAGTGAAACCTAAGAAACGGCGCAGACCCCCTCGGCCAAACTATCTCCCACCAATCGGGGTCGTCATATCCCCAGGTAAAGATAGACCACACGGTTTCGTCGTCGGGCTGAACGTCTGGGTCCTCTGTTTTTGGTCGCCACAGATAGACGGAGAACCAGCAATTCCGGCCTATCGTGAAGTCAGAGGCGCCCGTTGCCGCCGCCTCCCACACCCAACTGGTTCCAGGAAGTTCCGGCACCTCTTCTTCGGTAACCACCGCTGGGGGATCTACATCCCACGTCCAATTAGACGCCGGCATGGTCTCGTCCGACGCGCAATACCAGGTCTTCACGTCTTCAAGATATTGCGCCTCTGACCAATACCGGGGGTCGGCCCATGGGTCTGCCTTCTCCACAACGTATGTCGCCTTGAGCCGTTGTATCTCTTCCCAGAGAATACCGAAGTAATTCCACGCGCACTTGAAAAAACCACGAACGGGGTCAACCACGCGGGTATAGTCCCATAGGTCCTCGTGCATATACACTCTAGCGTAGGGTTGTTCCCGCTGCGGCATAGTCTAACTTCCTATCGTTGCCGTATCCATCATACCACAAAAGTGCCTGCGTCTGCCCAGGTTTTACCGTAATCGCTCGACTGGTATTCCCGAACGTCAGTTCCGCCAAGTGAGACCATGAACTTCAACTTGCCTATC
>ERZ1292629.1491-Hain-H43-01um-R1-1491-length-22427-cov-5_pt1 | contig 17071 bp, 17 predicted proteins | sample MGYA00564399_ERZ1292629 | MGnify/ENA primary metagenome ERZ1292629 (study PRJEB36523, sample SAMEA6512636) | groundwater metagenome | collected 2019-01-08 | study: AquaDiva: Metagenomics assemblies of 32 groundwater samples
TCAAGGACATAAAGTCCTTGAGGTTTAAGCCGTGGTGGCGCATCGTGCTTTTGATGAGATAATTGTTTTAGGGAGTATTGTTCAACTTAATCCTACTGAAGTTTTTGCTCTATGTCACAAAGGGTATAGTGATTAATAATAGAGAGTTATTAGTTAGGACAAACTATATAAGCGACGAATGTTTCTCAGGTGGAAGAGTGTGAATAATGTTAGAGATGTTAATTAATCCGAAGAAAGGAGAGAGGAATCCTTGGGAGCTTTTTTTTGTTGGTGCGTTCTATGCTAGTTTGAGTATATTATTGGTTAATTGGATTTTTGCGCAGGATGCAGTTCTTTCTAGATATTCTGGTATTCTTATGGTGACATTTACGGTTATGTTTTCGATGCCATTTATATATTATACAATAAGATTAGAAGAAAAAAGGGTAAATCCCACTGAGGGGACATGGGAACTCATAAAAGAGCATAGAAATGCTATTTATGCTTTTATGTTTTTATTTATAGGATTTGTGGTAGCTTTTTCTTTTTGGTACATAGTATTGTCATCAAATGAAAGTTTTAGAGCGCAGATAGAAACTTATTGCGTGATAAATAGACCATCAAGTTTTAATGAGTGCGTTCATCAGTATGGATTGAAGGATAGTACAAATGTTGTTGTTACTGGAGGCGTGACTAGTATACAACGGCTGGGAATGATATTTTGGAATAATTTTTACGTTTGTATCTTTACATTAGTGTTTTCTTTAATATTTGGAGCAGGAGTAATATTTATTCTTGCTTGGAATGCAAGTGTTATTGCAGCGGCGATAGGAATATTTACCAAATCTCAACTGATTTCTTTACCATACGGTTTAGCTAGATATCTTATTCATGGTATTCCCGAAATTGCTGCATATTTTATAATTGCTCTAGCTGGAGGAATAATTTCAGTGGCAGTTATACGTCATGAGGCAGGAACTGAGAAATTCTGGGAAGTTTTGAGGGATTCTTTAAGTTTGATATTCCTTGGAATTGTAATATTATTTGTGGCGGCAGTTATAGAAGTATTTGTCACTCCTCTGCTTTTCTAACCTAAGTTTCTAAACCTTTAAATAGCTAATTTTTATTAGATTGGTGATGAGCGAAGAGGATAAGTTAATCCAGGAAAGAAAGGAAGCAGTTGTAAAATTCTTTAAGAAACGCCCAGAAATCTGGATTTATATTGCTTTGGTTTTGCTTGTTATTTTTTCCATATGGCTTAGAACTCTTAATACTCCTGCATTAAGGGACATAACTACTGGAGAATATACTCTTGGACCAGATTTAGATCCTTTTCTGTTCCTTAGATGGGCTGAGTATATAGTTGATAATGGACACATTATGCATATTGATACACTAAGATATGTTCCATTAGGATTTGATACAGAAAGCGAGATGATGTTTTTGTCTTATCTTATAGCTTGGTTTCACAATGGATTGAACGATTTAGGATGGACTAGTTCTGTTGTTGAGTCTGCAGTTTATTTTCCTGCAATGATGTTTGGACTGACTGTAATTGCTTTCTTTTTATTAGCTAGAAGAATTGGAAAAGATTCGCTTGGAGAGATTAAGGCAGGGATTATGGCTCTTATTGCAAGTTTATTTTTAACAGTTATTCCTTCTTTATTACCGAGAACTATTGCAGGAATTCCTGAAAAAGAATCTGTTGGATTCTTCTTTATGTTTCTGGCATTTTACTTTTATCTGGAAGGATGGAAATCTAAAAACTTGAGAGGAAACATTATCTGGGGAGTATTAGCAGGAATTAGTACTGCTGCGATGGCACTTGTTTGGGGAGGATTTGTTTATATTTTAGTTACATTAAGTTTGGTATTATTAATAACGTTGATCCTTGGACAAATTGATAAAAATAAAGTTTTCTTATCTGTTATATGGATTGTTGTTGCATATGTGATAATGAGTATGTTCTCTTTGAGATATACCTTTGGCAATTTGCTTTCTTCTACTACTAGTTTACTTCCATTGGGAGTAATCTGTGTATGTATAATAAATTTAGTACTATTTAAGACATCTTTTAAGCGATATTTTGAGAGTGAAAAATTAAAAAAAATACCTGAACCAATTATTACCCTTGTTCTTGTGTTAGTTGTTGGTATTTTATTTGCTTTGATTTTCTTGGGTCCTGGATTTATATTTGATAAAATAGGAGATTTTACAAAACCTCTTATTAATCCTATTACTAATAGATTTGGCGTTACCGTCGCAGAAAACAGACAGCCATTTTTCTCTGAATGGGCTAGTGAATTTGGTCCCGTGATTCCATTTACAAGCGGTGCTCCTTTGTATTTCTGGCTTTTTGTTATTGGAGCTATTTATTTATATTATAATATGTTGAGTATGTTTAATAAGAGAGAGAAAACAGTCATGACTGTTGGATTTGCTTTCTTTTTATTTGCGATGATATTCAGTAGATTTTCCGCAAGTAGTGTATTTAATGGCACTAGCTTTATTAGTCTAGCCTTTTATGTAATTGGAGCAATAATATTTGTAGGCTCTTTTGGATACTATTATTATCAAAATTATTATAAAGACAAGGAGAAATTCAGTTCAATAGATATTAGTCTTATATTTTTATTTGCATTATTCTTCTTTAGTATTGTTTCTGCAAGAGGTTCGGTAAGAACAATTATGGTGCTAGTTCCTGCAGTTTCTATAATTGTTCCATATATGGCTGTTAATTTCATCTCTAAGATTATTGAGGAGGCAAAAAATGAATAGGATGAGAATCGGACTTGCGATAGTGCTTGTTTTAGCTATTGTTTATTCTGCTTACGGATTTTATCAAATAAGTAAAAACACTGCACAAGCATATGCTCCTACAATATATACTCAACAATGGCAAAAGGCAATGGAATGGGTTAGAGAAAATACTTCTCCAAGTGCAGTGTTTGGGCATTGGTGGGATTATGGATACTGGGTTCAGAGTATTGGAAAAAGAGCAACTGTGCTTGATGGTGGAAACTATTATGGATATTGGAATCATTTAATGGGAAGGTATGCCTTAACTGGTACAAGTAATGAAGAAGCTTTGAGCTTTTTGTATTCTCATAATACCACTCATTTTTTAATAGATTCTACTGATATTGGAAAGTATGGTGCTTTTTCTTCTATAGGAAGCGGAACAACGAATGACAGAATGAGTTTTATTCCTACGTTATACAGAGATTCAAGTCAAAAAAAGGAAACTAAAAATGGAACGATACTGATTTATCCTGGAGGATTTGGGCTGGATGAGGATATTATTTATGAGCAAAATGGAAGCAAAATATTTTTACCTGCATCAAAAGCAGGGGTTGTTGCAGTATTATTAGAATTTAATAATCAAGGTGAGTTGATAGAACAACCTCAGGCAGTTTTTGTTTATCAAAATAAACAGTATCAGTTGCCTATGAGATATGCCTATCAAAACACTCTTAGAGATTTCGGTTCAGGTATTGAAGCAGGAGTATTTGTTATGCCTAGAATTATCAATGGTCAGCAGTTTGACAAAAATGGGGCAGTTTTGTATCTAAGTAAAAGAACTGTTAATTCACAATTGGCTAGACTGTACTTATATAATGAACAAAATCCATATTTCAAATTGGTGCATGTTGAAGATGATTTTGGTGTTGCACAGCTTAAAGAGGGTATGTATACTAATAGTAGTTTTGTAGATTATGGAGGTTTTAGAGGACCTATAAAGATTTGGGAAATAAACTACCCTGCCGGAATGAAAGTTAATGAAAGCGAAATAAGAACTGAATTTCCAGATTCAAAATTAAATCAAGCATTATGAACCTAATTATTATTGTTCCTATTATTGTAAGCTTTTTAATTAGCTTGATGCTTATCCCTTTTTGGATTAGAAAGGCTCAACAAATAAAGCTTGTATGGAAAGATATGAATAAAAGTTATAATCAGATGATTGCTGGTTCTGGTGGAATAATAGTTCTTTTGGCCTTTTTAATTTCCGTTTTGATTTATGTTGCGTTATCAACTTTTTATTTTAAAAGAATTGATAATTTGATTGAAATTCTTGCAATTCTTCTAACTGTGATGTTTGTTGGAGGGGTTGGGCTTATTGATGATTTATTAGGCTGGCAAAGAGGAGGACTTTCCAAGAGATCTAGAATAATTCTAGTTATTGTAGCAGCTATTCCTCTAATGGCTATAAAAGCAGGAAATAGTTTAGTTAACATGCCTTTTATAGGAAATGTTGAACTTGGATGGATTTATCCTTTGCTCCTTGTCCCAATTGGAATTGTTGGTGCAACTACTACATTTAATTTTTTGGCAGGATTTAATGGATTGGAAGCTGGACAGGGAATACTCCTCCTTGTTGGAGCCTCTATTGTGTCTTATTTTATGGGTAATGTTTGGTTAACTATTATATTGGTATGTATGATCTTTGCACTTTTAGCGTTTTTAATGTTTAATTGGTATCCTGCAAGAATATTCCCCGGAGACGTTTTGACTTATCCAGTTGGAGCCTTATTTGCAGTATCAGCTATAATTGGAAATTTTGAAAAGATTGCGCTTTTCTTTTTCATTCCTTTCATTCTAGAATTTATATTTAAATCAAGAGGAAAACTTATTAAATCTTCATTTGGAGTGCCTAAAAAAAATGGATGCCTAGAATTGAAAGACTCTAAGATTTATGGCATGACTCATTTGGCTATCTGGACACTTAATAAAATGGGATTCGATGCTACTGAGAAAAAAGTAGTTTGCTTGGTTCTGGCGTTTCAAGCATTTATAATTTTATTAGGGCTGATTATTTTTAGGCAGGGAATATTTTATGTTTAAGCTGAATAAAGAATTAGTTAATGGAAGTATTATTCTATTGATTGCATTTAATATCTTTAATTTTCTTAATTTTATATTTCAATTTATTATGGCAAGGTTAATGTCTCCTGAGGAGTATGGAACTTTGGCAGCATTATTTTCTATAGTTTATGTTTCTGGGATGTTTTCTGACTCAATTCAGACTATAGTAACTAAGTATTCTTCGAAAGAAAAAGATAAAGGTAAATTAAAAAATCTCTTTAAAAGAATGTATCGAAAAACACTGATTATGTCCGTGGTATTATTTATTTTATTTTTGATTGGCGCAATAGTTTTAGCTAACATCTGGGAAACTAGATATATTCTTATTGCAATAACTGGTCTTGTTATATTTCCTTCAATACTCAGCCCTATAAGCAGAGGTATAATGCAGGGAAGGAAGAGGTTTAGCTCCCTTGGAGGTAATCTTATAAGCGAGGCAGGGATTAAGATATTTCTTACTTCTCTACTTGTTATTTTAGGACTTAGTGTTTTTGGTGTTGTTATTGGACTAGTCATTGCAATGGGATTAGCCTTTTTTATATCTACTTTTCAAATTAAAGATATTTTAAAATCTAAAGAAAAGAATATGGCTCTGTCTTCTATTTACCAACAATCAATATTAATATTTATTTTTACATTGGCATTGACTTTATTCTACAGTCTTGATGTCATTATTGCCAAAGCAGTATTTTCTCCTGAAATAGCAGGATATTATGCAATTGCTTCTATTTTGGGTAAGATTGCATTCTGGGGTACGCAACCAATAAGTAGAGCAATGTTGCCTATTGCTTCAGAAAAAACAGAAATTTCATTAAAGAATAAAAAATTGAAACATGTTTTTAGAAGTTCTTTATTGATTTTAACTCTTGGCTTGTTAGCAGTGCTTGTTGTATTTTATGAGTTTCCTGAATTGATAATAAGACTCTTTTCAGGCAAAGATTTAATATTTGCTTCTCAAATTCTTTTCAGAACAGGATTAGCAATGGCAATACTTGCTTATTCAAATCTTTTGTTATATTATAAAATAGCAACATCTTCACAAGAAAAGAATATTGCGAATAATCAAACTAAGTCTTTAGTATATAAAGCACTTTTCTTTGTTTTTATTATAATCTTTGAATTTGTAATATTATATAATTCCAAAACTGACTTAATATCCTTTTCTAATGGATTAATACTAAGTGCCATAATCTTTTTAATTGGGTCTTTTGTTATTTTCTATCATAAAAAATGAAAGTTTCTATAGTTATGCCTGCATATAATGAAGAAAAAAGGATAGGTCCTACTTTAAAATCCTATTCTCGATATTTTGAGAGTATTAGAAAATTGAAACATATCGATTATGAGATAATTGTTGTTATAAACAATACTAATGATAATACTATAGGAGTTGTTAAAACTTATCAGAATAATAACCAAAGAATATGGTATCTTAATCTATTAAATGGAGGTAAGGGATATGCTATAATTGAGGGTTTTAGAGAGGCATTAAAAGGAAAAAGTCAAATGATAGGATTTGTTGATGCTGATGGTTCTACTAGTCCTAAAGCATTTTATAAGCTTATAGAGAGTATTAATGGTGTTGATGGAGTAATTGCAAGTAGATACCTTAAAGGGGCTATTGTTGAACCTGCTCCAAAATTTAGAAGAATCTTTTTTTCCAGGGTTTATAACTTTATTATAAAACTGCTTTTTTTTATTAATTATCAAGATACTCAATGTGGCGCCAAATTATTTAGGAAAAAAGCTCTACAAAAAGCCATTCCGAATATAAGAACTTTTCAATGGGCATTTGATATTGATTTAATTTATCAATTTAAGAAAAACAATTTTAAAATAACTGAAATTCCAACTGTCTGGAAGGATAAAAATTATTCGAAGCTAAATTTGTTTAGTGCTGGGCCTTCTATGATGTTTGAATTAATTAAATTAAGACTGCTAAATCTTCCTTTTAGTTTGTCTAAATATAAAAATTGATATGAAGTTATCTATAATTATGCCTATGTATAATTCAAGAGACATTTCTATGAATATAAAGGCTGCAACAAATGCCTTAAATAAAATAAATATGAAATATGAAATAATTCTTGTTGATGATGGAAGTACAAATAATTGTTTCAAAGAAGCTAAGATTTTGAAAAACCCAGTTTTAAAAGTTGTAGGATATAAGACTAATCAAGGGAAGGGAAATGCTATTAAATATGGTTTTAGTTTTGCCAAGGGAGATTATGTTGCGTTTGTAGACTCTGGGAGAGATATAAACCCAAAACAGATAAAAGATTTCATTAAAATAATGGAAGCTGAAAATGCAGATATTGTAATTGGAAGCAAAAGGCACCCTAATTCAATAGTGCATTATCCAATTTTTAGAAGATTTATGAGCAGAGTTTATCAAATTATAAACAAGATATTGTTTAGTCTTAATGTTCAGGATACTCAAGTAGGAATAAAATTGTTTAAAAGAAATGTTCTTGAAAAAATAATGCCAAAAATAGCAGTAAAGAGATTTGCTTTCGATCTGGAGCTATTAGTTATTGCTCACATTTTTGAATACAAGATTGTAGAAGCTCCGATAGTAATGAGATATAGATTTGGTAGTACTGTAAAACCCTCTTCTGTTTTATTTATGTTAAGAGATACTTTAGCTATATTTTATAGAAAAGAAATATTGAGGTACTACGATGACTAAAGTAAGTATAATTATACCTGTTAAAGAAATAAATGACTACATTCTTGAATTTGTGCCGATTATTCTTAAACAGGATTTCAAAGATTTTGAAATACTTATTCTTCCTGATAAATTTGATAAATTGAATTTTGCTAAAACTAAAGTCATAGCGACTGGACATATTGGCCCAGCTGAAAAAAGAGATATTGGTGTTAAAAAATCAAAGGGCGAAATAATTGCTTTTATTGATGATGATGCATATCCTGAGAAAGGATGGCTTAGTGAAGCAGTTAAGATATTTGAAGATGAGAAAATTGGTATTGTTGGAGGACCTAATTTAACTCCTGAAAAAAGCAATAGATTTCAAGTTGTATCTGGAGAAGCTTTGACTTCTTGGTTAGTTAGCGGACCTGTTGCTTATAGATACAAAAAAGTTAAAAGAATAGAAAGTGATGATCTTCCAAGTTGTAACTTAATTATAAGAAAAAGCCTTTTCAAGAAGATTAAGGGATTTGACACCTCTTTTTGGCCTGGAGAAGATACTAAACTCTGCTTGGATGCAAAAAATGAAGGGTATAAAATCATTTATGATCCAAAAGTAGCAGTTTATCACCATCGAAGACCTAATATTAAGGGTTATTTAAAACAAATTGGTTCGTATGGACTTCATCGAGGATTTTTTGCAAAGAGATATCCAGAAACTTCGTTAAAGTTTAGCTATTTTATACCTTCGATTTTCTTAATTGGATTGATAATTGGATCAATAATTGGTTTGATGATCAAGGCAGTGGGAATTGTTTATCTAATTGTTCTTATGTTATATGTGTTGCTAGTTTTTAATGAAGCTAGAAAAAACTCTAAATTTGGTAATTGGTTTTATTTTTCACTCATTGTTTTTCTAACTCATATTACCTATGGTCTTAAATTTATGAATGGATTATTTAGAAAAAGTTTAAAAAGTAAATATCGATGACTATTGTATGAAGCTTTCTTTTGTATTACCTACTTATAATAATGCTAAGACTTTAAATGAATGTCTTCAGTCTATATACTCTCAGAATTTTGATAAGAATGAGTTTGAAGTTATTTTAATTGACGGAGGTTCAAACGATGAAACTATTTCAATTGCAAAGAAATATCCTACCATAATTAAAAAAAATCCAAAAAGAGTTGAAGATAATGCCCGAATAATTGGAATAAATGCTGCAAAGGCTGAAATTGTTGCATTCGTTGATGCGGATAATATTCTTGTTGGAAAAGAATGGATAAAAAATATGCTTGCGCCTTTTGAAGATAAAGAGATAGTATGCGCAGACACTTTTTATTTTGGTGCAAGAAAAACTGATCCTATGAAGGTAAGATATCAAGCTTTAATCGGAGGGGATGATCCTATTGCAAGTTATCTTGGCTTTCATTCGAGATGGTGCTATTTTAAGAATAATTGGACTGATTTTCCACATTTAGATGAGAAGAAAAAAGGGTATACTAAGGTTATTTTACCAAATCCTGAATTAATACCTTCTATTGGATCTAATGGATTTTTGTTTAGAAAAAAAATATTTAAGAGATATTTTTTTAAGACTCAATTGCATCCTGATTATATTTATGAAATGATTAAGGATGGTCATAAAGTCATAGCTAAAGTTGATGCTGAAATTATTCATAATCAGCCTACTTTTTTTAAAAATAAATTAAGAAGAATAAAAAGAAGAATGAATGGAGAAATAAGAATAGAGTATCATTATGGAATAAATAATTGGAAAATGTTTAAGACTGCTTTATGGATTGGAACATTAATTCCTTTAACATATGATATTATAAATGGTTATTTAAGAAAAAGAGACAGTGCTTGGCTTTTCCATTATCCTGCTTCAATAGGATTGCTATTGATATATGGGTTTTACAAGGTAAGAGAGATTTTTGGGAGTAAAATCTGGAGGTGAATAAACCTGAAGATTGGGGATTGCAGTAACAAAGCGGGTATTATGTCTTTTTGCTTTATCTCTAAATTTTTGTATAATTTCATCCCTATGATTCCATGGTAAAATTAAAGCATAATCTACAACATCTTTAAAGACGGTATCCTCAGAACAAACTGGAATGTGACTACCTGGAAGAAATTTACCAATCTTGAATGGAGTGTTATCAGAAACACGGGAGACAAGATCTGGATGAACTCCACAAAAGTTCAAAAAAGTATTACCTTTTGCTGCTGCTCCAAGAGCTACGACTGTTTTACTAGCTCTTCTTTCTGAAAGTAGAAAAAGTAAAAATTCAGATCTTGCTTTTTCAGCTTTAACTCTAAAGTTATCATAGTATGCGTCGGTTTTTATCCCAATTGTTGCTTCTCTTTCTAAAAGAGAAGTAACTGAGCTTAAGGTTGCTCTGATATCTTCTGAATGATTAGCATAAATTCTTAAAGAGCCTCCATGCGTAGGCAATACTTCCACGTCAAAGATTCTCAATCCTTGATTATTAAATACTGTTGAAACAGATGTTAAAGAAAAATAAGAAAAATGTTCTTGATAAATAGTATCAAATTGATTTCCGTCTACTAAACGACAAAGATGCGGAAATTCCATAGTAATTGTTCCTTGTGGTTTTAGCAAGTATTTCATTCCTTGAACAAAATCATTTAGTCCTGGAACATGTGCTAGAACATTATTACCTATAATTAAATCTGCTTTCCCTGATTCAATTGATAACTTTGATGCTAATTGACTATTAAAAAATTCAGTTAATGTTGGAATTCCGTTTATTTTTGCTGTTCTTGCTGGACCAGATGCCGGTTCAATACCTAAACAGGGAACTTGCATTTCTACAAAATTTTTAAGAAGATAACCGTCATTTGATGCTATTTCTACTACTTTACTGTTTTTATTCAATTTAAATCTCTCTTTTGCCATTTTTGCAAAAGCGCTGGAATGATCAAGCCATGCCCGTGAACCAGATGAAAAATATACATATTCTTTATCAAAAATTTCGTTTGCACTTTTTGATTCAGGAACTTGAACCAATCTGCAATTGTCACAAACCATTGCAACAAGAGGAAAAGTAACTTCGGGCTGTGAAAGTTTCTCTCTTGTAAGTAAAGAATTAGAAGGAGGCTGATGGCCTAAGTTAAGAAAGGTATGACTCAAGTTCGCGTCACAAACTCTACATTTCATGGAGCAAGTATTAAATTTTGATATATAAATATTATTGTGTTTTCAAAATTATTTTAAAAACTATGAAGGGATTAGTAGTCTTTCTGGAGAAACTATTCTTAAAGGTATGCCTGAAGGTAAGGTTGGTCTTTCATATACTCCAGTGCAATTGACTTTAGATATATCTATAGATGGATAACCTGTGAATTTGTAAATTATGGCTGTTGTCTGTCCTTGAGTAGTAAATACTTTAATTGGTTGTAGGATATTTTGATTTCTCTCTGGATAGGTAAACATAAAATCTGGAGTAAACTCAGGTTCCCAGATATGTAAAACAAGATAATCTGGTTTTACTCTTACAATTTTGCATTCTAGTTCTGTTTCATTTCTATATGTTTTATAAGTGCTAGAAATTACTCTTCCTTGAGGGTCTAAAACTGAATTATTGACTTGCTCTTGAATCTCTGTGCCTATGTAAAAATCATAACTTCTCCTATGAGAGTAGTAAGCGTTTTGTACTATCGATGCAGTCATTATTTTTGCATCCTCTGGAGTGTTGTCTTTTAACCAAAGCCCGACGCTTTGAACATCTTTGTAACTAGGTAGCTTTTGTTTTATTAAATTGTCTGCTTGAGGTATAAATGCATATGAAAGAATGACTAAAACAATTATAGTTAAGATTATGAATGAGTATCTGCTATATTTATTTAACAACTCTCCTATCTTTTCTAAGCCTAATCCTAGATATATGAATATTGCAGGAAACCATAATAAAATCCATCTATCTGTTCCTGTTTTGAACCAGAAGACATAGAAGAATATTTGAATAAAAAGGAATATAAACAAGAAGTAATCTCGGTTTAGACTTTGATCTTTTTGTTTGAAGAAAACATCTGCACCAAGACCCATTTTAAATAGAGAGTAGCCTAACCCTATAATTACAAAAATGAAAGGAATTGTCGTTAAAAACTGAGGCACGTACTGCAAAAGGAACCATGCAAATGTATTATATGTCGTAAGATTATTAGTTAAATAAAATGAGGCTGCAGGGAACCAGCTTCCTAAAATTATTTTCATATATATTGCATATGGAATTAATGATAATATTCCTATTAATATTGTTATCCATATTGTTTTATCGAAAAGTATTTTTTGTCTTTCTGTTATTATTAGATATATTGCAATTACTAAAATTACGAGGAAAGTAGTAAATCTTGTAAGAAAACCCATGACTCCTAAAACTGCACTGAGATACAAACCATATGGTTTCTTTCTTTTGATATAAAATTCCCAAAAGAAATATACTGAAGCTAGAGCAAAAAATACTGTTGGAATATCTGTTAAAAGTCTATATCCATAGAACTGTAAAACCCAGTAAATGGAAACTGCATAACCTGTTATTAATCCTATTTTTTTATTAAATAGACTTGAAGCTAATAAATAAGATAGTAAAACTATAAAAATCGATGGTATAACTTCTGTGAATAATCTCATTGCAGCCTCTGAAATTGCAAATTTTATGAATACTGCCCAAATTAAAGGCATTAAAGGAGGACGTATGCTTACAAAGTGTCCTAACCACTCTGGAGTCTCAGGAGAAGGCAAGGCAATTTCTTTTGCGATAGATAAATAATCTCCCTCATCCCACCAAGTTGGTTGATTTGCAGTAAGAGAAAAATAGTATAATCTTGCTGAGATTGTAAAAATCATTAAAAGAACTAAAAGAAGATTGTATGGATTTTTTAGCCATGTTTTAACAACTTCTTTTCTTTTGTTAACTTCTGAGCTTTCTTCAGTCATTTAATTAGATATTTCGAGGCTTTTTATGTATTACTATTTTGTGCTTGTGACTGGTTTCCACAATTCTTCTCTTTTCCTTTTCTTGATGTTAATATCGACATATATTGCTAGCCATAAATACACCCTAGCTAATACTAAATTAATGAGCCACATGAACTCTTTGGGCGTTGAGATGTATTTGATTAATCCAAATCCTCCCTTTGATTCAGATTTGAATGAACGCATTTCTACGCCTAACATGCTCTTAATCTGACTATACCCTCCTGCACTTCTTTTCTTTTGTTTAACCCAATCTTTGAAATTATTCGGATATTTTACAAAAACTTTTGCCTGTTCTGAGTATGCAATTTTACTTCCTGACTGATAAACTGAATGCGAAATGAATCCGTCTTCGGATAGCAATTCTTCTGGAAGTTTTGGAAAAAGTGATTTGCGAATTGCAAAAAGGTAACCTGAACAAAAGAATCTTTTTCCTATTTGAACTGCCATTATCCTTCTTTCATGGGCTATCTCTGTCAAAAGATGAGACCAGAAGCCATATTTGTCCTCTTTTGAATTTGAGGAAATAGGTCTGCCTGAAACTGCACCTATTGAAAAATCTTTTAAAGGAGCAATAAGAGAATTTATTGCTTTATTGTCTACATAGACATCTCCATCACTTAATACTAAAATATCTCCTCTGGCTTTTGAAACTGCAAGATTTAAAGCAGAAGGCTTACCATTTCCAGAATCTTGAATTAGTCTTAGATTTATTGTTTTTTTAAGTTTTGAAGCGGATTCTAGAGTTTCTTTGTCTGGAGCAATAACGATTATTTCATCAGATTTTGAAATCTGACTTGAAAAGGATTCTACTGCCCTAGCTATTGTATTTGGTTCCTTGAAAGAAGTAATAATTACACTAATCATAGTGAATTAAAAAGAACCTCATAGTTTTTAATTAATTTGCTCCAAGAATATTTTATTGCTTCCTTTTTTGCTTGAACTGATACTTTAGTATTACCTTTTAAACTGTTTTTAATTAATTCTGAAAGAGAAGTTAAATCGTTTTGCTTGAAAATAAATCCATTTTTACCATTTTTTATAATTTCCTTTGCTCCATCAGTTTCAGATGCTAAAACTATTTTTCCGCGAGCCATTGCTTCTAATAGACCTTGTGGCATTGCTTCTCTCCAAGAAGGAAGAATAAATATTTTATGAGAGTCTATTAAACTGATTTTTTCTTTTATGTTGTAAACTGGAGGAAGTATTTTAATGTTTTTTAGTCCTTTTGCAAGAGAATTAATTTTTTCTAGATAGTCTGGCTCAGCGGGTCCAACAATATCAAACTTAATTTTTGGAAACTCTCTTGCTGTTGAGATAAGCAATTCTATGTTCTTCACGGGAGCAATTCTTCCTAAAAATAATATCCCTTTTTCTACTGTATTTTTTGGATAAGAAAAAAATTCATCTAGAATACCATTTGGAATATAAATTGTATCCTTGTCTTTAATCCCTAACTGATTTAAATAATTAGTCTCCCATTTTGTGACCTTTACAATTTTACTAAACTTTTTTATCGCTGGAGCAACTTTAATTTTATAATAGATATATGTTAAAAAATTTAATGGAAAACTTCTTTTCACATTAAATGGAGCATGAGTAACAAGAATACATGGAATTTTTAACTTTTTGCAAATTTTTAATGCTTTAAATGAGTGAGGGTGAATCAAATGAGTTATTACTATGTCCGGGGAGAGAGAAATAAGATCAGACTTGAAATTAAAATAAGTTACATTTTTTGAGATGAATTTATCTGCTTTGTCGATATTACTTTTAAATCTCTTTATTTTTACTCCTTCTATTGTTTCTTCTAATTTGCTGGTTATTTTTCCTGTTCCTTTTTCTAAATTTGAAGAAAAAACTATAACCTCGTGTCCTCGCTTAACAAATTCTTGACTTTCTGAAAAAACTCGTGTCCAGACTCCGCATGCACCGGAACTAAATTCGCAAATTTCTAAGATTTTCATTTAATTTAATACACCGTAAGGTATAAAAAAGTACCTAAATTTAAGTTCAAATGAATGGTGTTTCTATAGTTATGCCTTTATTCAAGCCGAATCCTAAGATTATGAATAAAATAATGGATTCTTTGAATAATCAAAATTTTAAGGGAAAGATTGAAATTTTAAAAATGGACGGAAGTATTGGTATGGTTAAGGCAGTAAATTTAGGAATAAAAAAGTCAAAGTACCCTATTATTATTACGTTACATCAAGATTGTGTGCCTGAATCAAAAAGTTGGATTAATTCCTTAATTGAGCCATTTAAGGACAAAGAAGTGGTAGCGACTGTTTCGGATGTTGAAATGCCAAAAGAAATATGGAATAATTTTGATATTATCTCTAGAGTTTTGTCTGTTAAAGAACAAAAAGTCATAACTCCTCTAATGGATGAAAAAGGCTGTGCATATAAAAAGAGTGTTTTGAAGAAATTAGGATATTTTGATGAAGAGAATTTCAGAACTGCAGGAGAAGACTATGATATGGCCATTAAACTTTTGAGAGTTGGAGTAATAAGTTATCCTCATACTAAAATTATCCATTATCATTATTATACTTGGAAAAAAAGATTGAGAAAGGAGTTTCAATTGAGTAATGCATTTGGAGCATTAGTTAGATTGTATGGTGTAAAAATGCCTAAATGGTATTTTGGATTGATTAAATCAATTCCGTTTCTAGGCTGGCCTTTATTTTTAGAAGGCAGTTTATCAAAAAGATTGAAACTAAATGGTAATCTTACTGCATTTCCTCTTGCTTTAATAGTTAATTTTATCTATTTTGCTGGATTCTGGAAAGGTTTATTAATTGGAAAACAGACGTTTTAAAATGAAAAAGTTAAATTTGGGTTGTGGAAAAGATATAAGGAAAGGGTATGTTAATCTTGATACAGTTAAACTTAAGGGAGTCGATGTTGTGCAGGACTTGGAGAAATTTCCTTGGTCTTTGAAGAATAATGAATTTGATGAAGTATATTGTGATAATGTTTTGGAACATCTAAGTGATATAATCAAGCCTATGGAAGAATTGTGGAGAATAACTAAAAATGGTGGGAAAATTATTGTTAAGGTGCCTATATTCCCTAGTGTTTGGGCAGCCACAGATCCAACGCATAGAAGTTTTTATTCATATGTTACTTTTAATTATTTTAGAGAGGGAGATGGGCTAAACTATTATTCTAAGGCTAGATTTAAGATATTAAAAAGAAAAATTGAGTTCGGAAGGTATACTCAGCTATGGAATACTGGAATAATGGAATGGCTAGTTAATCTTTGTGAAATGACTAAAAAAATATATTACTTTTATTTTTCATTTTTAATACCTGCTTCTTCGCTTTATGTAGAACTTGAGCCTATCAAAAAATAATTAGTTTTTTATAGCATACTTTTCTTAATGTTATATGTCCAAAGTAACAATTGTTGTTCCTACTTATAATGAAGAAAAAGATATAGGGGAGTGTTTGAAGAGCCTTAGGAAGCAAAGTTATAAGGACTTTGAGAGAATAATTGTTGATGATGGGTCTAATGATAAAACTATTGAAATTGTAAAAAGATTTTCAGAGGTAAGAATAATAAAAGGGCAACATAGAGGGCCCGGTTTTTCTAGAAACCTTGGAGCAAAAAAGGCAAAGGGAGAGATACTTGTCTTTATTGATTCTGACATGACTTTTGATAGAGATTATATAAAAAATCTTGTTAATCCTTTATTAAAAAATAAAAAGATTCTTGGTACAACGCATGATTATGAATTAGTAAAAAATACAGATAATATCTGGAGTAGGTGTTGGGGGAAAGTTAGAGTATCTAAAAAAGATGCAAATGAGGTCAAAATATTTAGAGCAATAAGAAAAAATAGATTTATAGAATTAGGAGGTTTTGAGCCTAAATATGGTTATGCTGATGACCAAACTTTTTGGTTTAAATATAAATTAAGACCCGCAGTTGCAAAAAATACGACTTGCTATCATAAGAATCCCGAGACATTGAAAGCAGTATTTAAACAGAGTAAATGGATTGGTGCATCTCTTGATAATTTTCTGTTTGAAATACCTATACTGAATTATATGCTTCCTCTGTTAATGGTTTTGATTGGTCCCATTGTTATTATATTTCTTGCATTCAAAAAATGTATAAAAAATAAAGATTTTTCTGTAATTCATTATATGATTGTATTTTTATTTGTAAGATATTTTGGAACTATTGCAGGATTGTCAAGAAAGATATATCAGGGAATAAACCTTAGATAGGTTTTTATAGATATTTGTTTGGAGAAAATTATGGATGCAAGATATGCTAGCGACTTATTGAGATTTAAATATATAAACAAGTATCTCAAAGGAAATGAGATTTTAGATATCGGTTCTGCTGAAGGTCATTTGCATCAGCTTATAATAAAATCAAATCCAGATAAAAAAATTTATACTTTAGACAACCTTCCCAGCGCAGATTTTGTAATTAATCTTGATAATCCTAAAAAACTAGGTAAGAAATTTGACACTGTAATCGCTGGAGAAATCATAGAGCATTTAGAGTCTCCAATAAAATTTGTTAAATTTTGTAAAACTATTTTGAAAAAGG
>ERZ1292629.2189-Hain-H43-01um-R1-2189-length-17069-cov-21_pt1 | contig 17069 bp, 22 predicted proteins | sample MGYA00564399_ERZ1292629 | MGnify/ENA primary metagenome ERZ1292629 (study PRJEB36523, sample SAMEA6512636) | groundwater metagenome | collected 2019-01-08 | study: AquaDiva: Metagenomics assemblies of 32 groundwater samples
GGCGGGGGTAACCGCAGTGCAAAGACTGAGACGATGCTCGCTCACATGGTCATGTGCTCGACCGGGATATTCCCCTATTTGTTGCGGCATCTGATTCCGGTGCATTTCCGAGGCCCGATCAACTGCCGGCTGACGGTCGAATCTCTTACGACGACGCTGGAACCGGTCATCATTCCGAAGTTGCAGTGGTGGCGCTGGAGCGGGATGGATGCTCCCGGGGGCGCGCGGGGGCATTGGGGATGGATACCGAAAAATTGCCTGATCGACGGTGACTGGCAGCGCTCGTATTCGGCCAAAAACCGCATGCTGAGGATTCTATGCCGCAACCCGGAAGACCCGGACAAGGTGATCGGGGAATCCACTTGGCAGTTCATGAGTTTTGACCAGGACGCGACCGATTTTGCGTCCGGTGAATTTCACATCGCGGCGCATGATGAGCCGCCGTCTTCCCCGATCTGGCACGAGAACGAAGCGCGCGTGATGAGCGTCGGCGGCAGGCTGCTTTTGGCTATGACGTGGCCGGACGATCCCTCGATCAACGTGGACTGGCTCTACAACGAGGTCTACGAGCCGGCGCGAAGCGGAAACAACCCGGATATCGAGTGGATTGAGCTTCGAACCACCGATAACGAAAACATAGATCAGGTGTCGATCGCGATTCAAGCCGCGAAGTGGTCGAAGGAAATCAGGCAGGTTCGCATCGAGGGACAGCCGATCCGGTTTTCCAACCGCATTCATCCGGAATTCACGGATAACACCAAGACTTGGTGCTTCAAGTGCGATAAATCCATCCTGCCCATCCCGCTGCCGGTCGCGGTGGCTGGCACGACGCCGAAAATTGTGTGTCCCGAGTGCTATTCCGAGAATATCGTCGAGTATAATCACGTCGAAGCGTTCGAGACCGCGCATGGATGGCCCACTGTGTTCGTGATCGACCCGCATCCGAGGAAGCCGCACATGTTTTTGTGGGTTCAGATTTCGCCGAGTGACGATTGGTACGTGGTGGCGGACGGAAAACTCGATGGCGATCCGGTCGAAACGCGCAAGGAAGTCGAGAGAATCGAGCAGGAATTGGGCCTGTGGACCGTACAGCGATTAACCGACCCGAATATGGGGCTTTCAGCTCCGGGGATCAGGCGCGGCGTGACCTGGCAGCAGGAGTTCGCCGATGCGGGCTTGATTATAGACCTGTCGGATGATTCCTCCGTGGGCCGCCAGCGCATCAACACCATGCTGAAACCGGACGCGCGCACGCTGCGGCCGCGGTGCGTCGTGAATCCCCGCTGCCGCGACACGATCTACCAGATGAACCGGTACTCGTGGGGGGAGTTTGCGAAGAATATCGAGCGCGACGTGAAGCAACAGCCCAAAGACACCTACTCGGACTATCCGACGTGCCTGAAATATCTGGCGAACTCGGACCCGAATTACCGGATGCTGAAGGAAGGCGCCCCGGTGTTGACGAGGCGAGGATTACGACAAGGAACAAGATGATGAATCTTCAAAGTGAAGTTGGCAAGGTTGTTTGCGAGTTGTTGGCGACGGATGCTGTATTAGCAACCAAGTATCTAGGCGAATATGAAACCGTGAAGGCGAAGCGCGTTTGCTATCACGGGAGGATTAATCATCGCAGCAAGCGTATCACGGTAGTCGTGAGCCTCGGCGAGCCGAATTATCTTGAGCGGCAGTTCATCAAGAAATGCCAAAAGGCTGGAGAGCCGTTCCCGGTCAAGAAAATCCAGTTGAAGTTTCCAGTAAAACGGAGAAATCATGGCTAAAAAAGCTTCATCTCAACGCGGCATCGGCCTATCCGAAACCACCGCACCAATGCCGATGAAGATGCCGAAGATGAGCAAGGAAGAAATGATGTATCGCGCCAAGGACGACATGGAGACGATGCGCCGCGCCGAAGAAATCAAGATGGACCCGAAGCGGCACGGCATGGTGAAGAAAATGGCGACGACTCACGCGGCGATGCTGAAGAAAATCGGCAAGTGAGTTCCATCGACGACATCCGGATTTTGCAGCAGGCGGTGTTCGCGCTGACGAATTCGGTGAGCGCGGACAACGGGGATGCGGCTGCCACGTTGACTGTCGGTTCCTCCGAGCATACGCAGGTCTGGAAGACGGTTTTGAGCGAGGCGCGGGCGGTCGCGTTATCCACAACCGGCGCCGTCAACGGTTCCAAGTTCAGGGTCGTCCGCACGGCGTCGGCAACCGGTGCGTTCAACCTGAATGTCGGGACAGGACCGCTGAAGGCGATGGGAACGGCGGGGAGTTTTTGCGAAGTGGAGTTTGATGGTTCAGCGTGGTTTTTGGCTGCTTACGGTGCGCTATGAATTATACAGCCCACTACGACAGGTTGATTGATAGAGCGCATCATCGCGTTTTAGACGGTTATTTCGAGCGGCACCATGCAACACCACGTTGTATGGGCGGCAATGACTCAAAAGAAAACCTTGTCGATCTGACCGCAGAAGAACACTATGTCGCGCATCAATTACTTGTAAAAATTAATCCAGGAATAGTTGATCTAGTCTCAGCGGCATTCTTGATGTCGGGCCGAGCAGGTCACAATAAGGCTTACGGATGGCTTCGCAGAAGATACTCTGTAGATAAATCTAATCGAATGATGGGAAATAAGTATCGTTTGGGGAAACCTCAATCTGATGAAACCAAGGCCAAGATAGGGGCCGCGAGCCTCGGTAACAAAAACATGCTCGGAAAAAAGTTTTCCACGGAGAGTAGAGCAAGGATGTCTGAGATCGGGAAGAAAAAAATTTTTGCAAAAGAGCATCGTGAAAATTTATCTATAGCCGCGAAACGCAGAGAGGCTCGTCCAGGAATGAAGGAAAGACGCTCAGCTAATGCACTTTCGAATGCAAAATTTATGGCTCACTCCAGGAAAAGACAGCATGCCTTTAGATGATTCATCCCGCGAAGCAACGATCTGGTGTCCTTCATGCAAGGCCGTGAAGTATGAGGTCTACCGCGTGCCGCTTGCCAACCAAGAGGTTTACCAGCACGTCACCGAGCCTGCGAATCTCACGAATTACCAGATGAAATACTGCGAGTGTGGCACAGTGTTGGAAAGAAAATCGTGAGCGATCACAAGATCACGGGATGTTGCACTTGCTGCGACGACGAGGTATTCGAGGTCTTGTCGCGCTTTGGGGAGGATGGACTGCGGCCCGGCGAACCCGAACGGTTGGGCTGTCCGCATGATGGCGCGGTGCGAATCGAATTCCTGCTGACGGACGGCACGACTTGCTATTTGACCTTCTGCGGAGCGTGCGCGGTCAAGCTGGCACCGGAACAATACCCGGGAATATGGGCCAAAGTGCTGCGTTCATGGGAGCGCGAGATCGCCGGTAACGAAGCGGCACATGCAAATTGGTTTCCGCGCCAAGCGGAAAACGGCATCGCAAGCGAATTACGCAGACTCAACTGGACGGAGGTGCTAAATGGCTGAAGCCGCATTGATCGACCCGTCAGGACAGGCCGCGCCACTTGCCGCCGTCACCGTTATTCATCCGCGAAAGCGCAGCCGGTCGGCCAGCATCGACAGGGCCAAGATCGCCGAGCGCATCAAGGAGTTTTTCGATACCGACAATCAGGAGCGGGCGATCGAGATAGACGCTCGCCTGCAACGCTACGCTAAATTCCGCATGTGGAGCGAACCCAACGACCTGATGTGGGAAGGTTCAACCAACTTCGCCAACCCGGACATGATGACCGCTTCGATGCGCCTGCAGGACACGCTGCATAACGCTGTGCTCTCTCAACGGCCCCCGGTCATGGCGAAGGCGACGAAAAAGCCGGATAAGGACAAGGAAGAAAAGATCAATTCGCTCCTCGATTACCAGTTTTTCGAGGAACAACCGGGCGAGCAGATCGTCGGCACTCTCGCGGATGATTTTGTGAATGAGGGACTTTATACCGCCTACATCCCGTGGATTGACGAATCCCGCACGGTGCGCGAGATCAAGGTCTATCCGATGGTCCCGGTCAACGTAAACCCTGTCGAATATTTTGCAAATATTCTCGCCGGGATGTTTCCCAAAGCGGGCTTACAGCCTTCGATGGACGGATGGGACTGGAAAATCGAACTCGATGGAAAGCGTTACAAGGCGAACTTCTACACCAACGAGCAGGACCAGGTGGAGATGGAAGTCGAGCACGACGCACAGGTCTACAACGGACCACGCGTGATTCGCAAGGACATCCAAGACGTTTTACATCCTCCGCGTTGCGAAAATTTGCAAATCAAGTCACCTTCCAATCCGCTCGGGGCCTCGCACGTGATCCTTAAGGATTATCCGTCAATCGACGAAATTCAGAGGCTTTACGAAGACGGATTCTACGATCTGATGACCAAGGAGGAAGCTGAAAAATTAGGCATTCTTCGCATGGATACGTCCTATCAAGAACTCGAACAACAGAAGGACATCATGCAGGGGCACGTCGAACAGAAAGACGTGCCCAAAGGCGCTGAATCTCACAAACCGCTCACCCGCCTCATGTGCTTCGACTCCTACGATATCAACGGCGATGGGTTGGACGAAGACGTTATTTTCTGGATGATCCTGGAAGAGAAAATCGTTCTGAGGGCGAAATATTTGACCCAAATGTTCCCGTCGAATCCGCCGCGCCGTCCGTTCGCCGAAGCGCAGTTGTTCCCTGTGCCGGGCCGGCGTTACGCGATCGGAATGCTCGAGATGATGGAGGGTGTCCACGATTTGATGAAGCAGTTTTTTGACCAAGGGGGAGACGCCGGGATGCTGGCTAATTTGCCATTCGGGTTCTACCGCCCGTTCTCTTCCATGCAGCCGACAGTCCTTCGCCCGTTGCCGGGTGACCTATATCCGCTGTCGAACCCGAAGGACGACGTGCATTTCCCGCAGATGGGAAACCAGCAGCAGACTTTCGCCTTCAACATGATCGCGCTGTTGCAAGCGGTCGAGGAAAGATTGACGACCATCGGGGATCTTCAGGTGGGCCGCGTGCCGCGCGGGAAGGCGTCGGCGCTGAGAACCGTCGCAGGCATGCAGACCATCCTCGCCCAAGGGGATGCGAGGCCGGAGCGCGTGTTGCGCCGGTTTTTCATGGGGCTGACCCAAATCTGGCAGCAGATGCACTCGCTCAACAAGACGTTTCTGCCAAAAAACAAGCAGTACATGATCTGCGGATACTCGGAACCGGATAAAGACCCGTACGGGAAAATCGGTAGCGTGGCCGAGATTCAGGGAGATTATCGCTACACATTCTCGGCCAACGTGCTGAATACCAGCAAGGAAGCGACCCAGCAGGCGCTACAGTCCATGATGGCGGCCTATGTGAATCCGTTGGCGTTGCAGCTTGGCATCATCGACGGCGGCGGCATCTTCCGGTTGGAGCGCGATTATGGACGCTCGCTCGGGCAAGACCCGGACAAGTATCTGAAACCGCCGATGCCGGATGCTTACGAACCGCCGATTTTCGCTGAGGAGGCGATTGATGCGATCCTAAGCGGGAATATCCCGCAAGGACCTCCAGCCGAAGGCTTTGATGAGCATCTTGCCAAGTTGCAGGAGTTCGCCAACGGCGAGGACAACATGACCGTAACGGCACCGGATGGCACGCAGGTCAAGGTACCGTCCTTCCACGTCATGCCGCCAGAGTTGATACCGACTTTCAGACAGTACTTGGAGCGCACTGCCGCACTGGCAGCTCAGGAGCGCCAACGGCAGGCGATGATGGCTGCTGCGGCTCAGTTTAGCGGTCAGACACAACCGGACGGTATGCCGGGGCCTATGGGCCAGCCGCAGGTAAGGGACTCCACGGCACCGCTTAATCCTGGGGAATTGACGGACGAGACTTTGCCAGGGGCGGGCGGCGGAGGAAATCAAACCGGGATGATGTAATGCCATTCGACCGAAAAGAATATGACGAGTCGGTCGCGTCCCGGCAGGTAAACCGGCAACGCGAGGTAATGCCGCTTGTTCGATTGTTGCAGGGGGCGGCACCTGTCATGAACGAGGTTTTGACGGGATCGGACGCATGGGACCGCTATCTCACGATTTTGCAGGGGTTCGTTGAGCGGCTGAAAGTGGGAAGGACCGCGGCGCAGAGCAGATTGTCCGATCCGGGCGTATGGGAACATCACCAGTTGGTGAAACTGAAAAGCGACATCCTGATTGCGGAGGCGATGCTCGATATTCTCAAAACCGTTATGGAACTTCCAAAGGCGCTGATCGAGGGCGGTGAAACAGCAACGGAAATCATCTCTCAATTCGAGGCGAAACATGCAGGCACTGCCGAAAAAACTCTGCCGTAAGGCGGTCATAAGCCACTTCACCAAGCTCACCGCTTCTCAGTGGGAATGGCTGTTCGCTCACGAGAAAAAGAACGGTCTGCATGCGCTTCGGGTGAAGGGCAATTTCGGATACAAAGCCTACTATCGAACTGAAGGCATCATCCAATGGCTCGTCAGCGAGGACCATTACGTCAGCGAGGAATTCAAGCCGGAACGCTCCAATTCTTGGTCCGCGTTGCACGTAAAAACGCATTCGCTCGGCATTTGACGAGCATCATCACTCCCTAGCAATTCAGGTAGTAATCCTATTCCGCGCAATTCTGCGGCGTATTGTCACGCCCATCGGTCGTGAATTCCTTGCCCGACGACGGGGCTGACGACGCACAAAGGGGCGGCAATGGCAGAAAAAACCGACGCTGAATTAGAAGCCGAACGCGGCGAAGCGGCAACAGCAGAGGCGAAAGCCAAAGCTGAAAAGGACAAGCAGGGCGACGACGACGTTGTACCGAAGTCGCAGTTTTTAGCGGCGATTCACAGCGCGAACCAGAAGTACGCCGTGCTGGAAGCCAAGCTGAATGCGGTGATAGAGGCCGGGCAAAAGAAAGCTGATCCGCCACCGAAACACTACACGCGCTCGGAGTTGAACGCGGCAGTGCAGGCAAATCAGATCACGCAGGAAGCGGCCGACCAAGTTTGGGATGACCAGATCAGGGCGGAAGCAAGAAGCGAAGCGGCCACGGTATCAACCGAAATCATCACTCGGGCACAGCGTAAGGAGCGCGTTGACTCAGACATCAGCCGGTACGTGGCGCTAACGCCGGACGTTATGGTTGAAGGATCGGAAACCCGCGACAAGGTGGCGAAGGAATACAACTTCCTCGTCAGCTTGGGAGATCCGAAAACACCCGAAACCGAATTGAAGGCGATGCGCTCGGCACTCGGCCCCATAGACTCCCTTGAACTTGCCCGCTCGGGCACTTCGCGCCATGAGACGCACCGGGAAACCGGAGACGCAGGCAGCGGAGGCGGGAAACCCGGCGGCAAGAAATTCGAGGATACGCTTACCGAAAGGGAGCGCAATCATTATCAGCGGTTGATTACCAACGGGGTGATGAAGGATTGGGATGAAGTCAAGGATGAAATGAAGTATGCGAATCCGAAGATACGCCAGAAGTACGGAGCCTCAACCCGGTGATCCTCATCAGGAACAGTTATACCCCGCAACAAGTCAAGCTGGCCGAGACGAAGGCCGCCGAATTCAAGCCAACCCGCTATACCAGCGGTTGCGCGAATCTCGACAACATGGTGGCCCTGAAAAAATGCGTGCTGTTGTGTGTTGTTCACAACCGCAAGTTCAATCCCGTTGCCGCGCGCTACAAATTGCACCCGAACAAGAAGCTGCGTCGCGTATTCGGCAGGTGCGACGTGTGTCAGGAAGATGGGCTGAGCTTCCTGTATCTGAACGAAGTCGACGCCGAAGCGGAACATCGCAAAATCGAGCTATTCAACAGGTCAATCGAGTATTCACGGCATCTTAACGGATAGGAGACCTCTATGGAGTGGGCATATGACCTGAGCGGTGCGCCGACAGGACGAGTCAAGAAATACCAGGTTGCCGCGACCAACACCGTGCTGGGCCGGCATTATTTGAAAGCGGCCGACGGTGGTTCCGGCATCGTGCTTGGGACGACCGCCGGGGCGGTGGACTTTATCGGGGTGAACATCGACGCGGCCGGCACCTACGTCACCGCGCAGCAGTCGGATAATTCCGATACCGAGCGTCTTACTTCGCTCATCATCAGCCCGAGCGCCGTTTACAAGGCGCGTCTCTCTGGCGGGGCGGCGGATGGCACGGCGTTGACCGCGAGAACCGTTACGACAGCCTCCACAGACGGTTTGACAGTAACGCATTCGGCCTATGATGCCTCGAGCCCGGCGATGGATGAAGGGGTCGTGTGGGGCTATTCCGGCGCGAATGCCGGCAAGGCCCGCAAGGTGATTACCACGCCGGACGCGGTTTCTTCGACCGTGACCGTGGCGTTTCCCTACGATATCGCAGTAGGCGACACGTTCCTGTACGCGCCGGTTTATCCGACCCGATCCATCGTCGCGCAGTTCACCACCAACTGCCAGGAAATCGACGCCAGTGCAGCCATCGCCGGGGACGCGACGGTAATTATCGCCGAGCTTAAGTTGGGCGACATCGGGAGCGACGGACTCACGCAGAGTTACGCCTATCTCCAGTTTTGCGACAGCCTGTTTGGTGCCACGGTAACTTGATCCACTGAAGCACAAGGAGAAAACGATATGACAACCCCAATGGACTCTAGTGGATTCCCGGACGCACTGGACCCGCGATTCCAAAAGATTTTCCAAAACACGCTGAAGCCGTTGTCGGACATGGTGGGCGAGCTCTATACCATGGTTCCTAGCAACGGGCGCAACAACATGACATGGAGCGAGGTCGGCACCATGCCGGATTGGGCGCAGTTCACCGGCAATGTCGAGTATAACTCCATCAACCAGGGTTACGATGTGACTCTGACGCCGGTCGAGTGGACCAACGGCATGCAGGTCAATCGCAAGCTCTTCGATGACCTGCAATACCACATCATGGACCCGAAGGCCGCCGGCATGGCAACCAGCCTACATCGCACGCGGCAAAAGCACGCGGCGAGAATCTTCAACCTCGCCAATTCGGTTGATACGCTGTTCTATTCCCATTCCGAGGGCGTGGCGCTCGTGAGCAACAGCCATACGACTACCAGCGGGGCGTCAACTGCAACCGGCTTCGATAACCTATCGACCGCCGCACTAAGCGCGGTGGCGGTATTCTCTGCCCGTCTGCAAATGCGTGGTTTTTTGGGGGATCAAGCCGAGATTATCGACGTGATGCCGGACGAGTTGTGGTATCCGCCGGCGCTATCCGAGATTGCCTTCGAGATCAACAAGGCGGGCGGCAAACTCGATGTTGCCACCAACAACCCGAACTTCCATCAGGGCACCTACACGCTCCATGACTGGAATTATCTCTCGGATACGAACAACTGGTTCATGTGCGATTCGACGCTGCGCAAGCAATTCCTCTTGTGGTCGGATCGGATCGCGGCAGAGTTCGCGTTTATCGAGGAATTCGATTCGCTGGTTGGGAAGTGGCGTGGCTACTGTAGACATGGGATGACTTACATCAACTGGCGATTTGTGAACGGTAGCATCGTCAGCTAATGCCTTGGACCGCGCAATCGTTTCGGAGCAGGCATAACAAGAGCCTGAGCACGAGGCAGGCGGTGAAGGCTTCAGCGATGGCGAATGCGATGCTTCGTAGTGGCGCATCCGAAGGGGTTGCGATAGCAACCGCGAACGCCAGGGTCAAGAAGCGCAGAACGAAACGAGGACGTTGATATGGCGAACCGGCTCTACAACAAGCAAACGACCCCGCCAAAGCCGGCGGCAACCGGCGGCAAGCCGCAGGAGTTGCACGGCACCGCCTCACCCGGCATGCCGGAGAAAACCGCCAATTGGCCAGGGCTTCCAGGGCCGACGCAAAAGAAAAGCAGAGCTGAAGGCTACCCGACCAGCGGATGGATCGGACAGTTCAGCCACAAGAAAACTGGACTTTAACCGGGGCAATGCCGAAAGGCAGCGGACCTTACCGCGTCCCTAATCGAAAGGAGTGCAATCATGCCGGCCAACGCATTTTCAAACTATCCAGGCGGTTTTTCGCACGGTGTAACGCTCCGCGGCCTGTCGGTCCTTAACGTCCATTACGGCAATATCTTTTGGGTCGATTCTGGCATCGGCAATGATTCCGGGGGCGCAGACGGCTCGATCTCCAAGCCTTTTGCGACCATCGATTACGCTGTCGGGCGCTGCACCGCTGATAACGGCGACATCATCGTGGTTGCGCCGGGCCATACCGAAACAATTTCGGCGGCAGGCGGAATCGATTTGGACGTCTCAGGCATCAGCGTCATCGGCTTGGGCAATGGGCGCGAACGCCCGACGATCAACTTTACCGCCACGGGGTCGGACATCGACATCGACGCGGCCAATATCTATGTTGAAAACCTGCACTTAGATATGACCGGCATCGATGCGGTAGCGGCTGGCATCGACGTGAATGCGGCAAACTTCAGCCTCGTGGGCTGCGACATCCTGATGGCGGACTCCGGCGGGCAGGCGACGCGCGGCATCGCTGGCGCAACGGCTGCGGACCGCATGAAGATCATCGGTAACACCGTCCGTTCGACGACTGCGGGGGCGGCCAGTTTCGTCAATTTGGTTGGAACCGCAGACGATACAGAGATCGCGCACAACTATATTTACGGAGATTTTTCCGTTGCCGCGATTGAGAACGCAACACTCAACGTCTGCACCAATCTGGACATTCACGACAATTACATCCAGAACGACAATAACGGCAACTGGGCAATCGAACTGGTAAGCGCCTCTACCGGCACGATTCGCAACAACAATATCGTCACCGACGCTATTGCGACCGCAGTGGACTGGGGATCCTGTTCCGCATTCGGGAACCTCTATTTTGACGATGGCGATACTGATAGCGCCGGTACGGCGATTCCGACTGCGCAGACTACCGGTGGCATGGATTTGCAAACCATCGCCGACCGGCTCGGTTCGGATGCCGATACTGATGCCATTGCCGCGATGTTGGGTGGGGCGGCTGGTATCGCGACCATACCAGCGGCGGCGGTGCCCGCAAATGCGGTCAACGTTTTCGAACTCCTGCGCCAGATTTGGGCGAATGAGTGCGGTACGGCCGCAAATGAAAACGGAATTGCGTCGTGGCCGGCTGCCGCTGCCTATGCAAACAATGTGTCGATCGCAGAAGTTGCCGGCTACATTCAAGATGGGGTGCGGCGCGGAACAGGCACGACTTTACCGGCGAACACGTCTCTGGCGGATTACGCGGAGGCCGTTGCCACCACCGCGGCGGCTGTCATTGCTACTGGTACGGCGACGATTTTCACGATTGCCGGCGGACCGATAGAGGTTCAGAGCCTTCTGTCCGTGTGTATAACGTCCAACGACGGCACGGCGACGCTGCTGAAATACACCGCCGACCCGACAAACGGGGCGGCGACGGACCTGAGCATCGCATCGGCATCTTTAGGCAGCGCGACGGCGGGCACTACCGCGATGGTGACTGGCACGTTTGGCGCCGCGCCGACTATTTCGGCAAATGGCGTGGTAGCCGCCGGCACGACTAAATTCATCGTAACAGCGGGTGTAATTCAGACGATCACGACCGGCGGCGCGACGAGCGGAACTTGGACGCATCATCTGCGTTACCAACCGCTGGCCAAGGGCATCACCATAACCTGATAGGGCTACCATGCAAACCCAGCAATTCGACACCAAACCTTGGTTGCGGCCCCAACAGGTCAAGGAAGCCGAATCCGAGATCAAGCAGGCTGAAGCCAAGCTGAAAAATCCGCATATCGAGGACAAGGCCGAAGTCGCCAAGCAGCTTCGTCGCATGCGAACTTCTTTTGAGCAACAAGTGCCTCGCCCGCCAGCGAACGCGGACGAAGAAGGCGCGATGGTCAGGCGCTCGAAAGAGTTGCTCGCCGAGATTATCCCGGCGATGTGCAGCCAGGAAGAAATGAGGAAATCGCCGCCGGGCGCCGTTGACAAGTACATGAATGGTGAGAATAGCCCCGCGATCAAGACCAAGATTGTGGAGTGGCAAAAGCTTCAAGGCCGCTTGAAACCGGGGGAACGCGAGGCCGCGAATTTGGAGCGGTATCGCCCGAAGGAAAGCACGCTCAACATGGACAACGCCTTCATCCCAGGCAAGATGTTCTTCATGCCGCCTGCGGGTGCTGCGCGTGCGGTTTCCTTCAGCGATGAGCAGATCGCTCTGCTAAGGCAACTCGACCCGAAGCTCGCCGACATGCTCGGCACGCTGCCGAACGAAGCTCGCGCGGAAGTCAAGGCACTTGTCACCGGCGGTATCGGTCTCTCGGATGAGTACCGAAAAGCGGCGTCCGAGGCCGGCAAGAGGGGCGTTGAAAAACGCGAGGCCTCGAAGAAAAAACACAAAGGCAGAGTGGAAAAACATCCGTTGAGCGATGAGCAAAAGGCCAAGATGAAGGCTGGTCGTGAGGCGTATTGGGCGAAGAAGAAAGCGGCGTAATCGTGGCATTTCCATTTCTCACTGAGAACGGATTCGAGGCCGGCGCTATCGGGCATTTCGATGCGATATCTCCCGATCCATTCACGCGGGCTTTTTACTACCACTACAGTCAGTTGGCGAAAATTCCCGGCCTTCCGGCACCGTTTCGCGGGGCGTATTGCTTCGGCGTGAATCTCGCGACAAACACTACTGATCATTACCTACAAGAGACAGGCTCTTGGGATATAGCTCTTGCCGCCGCCGCGATGTTCTGGCGCTTCATGTTCTATTTGAGTCCCAATACCGTGATGGCCAATGGTGATGAATTCGCGATCTGGCAGTTATGGTCAGGAACCAATACCGTTGAAGCCGGCTGCTATGTCAACTACACGACCGCAAATGGTTATCGTCTTGGGCTTGGAAAGGATATCGCCGCGGCATCTGTCTTCCTAGGCTTAAAGACCGGCGAATGGAACTGCATCGAGCTGAAGTTCACTTCCGATACCTCTGGTGCTGGGGCAAATGACGACGCGAAGCTCGATGGCTGGCTTAACGGCACGGCCTTTACGCAAGTCGCCGGGACTTATGATGTTGCGGCAATCACTTCTGGCGTAATTGGAGTGATCGGGCAGGACGCGACAACGACCGCAGGATACGCGCTTTTCGATGACATTATTGCCGATGACTTGCAAATTTTCCCGCCAACCTTCCGGTTCAAGACGGATATCTTGTTGACTGGAAGTGGGCATGCCTTTGTCGGGAACGGCAGGATCGAGAATGTGAGTCTCATGTCAGGTGCCGGGACCGATTGCGTAGTCCAGGTATTCGACACCGACACCGGCAACACGAGCGACGCATCGAAGATGGTGTTGGAGTTGAAAAACACGGCCAACAATGAACTCGTGGACCCTGCTGGGGTGCCGACAGACGTTCAGCGAGGTTGCTACGTGTCGCTCGCTGGCACGAATCCCAGGGCAATGGTGAAGTTTTCTCACACGCCTGCCTACGGTTCTGACGGTGCGATTCGCAGTTATGGGGCGAGACGGCGCGAACTCGCCGGCAATATCTGAGGCTGACGTGGCTACCAAAATTCACCATCAGTCGATACCGGGCCTGACTGATCTCCTATCCCTGATCAGGCTGATTCAGGACAGTGAGACTTACTCGAAACTCGCTGCTGATCTTGACTCGAAAGTGGCCGAAGTCAATAAGGCAATAGAGGGCTACGGCAAGATCGGAGATATTGACGGAGCGCTAGCGAAGGCGGTAACCGCAGAACGCAATGCCGCCACCGCTTTGTCTGACGCAAATAACCGGTCCGCTGAAATCCTTCGGTCGGCTCAGTCTAGGGCGGATGAGATTCTGTCTGAGGCAATGGCCGCAGCCAAGACGGCACGGGATGCGTCCGAAGCAAAAGCCGTCGAATTGGGCCGACTGGTGACGGAAGCCGCAAACCGACTTTCTGCTGTTGAAAAACGCGAGACGGACGTTGAGCAACAGGAGAGGGACGTGGCCAGGATGACGGATGATGCCAAGCGCCTGAAAGGTGAATACGAAGGCAAGTTGTCAAGGCTCAACGCCGCCATGACCTGAGAATCGAATATGTTGACCAAAGCCGCCGGGGTCGAAAGATGCGGCGGCTTTTTTGTTTGAGGAATATAAAATCATGCAATTTACCGCGCTAGAAGATTTTTGGTGTGAAGAAACGAAGTCACAGTACTGCAAGGATATGAGCTACACCGTGCGGCCGGCTGATGCTTATCAATTGGACAAACGTCCTCCGAAAGAGGCGGGAAAAATTAAGGCCAGTTGTGAGGCTCTGGCTCGCTTGTTCCCACAATGGATAGCCGAGGGCAAGGTTAGGCCAGGCGGACCGGGCGGCGGGCAAGTGAGAGGAGAGGGCTAGATCATGGCAGTTACCCATAGTGCAGGAACCAGAACGGTCATTGCCGATGCCGTTGTTGACCGTCTCGACGTGGGCGGCACGGGCACGCTTGTCTACAATACGTCCGGCGACGTGGAGGTTGCAACGCTGACATTTTCAGCGACTGCTTACGGAGCCGCCGCCGCGGGGGTTGCGACCGCAAACGCGATTACCTCTGACACCAGCGCCACGGGCGGCACCATCGCCAAGGCCGTGCAAACGGGCGTGACAAATGGGGCGGTAATCAACTGCTCCGTCACGGCAACGGGCGGCGGCGGGGATATCGAGTTGTCTGCTGTTGTCGTATCGGCCGGGCAGACGGTTTCAACGACGAGCCTTACTTATACGGCGCCCGTATGATTGATTGGCGCGTTTATTATGGCGATGGTTCCACATTCTCGAACGAGGACGGTGGGGCCGAGTTAGCCCCGTGCGGGCGTGTAATCTGTGTCGCTTTCTACGACGAAGATAACCGCCGTAAGATTTGTCACCAGGCTGACTATTACCTGTGGGACGGCGTGCGCTGGTATTCGGCGGATGCGAACGGCTTCTGGCAGTACATGCAGGAGCCTGGTTTCAAGGTCGTCAAGTTCGGGCGTGAAGTCGGGGATAACGCCTATCGCGCCGTGATGACCAAGGCATTGAACAATGATCTGCCGCTTTCGCGGGCCGCGCCATGACATGCCCTGCCTCATTTACGCAAGTCACCTTCCGGGGCCGCAACGACAACGGTAACGAGACAACCGCGACCTGGATAGCGACGCAGGGCACCGACTGGACGCAGGCAGTCGATGCGAATTTCCGCATCCGCTTTGAGATTCAGGAGGGCGCGAACTGCGGCGGCAACAACAAGGTCTGGAGGATGCAATATAACCTCGCCTCTGCGGGCTGGGTCGATTGCAGTGCAACTTCCAGCGTCGTACGAGCTTCGGCGTCTCCGAACTTGGCGGATGGTGCTGCCACTACCAATCAGTTGACGGGTGGTAGTGGAACATTCCAAGGAGGGAGCGGCACCACCGGCGGCTTCGATGAAGGTGATTGCAACGCGGGCGGGGCCACGATGGACTTGGCCGCTTTGGGGCACTGCGAGCCTGAATTCTGCGTTCAAATAAGGTCCGCTGATGTAACAGATGCGCAGACCCTGCAATTGCGGGTGACTGATGCCGGGACTGCGATTGCCTCCTATACCGATACGCCGACGATAACGGTAAGCGAACCCCTTCCTGAGATTACCGGAACTGGCGCGCTCTCTGCCCAAGCCGCTGACGTTACCGGAGCCGGGGTATCCAGTTCAACCGGCACTGGTGCCCTTAGTTCGCAGGCTGCGGATGTGACGGGGGCCGGAGAGGCGGCATGGACTGGAACTGGGGCGCTCACGGCACAGGCGGCTGATGTCACCGGGGTTGGCACATCAGGTTCAACAGGAACCGGGGCACTCACTGCACAAGCCTCAGACGTAACCGGAAGCGGGGTATCCAGTTCGACGGGCAGCGGGACTCTTACGGTACAAGCGGCCGATGTCACTGGAGTTGGTGTAACTTCTTCCACCGGCACTGGCGCATTGATAGCGCAATCAGCCGATATCACTGGAACCTGGATTTCTAGTTCGAGCGGCACCGGTGCGCTTTCGTCTGGTTCGTCTACAGTCAGCGGTGTCGGCACGGTGACTGGTGGAGAGTCGGTATCTGGCACTCGACACATGCGCCAGCTTCACGCGGTGAGCGCAAATCATCGCCGCAAACGCAGACGAGCAATGCCAATTCACGATAGGCGGATTAACCTATGAGCGTAACTCAGCAGACAACCACTTTCGCGGACCTTTACACGGCCCTCATGAATGCCGTGAGGTCTGATACCTCGGTTACGGCAACCATCAATCAAGCTAAGCGCGCGATCAACATTGCGCTTCAGGACATGCATCTTGGCTTCGATTACAAGTTTCCTTGGGCAGAACGCTCTGCGCGGCTGATAACTCAAGCGCAGTACACGACCGGGACCTGCACGGCAACACAGGGTTCCAACACATTGGCCGGGCAAAGCACCGCATGGAACACGAACAACGCGTTCACTGTGAAAAACATGCGCGCGAACGGCAAGATCAAAATTGGCGGCAGTACGGTCCCTTACGTTGTTTCGTCCGTCAGCAGCGATACGGCAGCCGTGCTATCCAGCAAATTTACCGAGGCCACCGAGACTGAGCAGACTTACATTTACTACGAGGACGAGTACGATCTTGCAACCGACTTCCTGCGCCCGGTCGATCTTCGGCGTTTTTCCACCGAAGCAAACATTGATCTGATCAGCCGCACGGAATTCCGTCGCAGATTTCCATCTAATTCGGTGCCAAGTAGCTATCCGAACGTTGCCTGTCTCAACGATTTCGCACCGTCCGGCAACACGACGCCGATACGCCGCGTGCAGTTTTCGCCGCCGCCTTCGATTGCGCAGAATATCCCGTATACCTACATCACGTCCAATCTCGCGATATCAAGCGCGGGCGTTGCGTCAGCGAACCTTTCTGGAGACACGGATGAGCCGATCATTCCGCTGCGTTATAGGCATGCGCTTGTCTATCACGCGCTCGCCGCTTGGTATCGGGACAAGAAAGACGATACGAGAAGCGCGGAAGCGAAGGGGGAATACACTGACATTATGCTGAGGATAGTCGGCGATGTGGAAGTAGGCGGTGTCCGCCCGAGCATACAACCTCG
>ERZ1292629.2191-Hain-H43-01um-R1-2191-length-17051-cov-7_pt1 | contig 17051 bp, 14 predicted proteins | sample MGYA00564399_ERZ1292629 | MGnify/ENA primary metagenome ERZ1292629 (study PRJEB36523, sample SAMEA6512636) | groundwater metagenome | collected 2019-01-08 | study: AquaDiva: Metagenomics assemblies of 32 groundwater samples
GTGTGATGGAGTTAGTCAGTCGTAGCGTAGGTCATGCCCGCAGGCATTAACTTGAAGATATGAGACATCTGTTGATTAAGCTTTGGCTTCTTATTTATAATTTAGTTATCTCATTAACATTTTTGATTGCTTCATTAACCTATTACTGATAGATAAAGAAGCAGAGGATTATAAAGGAATATTTATAAAGTTAATTTATATAAATATTATATGAAAAGGGTGAAAAGTTTTTATGTTTTTTTAGTATGTTTGATATTTATAATATCAATTATAAATTTTATTGGAATTGTTAGTGCTGTTACTGAGACAAGGACTTTTAGTCTTGCTGAATTAGGTTCCACTCCTCCTGCTTCTGCCAGTGAAGGGTATTGTGCAAATCTTGATGCAGGAAATAAAGTTTGTCAATTAAAAGGATATGATGATTATGTAAGTTATACAACAGATGGATGGGGGGGTTGTGCAAATGATTATGCATGGGATTGGTATAATAATGTTTGGAAAAGGATTACAGATTGTAATGGTGCAGGGAGATGTTTAAGTTATATGCTTTCTCTTACTTGCACAAGAGAAACATGCACTCAAAAAACCTGCACTCAGTTAGGGAAAGAATGCGGGACATGGACAGAAGATGGATGCAATACTCAAATAACCTGCGGTGATTGTTCTGTTGGAAGCTGTATTGTAACGAATAACTTGAATGTTGCATTGAATAAACCTGCGACTGCAACAAGTTATATTGCTGAACATCCACCCGCCCATGCTGTTGATGGAAATCTTAATACCTATTGGGGGACTGGTGATTGCAGTCCTGCAACTCTAACTATTGATTTGCAATCTGAGCAATTAATAAATAATTATTCCATATCCTGCGGCGGAATTGCTCATGGAAATAAAGGAATAATAAAATTTTATAATTCTGCAAATTCTATTGTTGCTCAAAAGAATTATGTTTGTGATCTTAAGGGAACCAGCAGTGGTTTAACAGGAATTTTAAGTCCTGCTATTAATGTTAACAAGGTTATAATTGAGGCTCAATCAAATGGCAATAGTTGTAATTGCATTGCAAACCCTCTTCCTGCTAATTGCGGTGATTATATTAATCTAATTGAATTCCAGGCATATTCCAGCTGCGATCCTGTTGCAAATTGCATTGGAAAATCCTGCGGAGACGGTAACGGATGCGGCGGAACATGCGCAGGATGTATTGCAAGTTGTGGTGGAAAGAGATGCGATGAAAGTATTGGAATATGTGTGCCTATTGCGCATACATGTTCTTCTTCCAGCCAGACAATAATGAAATTAAGCAAGTCAACAAATTCTCTTGGTGCATTGTGGAATGATACATCATTCACTTATGATATTTGTTATAATGAAATTTTTGGAGAAAATTATGCAGGAGCAAACCCTCATGAATGCACAGGAAATAATAAACTAATTAATCTGCAACAAAGTGCAAATTCTCTTGGTGAAATTCCAAGTTTAAATAATTATAATATTCCTGTTTGCTATGGAAATTTATTATGCCTCAATGAAACAGGTTCTGGAAATGTATGCAGTGATGATGCTGACAAATTAGTTGCAAGATTATATAGTAATACAAATTCTAATATATCCAATGCAAGTGATGTTAATTTTCTTGTTAAAATATGCTGCAGAAAAAGTGCAGCCGGAAACACTTCATGGGAAAATATGAATGGGGTTCAGATAACAAGCGCAAATGTAAGTGATAGTGTAAGACTTGTTGTGAAGGGAGAGGTTGAAGAAAGAACAATAAACTATACCATTAAGAAATGTGAAACAGTTTGTACAGCAACTGGTGGTTTGATAAAATGGTTTGATAATATAAATGCTCAAACTTCTGGAAAAGGTTTTGCTGTTTGGAAAACAAGTGAGGAAGGAGATTTTTATTTTATTGCTAGAATACTTGATGCATCTGGAAATGTTTTAAGAGAGATAAATTCTTTTAATGAGCCTAATGGAATAGGAAAATTAAAAGTCAAGGGAATTGATAATTCCCTGCCTAAAACACAAATAACTAAACCCATTAATGAAACAAATTATACTCTTTTAGGTGCATTGACAAATGAAATAAGTTTTGAGCAGATTAGCTCTGATGAAGATGATGATTTAATTGCAACATGGGATTTTGGAGATGGAAATATAACTCTTCTTGGCGATTGTTTATCAGGAGGAAACTGCAACATTACTCATGCTTATAATTCTTCTGGAACAAAAATTATTGGATTGACTGTGAAAGAAACAACAAGAATACAACAGGCAAGAGACTTTACAAGAATATTTATTTATAAACCTGGAATGAATATTTTTGCTATTATTGATGAGCCTAGTTATAAAATGCCTGTCACAGGAGGAGGACAGCCGATTATTATAAGAGGAGACAGCAGTCATGTTGCAAATTGCTTTCTTGATGAGAGTGCATGCAACAGCGCAGCTGGTGTAAAAGGTCCTTGTTATCTTGTCAGGGATACTATAAATCCTTCTTCAGGAGTCTGGTGTTATAAACATGCATTATCAAATCAGCTTAGTTACACTTGGATAATTGATCCTGGAAAACCTTATGAAAATATAACTATCACAGATAACCAACCATTATTAAGAACATTCACTGAATCAGGAGAACATGATATAAAATTAAAAGTAAGTTACACTTATTAAAATAAATATTAGTAATGTTAAAACTGAGAAGTTATGGAGATGAGGAGATTAAGATATGAATGAGGGGCTAAGATGAGAAAAACTACACTTCACTTAATCAACAGATAAAACATATCTTAAGTTATAAAAAATACTGATAAAAAATATAGAATATCAAAAATAAACATGAAAAATAAAACAAAAAGAATAATTAATTGCATGATAACCCTAATATCTTTATGCTTAGTTATGCAATTTGTTTTTGCTACTGAAACCATTTCTGATGAAGCTTCAACTATATTAAGTGTAAGGGGAATTGTTAGATGTGACACAAGTCCTGGAAATTATGGAACTAGGTGGATAGATGGAAGAGAAATACCAATACAATATCCTCCTACAATAGGTGAAGGAGGAAATTGTTTTAATTCTGATGATAAAAGCCAGGATATATCTTGCTGCCCTCATAATATGATATGTCTTCCTACAGAAGGACCTAAAAAGGGAGTTTGCAATTACACTGTTGCAAATTCATGCCTTGATATAACAAACCCTATACAATGCAATTCAGCTTCTCCTGGATTTGCTGAATATTTTTACAATAGAATAATGTATAATGACGGAGGAGAACATTGCCATACTAATTTTGGCTTTAGTTATATTACTGGATGCTGGAATGAGACTTCATGCAGATGTTTTTGGAATGAAACCAGTTGCATAGGTGCATTAAATTATTCTAAAAAGTGTATTAATATAGAACCAGAGCAATATGGAGCATGTGAAAATTCTGTCATTGATGTTAATGATAATTGCGAAGCAGAAGGATATTATACATATAATATTAAATCTATCTGGACAGGAACTGGCACTGCGCCTGGTGATTGTCCTATAGGGCTTGTTACTGAATCAAGGGTTGCCTGCGGAACTGTTGCTAAATTAGGATTCTTTGGCATCTTTAATGTTATATGCGTCATAATAAGCCTGATTATTATTTATTGTTTTTATTTTTTAAAAGAAAAAAATCATAATAAAATAAAAAGTATTGGTAATGTAAAAACTTGACGAGATGTTGGCGAAGAGATTAAGTTGGGAATGAGTGTATCAAAAAACTGATAACTCACTAATCAACAGATGCCTCATTTCTTAAATTATGCATGATACCAATAAATATCAGTAATGTAAAAATTTATGAGTTATGAAGATGAGATGATTAAGATGTTTAAACACCTCTTAAAATTTTTATAATTCCAGTAAATCAATAATAAAAAACATAAAAAAATGAGGAAAAATAAATTATTTTTAGTTTTTGCATTTTTAATTCTAATTGAGATTGGATTTGTTTTTGTTATGGCTGAGATTTTTATTGGAAATCAGTCATATGAAATAGTTGATGAATATGGGCCTTCAGAACAAATTACAGGATGGATAAATATTAGCGCTAAAAATGAGCCTGCTAGCTCAATGCTAAGCTATGCTAACCAGAACATGATTTTAAAAGAATTTTTAGACAAAAACACAGGCGCTTATTCTTGTTTTCCAAGTGATTGCGAGCCTATGCATTCTATTATTGGGGGAGAGGTTGAACAAAAGGATTTTATAATCAATGAAGGACAATCAAAAATAATTGGGATAAAATTAACAGGAATTGTTGATAGTGTGTCTGATTTTTATTTTAATGTATCAACTAATTCCCAAAAATCATGCTCTTATCCTCTAAAAATAGATATTTTAAATGATGGATTATATGACTGGAAAACAGAGGGTGTTACAAGTGAACAGTGTTATATTGAAAAGCCATATGGATGTTTTAAAATTGACGGAGTTAAAACTTCAACAAGGATTCTTCCTGGTGCTTTTTATTGCGAGAAAACAAAAATACCTCCTGTAAAATGGTTTAGAATAGGAGCAAGAGTAACTGGAAACAGGACAGTTGGATTTAAATTTTCAATTAAAACAGAAGGCAGCCAAAAATACTGCCCTGAGCCTGTTACTACCAATAATTCAGGAGAAATAAGCTGTGTAGTTGGATTGGATGAAGAGCTTACAAAATATACAGAAGCTGAAATATGCATGGAAACAGATGGCGCTGATTATCCTGCTTATAATATCAGTTATCAGGATTATCAGCCATGCGGTTATTCACAAATAGGCACTGGCAATCCCAGCCCTCATGATTTTGAAATTTTTGTTTATCCTCTTAAATACAACAGCGTAAATAATTTCAAAGTTGAACAGGATTTATTTTCAGAGGATTTTATACTTGCAAATAAATTAAGCGAGTATATTTCTAGAAGATATGGCGGAAACTGCACACCTGAATGCATTATTCCTGTAAAAATAACCTCTGGAATAAACCAGAATCTTAAAATATTTAATTTAAATCTGGATTATGTTTCAGAAGCATTGGCTAGAAACAAAAACAAATTTTATGAAGTTTCGCAGGTTTCTCCTTTAATAAGTTTTAGTTTTAGAAAATTTGATTTGAGCAAAGCTAATTTCATTGCTCCTTCTGGCTATGGTGAAAATTATATTTCAGTGAGCCTTGGAAGCAAACAGATAATAAGGCAGAATGTAACAATAAAAAGAGTTCCAAAAATATATGATATTTTATATACTTCTCCTGCTGTTTTTGTTCCAATTAGTTTTTATGTTTATATGGAAAATGTGTCTAATATGACTGCAACTCTTAGATTTGACTGGGATTTTGGAGATGGGGACAAGCAGACAACAAACTCTAAACTAATAAAGCATACTTATTCAAGCATGGGAAGTTTTGATGTTAATGTGAAAGTTATAAAAGAAGGCATTGGCGAGGCAACAAAATCAATAAGATTAAATGTTGCTTCTCCAAAAGATGCTGCTGATGTTACATTAAAGCAAGAAAGAAAAGATTTAACAAATATAACTGCTTATATTGAATCGCTTCCTTCTTGGGTTAAATCTGAGATAAAGAAAAAAATAGATATAGATGATTTGGATGCAAGAATAAAGGTTCAGGAAGTGAATTATAGAGAAGCTATTGGAGAAGAGTATGTAAAAGTCATGCAGGATATTTTGGGCATTAAAGTTCCATATATTGTTAAAACAAGCCAAAAAATTGAAAATATGCTTTTTATTCCTAATGGAGAGATTTTTGATTTAAAAAGATTAGAAGATGCACGAGGGGAAGCATTAAAAGATGAAAGTGAAGGACTAAATGAAAAGTATTTTGTCTCTATTAATAATTGGATTAGCAAAAATCTTAATGCGAGTTTTCAATCAGAAACTTATACTGCTTATTATAGAACAGGTGAAAGTGAGGATTTGCTTTCCTACATAAAGCTTACTCTTGCTCCAAAAGAAAATGTAAAAGATCTCTATGTGGTTATTATTGGGGACCCTGCAAAAATAAAATTTAATGACGAAACAGATTTAAAAACAACCCAGATTGGAGAAGATGCAATTGCAGTAAAATTCTTAGATATGGGAAGTGAAACAAAAACAATAGAATTTATTTATCCTGGAAAAATAAATGCTGCTGCGCTGCCTTTTATTATTTCTCCTGATTTAAATGATGTGGAGATAGTTAGTGAGATTGGAAAGTGCAATAATAATAAGGTATGTGAAAGCGGTGAAGATTCTTCAAATTGCAGAAATGACTGCAAACCCTGGAAATTGACTATTATACTTATATCAATCCTGTTTATTATTGCATTAATTGTTTATATTATTCTGCAGGAATGGTATAAAAGAAGATATGTATATTATTTATTCAAGGACAGGAATCAGTTATTTAATCTTATTAATTACATGAATAATGCAAGCATTCAGAAGCAGACAAAATCGCAGGTATTTTCAAACTTAAGAAGATATCATTGGAAAGGGGAGCAGATGGAATTTGCCTGGAGAAAATTAAAAGGATACAGAACTGGAATGTGGGAAATTCCTATTTTTAAATGGAGAGAGAATAAAGAAGTTAAAAGAGAGCTTGATAAGAGAAGAGGAATTACTAATGTTTCCGGGCCTGCGGGATTCAGGCCTGGACAGGGCAGATTAGCAAGATAATAAAATTGTATTATAATTTATTTAGTAAATTTAAAATTAGTAATATGTTAATGAAGAGACTAATATATTGATTAGGTGCTACTAAAACAAAACTTATGAACAGATGTTTCATATCTTAAATTATATATGATTCAAAGGAATAATCTATGTTAGTAATATAAAAATCTAAGGAGTTATGGGTGAGAAGATTAAAATTTTAATGAGTTGCAAAATCAATATCATTACAAAACATTAAAGTTTAAAAACACTGGAAATTTTTAAATATCAATAGGATTATTAATATTCTAATATACTAAAAAGAGAATGGCAATAAAAATACTAGCTAACTTTACAAAAAGAATGTTTAATCTTTTCTTTCGGAGAAAGAAAGACATAAGCCTTGGATTTTATGGGCCTCCGAACTCTGGAAAAACTTCTCTTGCAAACAGGATATGCAAAGACTGGACAGGAGAAGAAATTGGAAAAGTCTCAAGAGTTCCTCATGAAACAAGGCATGTTCAGTTCAGGGAAGAAGTTGAAATCAAGTACAAGGAAAAAACACTGAAATTCAAGCTGATTGACACTCCCGGAATTGCAACCAAAATTGATTATGAAGATTTCATAAAAATGAGAATAAAAAGAAAAGATGCTCAGAAAAGAGCAAAAGAAGCTACCCAGGGCGTTATTGAATCTATTAAATGGCTGGAAGACATGGATGCTGTTGTTATTGTCTTAGATTCTACGAAAAATCCATATACCCAAGTAAATATAACAATTGTTGGAAATCTTATTTCAAGAAATATTCCTGTACTGGTTGTTGCAAATAAAATTGATTTGCCAAAATCAGATATAAAAAAGATACAGGCTGCATTTCCAGAATATGATGTTGTTGGAATATCTGCCAAGTATGGAAAGAATCTTGAAGAGTTTTACGAATCAATATTTAAACTGGCGAAGATGGTTTAATTGATAAAAATATATTGGAAATATAAATTATAAAGAAATGAGGGTGAGAAGATAAAGTTATGAAATGATAAGCAAGAGTTATGAAATACAAACAACATAACAAATCAACAGATGATATAACTGATTAAGAAATATACAATACCAATATGGTTCAGTAATAAAAAATCTAAGAGATGAAGATGATAAATTAAGATATTGATGAGAAACTAAAAATAACAGATGCTCCATATCTTAAAGTTTATACATTACCAAAATATCAGTAATAAAACAAAACTTTTAAAAAAAGTTTTAACAAAAACTAAAAATAAACATTTAAATATATATAATAAATTATATAAATAAAAAAGGTGATAAAATGAATAAGATAAATGACTTATTAGATAAAATTCTTTATTGGATTTTACTTATAATACTAATCTTAGGTTTAGGAATTTTAATAAAAATAATGTTTTTTGGAGGAGTAAAATGAGATTTGGGGATGTTTTTGACCTGTTTTTTAAAATAATACTCTTGATACTGGCAATAATAATAATAGTATGGGAATTACAACTTTTATTTGGGGGAAGTCCTACAGTGGAAGAACTGTTAATTGGAATTATTTTTATTATAGGAGGTTTTGTATTTAATCATCATAGGGAAATAGGAGTAATAAAAAACGAGATGAAACATAATTTTTTAAATATAAAAAACAGCTTTGATAGTATAAAACAGGATATTAGCTCAATTAAAAAAGACATAAATTTAATCAAAAAGAGGCTGAAAGTATAAAACATGGCAAAGAGTAAAAGATTAAAGGGATTAACACTGCATTTTATTCCTTATTCAGAGATAGCAAAACTTGAAACTGTTGAAAGAATCAAGAAATTACTGAAAATAATTCTTGATAATAAAATTATAATACTTCAGGGAAAGCTTAAGCCTGAGGAAGAGAGCAGGCTGATTGAAGATACAATGATTATGATTGGAAAAATAAAAGGATTTAAAGGTGTTGAACTTGAAGTTATTTCTCAGGAAAATGGAGAGCAGACAATGTTTGATAAATTCAAGTCTGGAATAGCAAAAGCACTTGTTGGACAGAATGATGCTATAACTGTTATTGGGCCTGCAACAGTTATCAAAGAGATGAAAAAGGACCCTAAGAAACTAGAGGTGATGATGAGATAAGTTTTAAGGAGTATGATAAAATGTTTTATTTTTTTGTTTCTATTGCTGATACAATGCTTGTTATTAATCCTATGATTATACCAAATGCGCTTATTACTAATCCAATAATATCTAAAGCATTAATTTTTAATAATACAATTGAAAAATAAATAAAAATTAGAATGTTTATAAGTTGAGAAAATATTGCCAGTCCTTCTGAGGTTTTCATTTTAAATGAATTTAAGTTAAAATTGCTCTAATGATTCCAAAGATTAACAGTCCTACTGCTATAAATCCTAAAATCCAAGTTATAATCTGCAATATTTCCAATGTTCTCTTTTTCATATAATTAATAGTTTATCAAAATATATAAATTTACCTTTTTGCTGGTATTTTACTTACCTTTCTAAATTCACTATAAAATAAAAGAAGCAAATTAATTCATTAATCGATTTTGTATTTCATCTCTATCTATTACATCTCACTGCATAACTCTGCTGATTATTGCACTTACTAACTTCAAAAAAATCTTTCCTTAAACAAAGTTTGGAAAGATTTAACTTCGCAAAGCTGAGCAATTACTTTTTGCTTGTCTTTAGCCTATGATTAAGTGGTAAACAATATTTATATATAGTTCTTTTGATTTAGATTTATATGAAAAGGGTAAAATATATTGGTAATGTGTAACTAAGGTAGGTTAGTGAGAAGTAGTAAGTGAAAGAAATATCAAAAGCGCTTAATCAACAGATGCTTTAACTGATAAAATATGCATGATACCAATAAATATCAATACCATGCCACACCAGTGTACTCGATGCGGGGAAATATATCCTGATGCAGCCCAGGAACTTTTAAAGGGATGCAGTTGCGGAAGCAAATTTTTTTATTATATTAAAAAAGAAAGATTTGATGAGTTAAACCAGATAAATAATCAAGAAATACAAGATACATTAATTCAATTGAATAAAGCAGATAAAGTTCAGATTGAAAAAGATATCAGAGAAATAACTGGATTAAGCGAGGAGCCTGAAAAACCTGTTATTCTTAATATTGAATCTGTAAGAGTGTTAAGCCCTGGCAAGTTTGAGATTGATATTATTAATCTTTTTTCAAAAAAAAGACCTTTGATATACAGGCTTGAAGAAGGAAAATATATTATTGATTTAAATTCTTCTCTTAAAGTCAGCCAATCTGAAGTTGATAAAAAAATAAGAAATCCTGAATTAGCAATGGAAAATAAGGGTTCTGAAGAAGAGGAAAAGATTTTGGAGAATGAGGAAGAGAACGAAGAAAAAGAAGATGGGGAATTTGAAGAAGATGAAGAGGATGATGATAAAGAAAATGAGAATGAAGTAAAATAGTTCTGGAAAATATATTAATAATAAAATAATTTTTAAGAGTTGTATAGTGAGTTGATTAAGTACACTAAACTATAATACTTCCCTCTTTTTTAGTTAGGGGCTACTTTTTTAAACATCGTCGGCTCTCTGCCAGCCGATGTTTTTTCTTAAATCAATAGTGCATAATAAACAGCGAGGAGAGTTGTAGATTGTGAGATTGGTAATTAGTAGGCAATAATTATGAATTGATGTAATTAAGCGAGAAAAACTTATTCAAATGATATTTATTCTTTATCCTCTTGTTTTTTAATATCCCTATAAACATTATAGGCTGCAACAGCACCCTCTCCACAAGCATTAACTATCTGTTTCAGTGAATTATCAGTAACATCTCCTGCAGCAAATATTCCATCAATATTTGTTCTCTGTTCTTTATCTGTTATTACATAATTTTTTTTATCTAATTTAACCTTCAAATCTTTAAGAAGTCCTGTCTCAGGAACACTTCCTATTTCAATAAAAACACCATCTGCCTTTATTGCTTTTCCTGTCTTTAATTTAATTTCTTCAACATTTTCCTTTCCATTTATTTCAACAATCTCTTCATTAAAAATCAGTTGTATTTTCTTTTCCTTTGCTACTAGATGAATCCAGTAAGGTTCTGCTCTTGAAAATTTTGCCTGCCTGTAAATAATATAAACTTTGGAAGCAAATTCAGCCAACAATAATGCAGAACTAAGCGCAGCATCACTTCCTCCTGCAACTGCAACAATTTTATTTTTATAGAACAAAGCATCGCAGCTTGCGCAATAACTAATTCCTCTTCCTGAAAATTTGCCTTCTCCAGGAACATTCAGCCTTAATCTCTCTGTTCCTGATGCATAAATTATTTTTCTGCAATTATAATTATTTTTCTTTGTGGAAACAATAAATTCTTCTTTATTCTTTTTTATCATAATAACTTTATCATAAATTATTTCAGCACCAAGAGATTTAGCCTGTTTTGTTACTTTTTGCATAAGCTCAAAACCCTTTATATTTTCATAAGAAGGAAAATTACATACTTTAGAAGCAGTTGAAGCTGTCCCCCCTATATTTTCAGATATAACCAGAAAATTTAAATTATATCTTGAAGCATAAATCGCTGCCGTAAGCCCTGCAGGGCCTCCGCCAATAATTATTAAATCATATTTCATTTCCATACTAAGATGATTGCTTTTTTAAAGTTTGTTAATGAAGTGCTCTGTCCGGAGTTTTAAATTAATACATTTTTGCACAATTATTTCCTCGTTTTTGATTTGTTCTCCCTCATTAATAGGGGGAGAAAAATAAAAAACAGGCTATTTTTGGAGAATATAAGTCTATCATAAGGTTATTCCGGACAGAGCATAATGAAGATTATTTGAAATATTAGTAGTGTAAAAATCTGATAAGGTATGGGTGAAGAGATTAAGATATTAGTGAGAGATTAAGATGAGAATCAGCAAATAACAGAACTCATAATCCACTTAATCAACAGATGAAATATCTTATAAGTTATTGATAATACTAACAAAAAAATTTAGAGAAATATTTATAAACCTATTATTATTATTATTATTATGAAAAAAGAGTGTAGTGTATTAGCAATTGTTTTTTTAATAGGGCTGATTTTAGTTTTATCTATTAGTTTTATTTCTGCTGCATCATGCACTGACAGCGATGCAACAGCTCAATATCCTAGGGGAATAAATTATTTTGCAAAAGGAAATATTGTAACAGATACTGGAACTTTTGCAGATGTTTGCGAGGCAAATGGTAAAATAAGGGAGTATTATTGCCCTACACAGAATATTTCAGCTTCAATGAGTGTTAACTGCGCTAATCTTAAGGCAGGATATGTCTGCAGTGATGGAGTTTGTGTTAATTCTTCTACTATTATTCCTGCAGACCCTTGTGCAAATGTAAACTGCAATGATAATAATGCTTGCACTGATGATTCATGCTCTAATGGAAATTGTGTAAATACTGCTAAAACTTGTCCGAGTGGACAGAGTTGTAATAATGGGGTTTGCACTTTTTCTGTGGAAATAGACAGATGTTCTGACTTAAACAATGATGTAAAATCTAAAATAATTGAACTTCAAAAAAGTGGAAAAAATATAACTTTGCGAGAAGGAGATATTACTTATAGAAGAGACTATCTTGTTGTTAATAGCCCTTATCCAGATGGAAAGGTTTTAAGGGTTTATACCATTTATAATTCATCATATTCTTATTACAATGATAAAGTCACTTTTCAAGATGTTATTGGTCTTGAAAATTATGAAACAATAATTACTTCAGAAGGCTCTGGAACGGTAACTATTGGGGGAATTGTTTATAGTGTAAATTACTATGCAAATGATCCAAACCGTGATAAATGGTATGTTACTCTGAGTTGGGCTCCATTAAATGAGGTTTGCACTTTCACAAATTGCCAAATAATAGATACCCAATGCACAGACTCTGATGGAGGGAAGAATAAATATGTTAAAGGAAAAATGTGTTTAGGAAACGAATGCAAAGAAGATGCTTGCAAATTAGGAGATAACAAAGAGAATTATGTTATAGAGCAATATTGTTATAATGAAAATAATCCCTCTGATATGTATATGCATTGTCCCAATGGCTGTTCAGATGGAGCATGCATAGAAATAGTTCCTGGGCAGAATGAGGTATGCCAAAATCTAATTGATTTGATTGCAAATCCTGAAGATATCAGCATTTATGATCAAACATATCAAGCAAATGACTGGAATTACAATTATAGTAGTTGGATGTGGATTAATAATCAGGAAGAAAAATATAATGAATATAGTGCATCATGGTCTTCTTATGATAATGATAAAAATTCTTATGTAAATACTCGTTTGATGATTTTTGATAATAAAAATATTGATTTAAATAACTGGATAAAAGAAAGAACAAATTATCCAGTATGCAAGATTAATACTTATTGGAATTATGACACTAGTAAAGAAAATATTATCTATATATGCAACTGGGACATATTAAATAATAAACAAGACTTAAATAATTATCAATATAAATCAAGAGGAATATTTTGGGCTAATAATAATGTTGTTGTTCAAATTTATGTTTCTTCAGGCAGAAGCCTGACAGATGATGAAGTAAACAAAATTGCTCTAAAGAGAGTTAATGACTTATTAAATGATTTGAAGAATAATGAAGGAAAATATATTGACTATGATAATTTTGATGTTAGTTATCTTGCTAGAAACTTCATAGACTTATCTTTAAAATACTGTGGTTCAGATTTGAAAGAGCCTGTTATTGAAGGAACAAATCAGACCTGTTCCCCTAGCTGGCAGTGTAAAATAGAACCTGTAATCTGCCCTGAATATGGTTATCAAAAGAAAACATGCATTGATTATTGGTGCAATCAAGAAAAAAGAGAAGAGCAAATTTATTGTTCTCCTGGATTATGCTCTGGATGCTATAAGCCAAGATATTATTCCTTGGAAAGCAGAAATACAGATAATATCTGCATACCTTATGGAACAAGATTTGTATTTAAGAAAGGGGAATCATTAAAGATTCCTGAATGGGAAATTAATAGAGAGGGATATTTTAATCTAACAATATTAAATGAAAATGAAGGTGTTATTTCCCTTGTTCAGTCTATTCCTATAACTCTTGTAGTTAATGGACAGACTTTCAATGGTGAAATCGGGGAGAGTATGAATTTTTATGAAGGAACTTCCTATGATGTTGACTATAAGATTAAGGATGGCTCACGTTATGAAGAAAATAAAATTACAGCACTTGTCAAGGATGTTCATTATTCTGAAAATCCAGATGAAAGATATGTTGAAATAAGAATGGGTGAAAATGATTTCAATGCATATTGCAATTATGACGGAAATATCTATGAACAAAAGATGGTGGATTCCCAGGGAAACTGGGCAACATGTCAGAATAATTATGAATGTGAAAGCAATTTATGCTCATCAGGAGAATGTGTTGAGATAACTAAAATGATTCAAGAGGTAAAAGGGTTTAAATCTACATTTGTCAAGATATTCTGCAAACTTGCCCATTTGTTCAGCATTGAGAATTATGAGCAATGTGTTTCTTCCAGACTTTAATATAGACTTTCAGATTAGGATATTTGGTAATATAGAAAACTTGAGAAGATGTTGATGAGAGTCATAAATTATGAAATGTTAGCGAGAAGTGAGGCAACATCAAACTCACTTAATCAACTAATCCCCTAACTTAGAAAGTTATTACATTACCAATGCATAATAAATAGAATTATAAATATTAGTTTTCTATTATAAGTGAAAAGAGAGTGTTAAGTAAAGTATTTAACTTAATATTTGCTCTCCCTCTCTTGATGTTGAGGTAAGATATATTACTAATAATAAAACTTAGCGAAATCTTTGAGCAAGAGGAAAAGATTGAGCAAGAGTTCATTCAACAGAGAGGCGGTAAATAATATGGATAACATAAATAACATCATTAAGGAAGAGGTTTTATTGATAAAACCTTCTTTGGAAATCATTAATAATATTAAATATGTTTCTAATAAATTTATTTCTGGACTTGAAAAAAGATTGAAAAACAAAAAAATAAAAGCAGATGTTTTTGTTGGTGGAAGCCTTGCCAAAAATACACTTGCAAAAACTGATGATAATAATTATGACGTGGATATTTTTGTGAGATTTGATAGAAAGTATAAAGATGATGAGATTTCTGAATTACTTGGGAAAGTAATTGGGAAATTTGAAAAAGCAAAAAAAGTTCATGGTTCAAGGGATTATTATCAGATTTTAATAGGAAAGATGGTTCTTGAGATAATTCCTGTTGCAAAGATTTCAAGGCAAGAGCAGGCAAGAAATGTAACTGATTTGAGTTATTTTCATGTTAATTATGTTTTAAAAAATTTAAAGAAAAGGAAGAAACTTGCTGATGAGATTATAGTTGCTAAAGCATTTGCTCATGCACAAAATTGCTATGGGGCAGAGAGTTATATACGTGGTTTTTCAGGATATTCTGTTGAATTACTTATTTTGCATTATAAATGTTTTTTGAATTTTATAAGGGCAATGGCAAAATCAAAAATTGATGAAAAATTAGTAATTGATGATGAGAAATTTTACAAGAATAATAAGAATGTTTTAATTGAGATGAATGAATCAAAGTTATCAGGCCCAATTATACTAGTTGACCCAACATTCAGGCAGAGAAATGCTCTTTCAGGACTTTCTGCTGAAACTTTTAAAGGGTTTAAAAAAGCATGTGCTGAATTCCTTAAAAAACCTTCTCATGAATTTTTCAGAAAGAAAAATGTTTATGATGAATTTAAGGGAAATAAGAATCTTGAAATTATCAGCATTAAGACTACAAAACAAGCAGGAGATATTTCTGGAACAAAATCAAAGAAATTCCTGGATTTTTTTATTTCTCAGGCTGCTCGTGAATTTGTTGTGAGAAAACATGGTTTTGATTATGATGAGAAAAAAAATATTGCTTATTATTATTTAATTTTAGATAAAAAGCCTGATGAGACTATTAAAGGACCTCCAATAATAAGAGTTGAAAACCTGACTGGATTTAAAAAAGCACATGCTAATGCATTTGTAAAAAATGGGATTGCTTATGCTCATTTATCTCATAAGCAGAGTTTTGAATCCTGGCTGAAATATTTCCTGGGAAAATATAAGAAAGTAATAAGGGAAATGAGTGTGAAAGAGATAAGAATGACTTAAACTCTTGACAGAGCAATTTTCTAAAAGGATTTAAATAATTCATGCATTATTTAATTTAATGAAATTTGAAATTGATGTTAGTGGCTATGATATTTTTAAAGATACTTATGTTATTTGTATTGCTAGAAATGATGGAGAGATTATAAAGGGTTTTAAATTCAATGAGGGGCTGGTAAATAATTTGATTAGAAATTGGAAGGCTAATAAGTATCGCTATGAATACAATGACTATGAAACCAAAAGAGGGATATTTAAGGTTAGGATATATTCTATAATTTTATATTATCTATTTAATTCTATAGAAAAACCAGATTGGATTTCTTTAACAATTTGTAGAGATTTTGAAGGACGAATTAATGAAATAACTCAAAATCTTAAATATTTTTTAGAAACAATTTTAAAAATAAAAGTTGGGAAACCATTATATCAAAAATTATCAAATAGCTCTCATGCCCATATTTATGCTAATATGATGAGAAGAGATACTAAAAATTTATTAAAAACTTATGTAGATATAAGTCTTGAAGACATAGAAAAATTTCTTAAAAAAAGAAAATAAGTTACACCAAGGGGTCTTTGGACCGAAATACCCATTCAATCCCCCCAATTAGTATTGGACGAATTTCCTGGCGTTTGGCGTATTAACATTATGCTTCTATTATTTATAAACTTTTGTGTGATTTCAGAAATTCTCTTTTTCATTTTAATTTCTAACTACTTCAAAATTTATGGGTATTTGGTATTTAAGTGTTGCATCTGATTTATAGGCTTTCTGCCTTTCTCTTGAATTTGGAATTCCAGCCCTAATTCTATATTTTGTCATTGTCCTTCTTGCATATCCAGTTCTTACAGCTATTTCATCATCACTGAATGCTCTTGCTTCTTCTGCTTCCTCGGCTAATGTGTCATTCAATCTTGAAGCAATTGCTATTTCTAAATAATCGTTTTTATTTGGCATTAAATTTCTTACAGGATAAGTTCTTTCATTTTTTTCTGCATCAATTACAGAAACATATCTTGATTTTCTTAATCTAGAAAGAGTTGTTGCATGAACTCCAAGTTCTCCTGCTGAAATTCTTAAATCATAAACATTTAATTTAAAAGGACTTAATGAAAGTGACATCCTCCCACGACTAAAGTCGTGGGCTTCCTACGAACGAGCGAAACTTCA
>ERZ1292629.2192-Hain-H43-01um-R1-2192-length-17049-cov-9_pt1 | contig 17049 bp, 9 predicted proteins | sample MGYA00564399_ERZ1292629 | MGnify/ENA primary metagenome ERZ1292629 (study PRJEB36523, sample SAMEA6512636) | groundwater metagenome | collected 2019-01-08 | study: AquaDiva: Metagenomics assemblies of 32 groundwater samples
ATCTCTGGTCAGATGCGCTCATAGTTCGGTATCTGAACGAAGCCCAGCGTATCCTGGCCCGCCGGGCGTGGTGCATCGTGGATTACGGCGTCGCGCCATCTGGCGTCATTGTGCTGGTTACTGGTAAAGAACTCTACCCGCTGCACAAGAGCGTCTTAAAAGTTTACGACGCGACACCCACGACGCAGTCGGCGCCGTTGGGCCGCGTCGAAGATGTCGGCCTTCGCGACCCGACCCCGCTCGGGTCGGACGCATTCGATGTAGGCCAGGCCGCGAGTGCCGCGGGTCTTAGCACAGCCTCGGGCGTAACACTCGCGCTGGCTTCTGATGCAGGAACCCGCTCACTGCGAGTCTACCCGCCGCCCGCCGCCGACCAGAATGGCACCCGCATAGAGATGAAGGTTGCGCGGCTGCCGACTACGTGGCTCACGCTGGAAGATACTGAAGCGAGCCCGGAAGTGCCTGAAGATTATCACATGATCCTGTGCACGTACGCGGCCGGGAAGTGTCTCACGCAGCCCAACGTAGATGGTCAAATGAAAACCGACGGGCGCTTGCTGCTCGCCGAGTTCGACGCCGCAGTAAAAGAAGCTCGCCAAGACCGGCAACGCGCTGAATGGAATGGTGGGCGCTGGGGGTTCGCTAGTACCACAGCGGTGATCCGGTAATGGCTCTCGACCCACGCGAAGGACTCGTCGAGTTCAGAGATTTCAAAGGTCTCCGTAACACGGTTGACGAGCGCAATTTCGATAATGGCGACCTGTCAGTAGCCCTGAACTGTGACATCGACGATGGCCTGAATATCACCCGGCGTAAAGGTTTCTCAACCGTAGTTGTCGCCGGCGTCGACCGCGCGCTATTCGCTGCAGGCTCGACTTGCCTGGGCGTGGGCTCGAACGCGCTGAAGCAGATACTCCCCAATTATGGAACCACTACGCTCCGCAGTGGTCTAACCGCGCTCCGCGATTTGTCGTACGCCGCGGTTGCGGACCGCGTTTACTACACCAACGGTATAGAAAACGGCGTCGTAGAGAACGGTGCATCCCGAACATGGGGGCTCACAGTCCCCGGTCTACCCACAGCGAGCGCTACTGGCGGGAGTCTGCGGGCCGGCCGCTACCAGTTCGTTGTGACATACTTACGCGAAGACGGTCAGGAGTCGGGCGCGTCTCGTGCAGGCGTGTTTGAACTCACCAGCACAGGCGGCGTCGCCCTGTCGGCCATCCCAGTATCCACCGACCCGACGGTAACCCACAAGGCGGTATACGCCACGGCCGTAGACGGCGGCGGATTCTACCGCGCTGGTATCATCACCAACGCCGAAACAGTGTTCTCGATTCTAGAATTAAGAACGGACGCGGCCCCGCTCGAAACACAGTTTCTTGCACCGCCCCCCGCCGGCGACTTTATCGGCTATTGGGGCGGGATCATGCTGGTCGCCCAGGGCAGCCGTTTGTACCCGAGTGAGCCCTACGCGCCGGAACTCTTTGACCTTCGAAAAGCCGTTCCGTTCACTGATCGCGTCGTAATGGTCGCGCCGGCAAAGGATGGCGTGTGGCTCGGAACGGACAGTGAAATCATCTGGCTCGCCGGCGACTCGCCCGAAAAGTGGACGTACACGCAACGCGCGGATTATGGTGTCATCCCCGGGACCTTCGCGTACGCGCCCGGCGAGCACCTAGGCGACGGCTCGGGCACCGGTGACGAGATGGTGTACTTCGCGAGCAAGCGTGGGCACTGTGTCGGACATGCGAACGGCACGCTGGTCAATTTGACAGAGTCTCGCTTTGCGTACCCCGCGCAGGAAAAGGGCGCCGGGATCGTGCGTAGGCACAGAGGGACTATTCAATTTTTGACGACCTTGCAGGGTTCCGAGACGGCAGCGAACAGCGTATCATAGATTACAACATATCTTATAAAGGAGCATTACCATGACGATCCGGCAATCAACTGGCCTCCGTAACCATCTCTTGAGTGGCGGCAGTTTCCGCAGCGCCTTCAACGGCGGCTCCCTGGAAATTTACTCGGGCGCGCAACCCGCATCTGCAGACACTGCGCCGAGCGGTACCAAGCTCGTAACGATATCCAGTGCGTCCGGCGCGCTCACCGCTGAAGTGAAGGCGACGGGCACCGCTGTTCTTGCGGGCACAGTCGGCACGGTTACCGCGCTCAAGATTGACGGCGAGGATATCATGGGCGCAACGGCAACATTCGTCGATACGCTGACGAATCTGGCAATCGCCGTTCGCGACATCATCAATCGCAACCCGCGCAATCTCCGGTTTGTCGCGTCAGCGTCAAGCGCAACAGTGACGATCACTGCGCGCCCTGGCATTGGCGCTAACCTGAACGCGATCGGCGTGCTGGCTACGACCGGCGCCGGTGGCATCACCAGCACGGATACGGACGTGGGCAACGTCGTCGCCGGCGTGACGCAGGTTAATGGTCTCCAGTTCGAGTCCGCTTCCGCCGGCTCGATCACCAAACTTGCCAGCCAAACGTGGTCTGGCGTGATTGCCGCGACGGGCACCGCCGGTTGGTTCCGGCTGAAAGGGCCGGTCGCCGACGCGGATGCCACGGACGCCAGCGAGGTTGTGCTCCGGCTGGATGGCTCGGTCGCTGTCTCGGGCGGGGATCTGAACCTCACCAGCACTGCGCTCGTGCTGTCCGCTACGGAAACTGTGACAACCTTCACGCCGACCGAACCGGCAGCGTAACCATGATCCAGCGCACCCCGCTCGCTACAACTGGCGCGCGGGGATGTGCTTTGGCTAAGGACTAGATCATGGCTATCTCTCTTGGCGTAGGCCCTTCGGTCGTAGGCGTCGTAGGTGCGGGCACCGGCGCGTCTACAGTCGTCTTTACGCTCACTGGCACGACTGCTGGAAGGTCGCTCGTCGTCGGCGTCTGCTGGGCGTCACCCGCAACTATATCAAGCATTACGTGCAACGGCGAGAGTAATTTAACGGTTCACGGGTCCCCCGTTAATCACGCGTCAATCGGAATATATTCGCAGATTGCGTCTTTAGCGAATATCACGACCGGCGGCACAAAAACAATAACGGTAACATTTAGCTCGACCCCGTCGTACCGCTCTGGCTATGCTGTCGAGTTGATAGGCGGAGATACATCTAACTGGTTTGGCGCGGTGTCTTCAGGCACGGGGACCAGCGCGAACCCCTCTATCGCGCATACTACGGCCGCGAACGCTGCGTTCATTGCATCTATAATGACGAACGTATCGCCCCCCACCGCAGGAAGCAATTACACGTTCGTGCCGCTTGGCACCACATATCAGTTCGGTGAGTATGATCTGGACGCGGGCGCAGCGGGCGCTAAAACTGTAGACTATACTAATGCAACCAGTGACGCATGGGCGATAGCAGCAGCGTCATTCAATGCCCTTGGGCCAGGTGCGAGATTCGCCTTGCCTATTGTGACGCTTGAGGGTGTTGGGCAAGTGGCGGGTGCGCAATTTAATCTTCCTGTTCTTACTGTTTTTGCGGCAAATTCCGGCGCGAAATTTAACCTGCCGGTGCTGACCCTTTCTGCCGCGGCGGACGAGATATTTTATGGCACTGCATCCTTCGGTCTCCCCGCGCTCACGCTTTCCGCCGCCGCGCGAATCGAGGGAAACGGGATTTCGTCTTTCCCGCTCCCTTTCACTACGCTCTCAGCAACGGGCCTGACCGGAGGCGCGGCCAGCGCCGAGTTCAACCTGCCAGTGCTCTCGATCGAGATCGTGGCGTACCAGCACGGCCTGGGCAACGCTGCGTTCGACCTACCCGTTCTGCGGTTTTCAGCATCCGGTGAAGCGGGCGGGGTTGGAACGGCGGCGTTTGATCTGCCCGCGCTCACGCTGGTTATGGCGGCGGTTCAGAGCATTACGGGCACCGCAGCGTTCAATCTGCCGCTGGTATTCCTCGACGCGCAGGGCGCGTTCACGTTGGGCGAGACGTATCGGACGTGGATATTAAATACGAGGAAATTAGGGCTTACAGAATATTCGAATTTTAATTTCAATAGTTTCGCGTTGTTCAATGGTCAGTACCTCGCGTGCGGTCCTGCCGGCGTCGTGGTGCTCGGCACGCAGGCGTTGGATGGCGCGACCGAGATCACGGGGCGGTTCCGCACCGGCAAGCCGAATTTCGACAGCGCTTGGGTCAAGCGAGTTCCCAGGCTGTATATGGATTTCTCGTGCTCTGGCGACATGCTGTTCCGCACGCTGGTTTCCGAGACAGGCACGCGCACGTACAAACTCGTATCGAATAAGATCACGACACTGCAGCAAAGGCGCGTGCCTATCGGCAAGGGGCCAAAAAGTGTGCACTGGCAATTCGAGGGCGAGAATGTGCTCGGCTCCGACTTTACCGTGTCGAACATCATGGCGTATCCAACGGCTCTTCGTCGGCGCGTCTCCGGATAAGTTGCCGTGCGAGTAATCAACTGCGACCAAGGGGGCGAATATTTAATTCCGTTCGCCAATAAAAAGCTCTTGGCTTTTCACGCCGAGATGCTCCGCACTGGCGTTCGTTCAATCTATCGTGTCATCATGGTGAGTGATGCGCGTATCCACATCTCGTCGCTGTGGGTCGGGTATGAAGTGTTTATTGACAAAATTCGGATCACCGCGGGGCGCGAAACAGATTTCATTGTCACGCCCTACATTCGCAGATTGTCGCCGTCGCTTGTCTACACGCTGCCTGTGGCGTACAGGTTGCTTAATATCCCGTCGTCAAACTCTCGGCTGTTCAAACCGCTGACGGGGTATGTGTCGATCTCAAACACCCCACAGTATGACAAGAAAACCAATAAGAATAATGTAGTAACGGCGGCGCTTACACTCGCCTCTGACCCTGGCGGCGTGTTTGAGAACGGAGTGTTCAGAGCGCTTGGCCCGTACGCCACAGGCGCTTTGGTTCTTGGGTCGTTCACGCATCAGTACACCGAGGCAGGGGTCGATAAATCTATTGTCCTCACCATGCTAAATGATGGCCGGATACGGTACGGGGACACGGCGACTCTTGTGCCAACAATAGGCGGCGTCGCCGTGCTTGGGACGGGAATAATTACCTACGACGTTAGCGCCGACGGTCGCGCCGTGGTGATGGAGTTTGAGGTGCCCTCGACTCCAAGCGGTGCAGTGTCGAAAAAGTTCCGGCTGGACGTAGACCTTGCCGCTGCGCCGCAAGTAGTTGCTTCGGAGATCGTCCATGCCCCGCAGTACGGCGCGACTACGGGCGTTTCCAGCAGTACCGGCAGCGGCGGCAACACGTACGCGGAAACAACAAACACTAGCTCTGCGACTTATCCTGCCACTTATGGGGTGGCTGCCACCGGTGCAACTGTTATAACCGAGATTGTGGAGACGCTATACCTGCACGGAACCGCTGCTAATAGCGAAGTTGTGGGGCCGCCGTTGCTCCGCACGGCCGCTGCTACGTACGAGATAGAGGATCAACTTATACTGCAACTCCCGAATGGCAACGCCAAAACATTGGTAACTCGCTCGGAGATCGCGAGTTTATACAAAGAGGTTACTGATCATATTTATACGGCGTCTGTGTTTACTAGAAACGCCTGGACTGGTGTTGTGAACATCGTGTATTCTGATCCGGCGGTCCCCGTGCTGATCTATGAGATAGTGCGGTCGTTCACTACCGACGTGGGCGCTGCCGAGATAATCCCGCCGACGAGCGATACCGGGTCCAGAACCACATACGCAAATCGGGAGGTTGGAATACTAATCGGAACCACGCAGCGGGTGTTGTTCACGGACATCTCTACGCCTGTAGTTGCGACTGTTTCTAATCCGTATCCGCTAACGAACGAAAAATATTTCACGGCCTCGGCAGCGGCGAACGCTGACATAACAGCAATCCCAGCGGGCTATATCAAGCCCTTGCGCCGGGTTCACACCACAACGCCCGCGTTTACGACAGGCTATCTCGGGGCCAAATATGTGGTAGATATCAAGAGTCGGTATGAGTGGCTTGTGGGAGTAACAAAGCCGCTCACCATGGACGGCGCTGCGACGAACGAGTTCACTATTTATTCCAGTGATCTTGCCGAAGCGAAGCTGAAACAAAAGTTCGTAGGGTATCTAGCAGAGGCGCTGGCTACAGTAGATGCAGTCGCGGCGGCAGATATGGTATCCGGCAATCTTTCCCCGTACGAGATTCGGCTGTCAAGCGCCGACCTTGGCTCGTTCATATAGGCTATCCTTTACGCAGCGCCGGGGGTATACTAGAATGTCACACAATATGGATGTCCAAAGATGACAACCGTTGCGACTCTTATCGACCAGGCTTCGGCCGCCGCAGATGCCACGCTCTCAACGGCAGACAGTTATTTACAGGAACTGCAAAACGCCGCTAATGTGTCGTTCAGCGACGGGTTTAATATTGACACCATACTGCCGAATAACTACGACTATGCGTCCGTGCCGTCAGTCGAGTTCCCAATTTTTGATGGCGGGCTCCGCCCCAATGTAACCGCCTTGGGCCTCGCGGCCCCGCCCGAAATCACCGCGCTCAGCTTCACCACGCTCACTGATATCGCGCTCCCCATTGACGACCTGCTCGCTCCCACCAACGAGTTCACGTTCTACGAAGCGGCGTATTCTTCGACCCTGCTCGACCCCCTGAAAGCGAAGTTGCTCGCCGACCTTACGAACGGTGGGTATGGGATCGAGACCGCAGACGAGATCGCGTTGTTCAATCGCGCGCGCGATCGTGAAGTGGATGCAGCGCAGCCGCGTATCGAGGAAGCCGGCCGCGCCATGGCTGCACGGGGATTTCCCCTGCCCCCGGGCGAGTTATCGATCCATATCGACCGCGCCTACCAGGACATGCAGAACAAAGTGTCGAGTGTATCGCGTGACATTACACTCGAACGCGGCAAGCTGTTCGTAGAGAACCGCCAGTTCACGATCCGCGAGGTTAAGGAACTGGAGCAGATCACGATTGGCTTCCATAACTCGGTGCAGGAGCGGGCACTGAACGTGGCCAAGGCGACAGCCGAGGTCGCCATACTGGTCTACAATGCGCTGATCGCCCGCTACCGCGTCCGACTGGACGCGTCCAAGGTCACGTCCGAAGTCCAGGCGCAGATCGCGCAAGCCGAAGCAGCGCGGGCGCAAGCAACAGTCGAGGGCTTCCGCGGGCAGGTTGCCGCGTACGAAGCACGGCTACGCGGGCTGATCGAGCCCATGCGGCTGCGAGTTGAACTGTACCGGGCGGATATTGATTCATCCAAGATGGTGAACGATGGGAACATTGCGAAAACTGCGCTCCAGCAAAAGGTAATTGAAGCGACCGTGCAGCAGAATATCCAGATATCTAACATGACAATCGAGATGGCGAAGGCCAAATTGCAGGCGACAGTGCAGGCGCTTTTGTTCCAGACTGAGGCCGCAAAATTTGGTTCTGAAAAGTTTTTTGCATTGCTCACAGCGATGCAAGCATCAATCAACACATTGGCTGTGCAAACAGCTACTGAGGCTTAACATGCACGCGGGTGTGTATGCTATTACTAATCGTTTCGATGGTAAATGCTACATTGGCTCGTCTGTGAATATAGACGCGCGTTTTAAACAGCATCAGGCGCTATTGCGAAAAGGCACGCATCATAGCGCGAAGCTTCAGCGCGCGTGGGACAAACACGGAGCAGACGCGTTTGAGTTCGCGCCGCTACTGTATTGCGCGCCCGAGAAACAGCCGCGCTTGTGCTACGAGCAGCGGGCGATTGACGTTTTGAAACCGCTCTATAATATCTGCCCGCTTGCGCGTTCGCGGCAGGGGTCTGTAGCAACTGAAGAAACTAAGTTGAAAATCAGTGCCAGCCTAATTGGAAATAAACGGTGTTTGGGGTTTTCTCATACCGCGGAGACCAAGGCAAAAGCGTCAGCGACGCGAATGGGGAGAAAGCAATCGCCTGAATGGAACGCAAATATTTCCAAAGGGCGCATGGGAATATCTTACGGGCCGCACTCGCCGGAGCATACGGCGAAGATTGTAAAATCTTTGCTAGGCAATACGCGCAGCGCGGGCAATAAGCAATCCGCGGAAACGATAGCAAAGCGTGTCGCTAAGTTAAAAGGGGGCACGTTTAAACACCCGTTCAAAGGCAAGAAAAAACGACCAGAAGTTGTCGCGAGAATGCGCGCAGCGCAACAATTACGCCGGGCAGCAGAACGCGCCCAGAGGAAATAACCATGGCCTATCCCGTCATCGACCAGTTTGGTCTCGATAAATATCTCACGCCGGCTGAAGCCCCTGCCGCGGCGGGAGCAGTGCCCAAGGCGGCACCGGTTGCCGCCGGAATGAAAATACCCCCGTGGCTCAAGAGCGCGGGGAAGTTTCTGAAGGGGCCGTGGGGTGTAGGCACCGGCTTGGCAGCGCAGGGTGCGGGAGTTATGTCTGCCGCTAATGAGACGATGGGGGCTCCTACTATTAACGGAGCGCCTATCGGACTGGCTACACCTGAGAACCGCCTAGCGCGGCTCCCGGATGTGGCGGGCAAGGTTTTGGGCGGCGCAGATATCACGGGCTTGGGAGCACGTATTGGTCGTGTCGCTACCAGCGGCGATTGGTTCGAGCCAGACGTGAACCCGATCGTCGGCCCTGCAACGCGCGAGTTTATGGCGCGAGGACCGGGCGCGGCTCCAATGGTTTCTACGCCCGTGGGCGTCCCACTCGCCCCCGGCGACACAGGCATGAGTGGCGGCGGGCCAGTAATGACAGCGGGAGGCCCTTCGTTCGACATGCCAGGATTTGACCAAAGCACGATAACGTCGCGGCAACTCCCCGACGGCACGGGGATTATCGGTAACCTCGCGACGGGGAAAACTATGGGCATCATGCCTTCCCCCGGCGGCTTTGGCGCCGTGGCACCCGCACGTTACCAACCGCGAACCGCCGCGGGCGGGTTCATGCAGGCGCAACTCGGGCTCAAAGAAATCAGCGGCACAAACGCAGCCAAGGTCGCCGCTGCGAAGGCGGCCAGTGATGCTGCGCTCAAAGCTGCGCAGGGCGGCGAGGCGGCGGCAAAAACGAGCGAGATTGGTGTCCGTATGGGCTTGGGTGCGCAAGCTAAAGCGCGCGGCGCGTCGGAAGCCGAGGTGGCGGGTATTGTCTCTGGCCGCCCGGTGTCTGATATTTATAAGGAATCGGTCACGTCCATGCCCGGCAAGCAGGGCGAGGTGACGCTGATTAGCGGGCGCACCGGTGCCGTGCAGAAGGTTATCCCCACCGCGCCTGTGCAGAAGATAACCGGCGCACATGTCGATGCGGCGCTGGGCGGCTCGATGAAAGGCAAGACGAGAGCGCAAGTCATTCAAGCATATAAGGACAAGGGCTACGACGTTAGTGGCATAAAATAACAGATGGCTGAATCTCTCGATCTGCTGGCCACAGGTGCCGGCCTCGATGTAGCACAACCAATCGAAGGGCTCGACTTACTCGCCGATCCCAACGCCCCCGGGCCGTTCCGCAAGGGCCTCGGCGCGGGCCTGGCCGGCGTAAAATCTAGTCTCGGCGGCGCCGGCGCTCTTGTTGCCCGCGCCATTGGCGCAACAGGGCTCGAAAAAACCGCGCTTGACTATGCAGCCGAGCAGGGCGACATAGCGAGTCAAAGTGCTCAGCCTATTGAGCAAGTTGATTGGTCGAGCCCGAAGTCAATCGCCGACCAGTTTAAATTCCTTCTGGGTCAAGCGGTTCCGTCGCTCGCGACGATGTTCGTTGGTGGCGTCGCCGGGCGGGGCCTGGGCGCGCTTGCCGGCCGCACCATGGCTGCTCCTGCCGCTGCGGCTGCAACGCGGGCTGGCACCTACGCGGGCGCGATCGCCCCCGACGTGGCCATGGAAGCCGGCAGCATCTACCCCGAGGCGCTCAAGACCGGAGTAGAAAACCCCGCGCTGCGCGCCGCCGCTGGAGGCGCTGCCGCTGCTTCGCTCGATTTCCTCCCCCTGTTGGCCGCTGAGCGCTATCTCAAGGCAGCAGGACGCGGTGGGTTCGGCGCTATGGCTCGCGGCGCGGCCAAGGGCGCACCTGTTGGTGCCGCGCTGGAAGGCACGCAGGAAGCCTTGCAAACCGGCATCGAGCGGGTTGCTGCTGGTCAGAATCTGACCGACGAGCAGGCGATTTCCGACTATATCAACTCGTTCGCCGGCGGCGCAGCACCGGGCGTAGTCTTGGGCGGCGCAGTTGGCGCTGCTCGCAGTCGAGCCCCAGTTGTTCAGAAACCACCGGTGTCCACGGAACGTGAACTGCCCATTATTCCTGAACAGCCGCCGATAGTGGGCGCACAGGATGTCGGCACATCTGCGCAAGTGCCGACGCTCACCCCTGATGTTCAGCACACGCTGGCGACTCAGGCCATGGCTGACTCAGCGGCTGCGATCGAGCAGGCCCGGGCCGCGCACGAGGCTGCCGCCGGCCGCCTGAAGGAACTGGATGCAGAGGCGAAGCTGCCGAACATCGCAGACCGGCGCACGCTGTCTGAGATCGTGGTTGAGCGCAAAGGACTTATTGCCGCTCGCAAGGCGACCAAGGGCAAGATCACCGAGTTGGAGACGCAGTACGATGCTGCGCGCAAGGCTGCTGCGGCGCTGGAACCCCAGATCGCAGCGATGAACATGCCCGATTTGGGCACGGTCGAGCCGGATCTGGGCACGGTCGCAGAGGCCCCGGTAGCGCCCGTGGTTCCGCCGGTGCCCAAGACCGAAGCCGAGCATGTCCAGGAAGCTACCCGTGGCGCAGCGGCGTTCATTGCGCAGCAGGGGCTGTCAACTGCTAAAGAAGGGCGCGGGGCAGGTGTCACCACAGAAGCAGATGCGCTGATAGAAACCGTAGACGCAGGTGGCGTACCTGGATTTATGACGAGCAATCTGAAGCGCATCATGGCAGAGAATGATATCCCCGTAACGGGGCAAATGACGCCAAATGACGCTATTGCCGCGCTCCGGGCAAAAACCAAAGTAGTCACGCCGGTTCAGGTTCGGGAGAAAATGCCCAAGCCGAGTGGACAAAAACCAGCAATCGTAAACCCACCGCCTGCCGCTAAGGTTGTCAATACGGTTGGTGCCGTGCGCGACCAAATGAAGGCGCGCGAGCCCGCCCTGCGTGAGCTTATCACGTCGAAGCTCAAAGGCTCGCCCGGCGGGAAGGCGACCATTGCCGAAGCGACCCTGCGCCGGCTCACGCTGATTGCCCAGAACGCGCATGCGCAGGCGACGCCCGAAGCGCAAGTGGCCTATATCAAGAGCGAGGTCGTCAAGCAGGGGCTCGACAAGCGGTTCCCAGCGAAGGAGTTAGACAGTGTCGTGCAGGATATTCACGGCGCGGTAGTGGGCGCGGCGACGCGGTTTTCCAAAGGTGCGTCAGTACCGGTCGACTCGCGCTCTGTAGTCGCGGCATTACTTACCGACTTTGGCGGGAACAAACAGAACGCTGCCGCGTATGCCGAGATGAAAGCGAAGTCCACGACCTCGGAAGAGATGAAGGCCAAGTATGTGCATGCAGCATCAGTGTTGCGGGGCGAGACCCAGCAATCGGTCGCCGCCCTAACCAGCGATCAGTTCGAAACGCTGCCTCAAGCCGCCAAGGAATCGGCGGTTGATTACTACGACAAGGTGATGACCGAGCGCGGGACTCAGTTGATCGCCCGCGTGCGCGATATAGTGGGCAATGATCCACACCTGACGGTCACAACCTTCACCGCAGCCCCCGGCTCGCCAATCGGCGGCTACACGCGTACAGGCCCGCTAAAGTCACTCATCTCGCTGGCTCTGAACGCCAAGAACGAAATGTCTGTGGCGGATCACGAAGCGTTTCACTACGCCGAGGATCGCGTGCTCGACGGACGCGAGCGGCAGATTATTACCAACGCGTCGAAGAATGACCGGCCACTATTCAAGCAACTACTGGAGAAAGTGCAGCAGTATGACCGCGAGAACAACACGCACTTGGCCGACGAGATAACCAGCATTCCGGCGGAACGGCGGGCTTACGCGTTCGAGTTCTGGAAGCGGGGAGAACTGCGAGCCGATACTGCGCTTGCGCGCGTGTTTGAGAAGATCAGGCAGTTCTTCGAGCGTATCGCGAACGCAGTTACCGGGCTCGGATTCCAGAGTATCGAGGATATTTTCACGGCGCTGGATCGCGGGCAGTATTCGGAGCGGCAGCGGAACAACGCCGAGGGGTTGTCTGGGCGGGATTCACGAGCGGCGCGTGCAGAGCAAACCGAAAGCCCGCAGTTCAAAGCGTGGTTCCGGGATAGCAAGGTAGTCGATGCCGCGGGCAAGCCCCTGGTGGTTTATCATGGGACGGATCAGGATTTTGACTCGTTCGGCACTAAGGAAAGCCTTGCGCTATTTAAGAATCTTGGCATTCCTGACGGTACGTTTTTCTTCACCGGGTCTCCAGAAACGGCAGCGACGTACGCGCAGTCCGATGACGGCACAACTGGCGGGAATATAATGCCAGTATATATTTCCATGCAAAATCCGCATCGCGTAGACGCGAAGGGTGCTACATGGATAAAGGTAATGCAGCGCGCAATAGGTGAGGCTGCTGACGCTAAGAACGATGGTGTGATTGTTCGCAACGTGGTCGACGATATTGAAGGCAAAGGGGAGCCCTCAGATGTCTATGTTGTATTCAAGCGGGGGCAAATCAAATCCGCTATCGGCAACCGCGGCACGTTCGACCCGAGTGACCCCAGTATCCTACACTCCAAAGCCGCCGTTGACATGGACCGGCAGATGAAGTCCGGCGAACTCCAGCAGACGCAGGCGAACGAGGCCGGCGCGCGCCTCATGGAAGCGACCGCGGGAACCTCGGCAACGTGGCGCTCCACTGTTGAAGGGCTCGGGCTGGAAACCAGTGGCGGGTTCTCGCGGTGGTGGCAGAAGTATATCTCGACGCCGAATTTCATCGCCCATTACTCCGATGCGTTCAAGAACGTGTTCCGCGTCCTGAACACGTACAACCGCTACAGTTCGGTGCTCATCAAGCAGATGCTCAAGGAGCAGATGCCAGAATGGTACACCGCCAGCAAGGCTGACCAGGATGCCGTGTTCGCCGCGTTGACCAAGCGCAACGTGGGTAAGTTTGTCAAGGGCTCCGCAGAGTACCAAGACCTGCTGAGCCCCCTCACGCCCCAGCAGGCGACGATGTTCGCCTCCGCGACGCGGATGGTCGAGGGGTTCCTGCTCAAAGAACTGGAAGTCGATAAGGTGTTCTACAAGAAGGCGTACTCCGATCCGAAAGACTACGACACGTGGCTCGCCGGCCGGCAGACTCAGGTAGAGGATCTGATCGCCCACGGCTACGAGCCGTTGGAACGGTTTGGCGACCACACGGTGACTATGCTCATGCCATTTACCGACGCCAAGGGGCGGGTGCAGAATCTCGCGGCCGTTCATCAGCAGTTCGAGTCTCAGGCCGACGCGTACAAGATGGCCGAGATTTACAAAGCCGAACTCGCGCGCCAAGGCTCGACCTTGTCAGTCGAGACCGGTATCCGGCACAAGACCTCGCGCGACGCGACGATATCCGTTCAGCAGTTCCTGGATACCGCGCGGCGCAACGGTGTCGCGCTCTCGCAGACTGAGACCGAGCGGATCGTGAAGGCGCTGACTGCTGCGGACTCGATGGTGCGCAATCGCCTGATGCGCCGCAAGGAGGTTCCCGGCTACTCGACTGACGGCATGCGCGTGCTGAACTCATTCGGGGTCAAAATGGCGGGCAAGATCGCTTATGCCAAGTTCGCCTCGGCGATCGACGCGGCGCTGGCTGGCCGCGCTGTGGACTCCGATCTTGTGCGCGGAGCAAATGGCACGATGGAGCCAGAGATTATTATCGACGAGTTGCGCGGCGAGCCCGGTGCTACGGAAACCGCCGACGAGTTCGAGGGGCGCAACCTGTGGAAGATTGAGGGTGCGAAGGGCGGCTTCGCCCGGAACCTCGCTGACGAGATATCCGACTACGTGCTGGTGCCGGATCATACTGGCATGTGGTCGCGTAAGCTACGCGCCGCGGCGATGATGTATTTCATCGGCGGGTCAATCTCGGGCGCCGTGGTGAACGTGATGTCCATTCCGATGCTGCTGGTTCCTGAGTTGTCGATCCATACCGATTACCAGACCGCTGCCGCAGCGTCGCTGAGCGCGTGGAAGCTGACGTGGCAGCACCAGGCGATACTGCGCGATATCGTGCGGCTGAAGGACAAAGACAACAACCCGCTGCCGGGTATCGACGAGATTGCGGGCTTGCGCGAAGCGCTCATCACGGCATCCGAAGATGGGCGCACCATGGACACGGAGATCCACCAGATCACGGGCATGGCGCAGGGCGCGATGTTCTCGCAAAGCCGTACCGTGCAGAAGGCGATGGAAGTGTGGATGTCGCCCTTCCGTCTGTCCGAGCAGACCAACCGGATCACCGCGTTCATCGCGGCGTACAAGGTCGCTGCGACAGGCAAGGGCGTGCGCCAAACCGACGGGTCGTTCTTGACGATTGGCGGGCAGGAACTGTACCGGTTCGCGGGCGAGATGGTGGATTCCACTCAGAATAACTACAATGCGGCCAATCGTCCGGGAGCGGCGCGGCATCCCATCTACGCCATGCTGTTCATGTTCAAGTCGTTCCCGCTGTTTATGACGGAAGCGATCGTGCTCATGCATAAGGCGAACCCGAAGTCGGCGGTCTACATGCTGCTCGGGCTCACCATGATGACCGGTGTGCAGGGCCTGCCGTTCGCCGAGACACTGGAGAACCTGATCGACGTGCTGGCGCAGCGCGTGTTCGGCTCGCCGTTCAATACCCGCCGCGCGATGCGCAACGTGATCAAGTCCGCGAGCGAAGCGATGGTCGGTTACGATGCGTCCGAACTAGTCATGCGCGGCATGGTCAACGAGATATTCGGCATCAGCATGTCGTCGCGCATCGGCGCAGGCGACTTCGTGCCCGGAACGCGGCTGGGCGCGGCGGAGTCAGAGCAAGGGCGGATACTCCAAGACCTGCTGGGCGCTCCCTACGCGATGGTGAAGGACGCGGCTGCGCAGGCGGGTAAGTTCACTGGCGGCGTGTTCACAGGCGACTGGAAGCAGACGATGGATGCACTGCGCACCGGCGGCCCTGTCGCGTTGCGCAACGTCATCAAGGGTAGCGAGCAACTGGTCGACGGCTATGCGTCCGACGCGCGCGGGCGCAAGGTAGTTGATGTTACCGGGATGGAAGCACTGCTGCAACTCACGGGTCTGGCGCCGGCGGCTGTGGCCAAGATGTACGAATACGAGAGCATCAATATCCAGACCAAGGCGTTCTACACCCAAGTCAGCCGGGATATGCAGGATCAACTGGTTCAGGCGCTGAAGGACAACGACGCGACTAAAGTGCAGGAGATCAACGACCTGCGCAACGCGTGGAACCAGTCTTACCCCACGATGCAGATACTGCCCAATGCAGCAGCGGCGCGGCGCGCGATCATCCTGGCGGGTATGCCGCTCGATCGGCGTAGTCAGATGCTGTGGGGGCGGAGAATCCGCGGGAATAATATCTTCGTTGAGCCGAGTGGCGAAGAAACCCAGTAGGGAGTAAAATATACCTGTGAAAACATGCTCAAAATGCAGGATGCGTGGCGGCAGAGCAAGGTGGTTTGCGGTTTGCACACCCATTATAATTTGCAAGTGTTGCCCGGCGTAGAAAATTGCAGGAAGAGCAATCGGCACTGGCCTGATATGCCTACGGAGGTATTTGTATGAGCAGCCCCACCCAAGATATCACAATCGTTAAAGGCGCGACCTTCAGCCGGGTGCTGCGGTGGGAGTCGACGCCGTTTGTGTACAAGGCTATAACGGCCATTACCAAAGCGGCACCGGTAAGCATTACATCAACTGCGCACGGCGTGCCCGATGGCTGGCGTGTGGCGATCGTCTCGGTGCAGGGCATGCGCCAGATCAACGCGAAGAACACGCCGCCCCGCGCGACCGATTTCCACAAGGCGACCAAAACCAGCGCGGATGTGATCGCGCTCAATGATGTAAACTCGTCAGAGTATGACGCGTGGACATCGGGCGGTTACATAATGTACTACACGCCCGTCTCGCTATCTGGTTATACGGCGCGCATGCAGATTCGCCCCACCGCGGAGGACACCGCTACGCCGCTCGTGTCGCTCGTGTCGCCTACGGATATCGTGCTGGACGACACCGCAAAAACGATCACGATCACCATCGCCGCGTCGGCGACCGCCGCGTATACATTTTTGTCCGGGGTCTACGATCTGGAGTTGGTAAGTTCGGGCAGCGTGGTTACCAAGCTGCTCAGTGGTAATGTTACGGTCGAGTCCGAGGTCACGAAGTAATGTCCGACGAAACGCAGGTTATCGAGGTTGAGCGCGATCAGTTTCTGCTGCAGGATGCCGTTGAGACCCAAGTTGTGACTGTGGGCGAAGCCGGTCCGATCGGAGCAACCGGAGCACCTGGCCCCGCGGGCGCAGATGGTGACGCAGCGGACACTGCTGCGGTCACGCATGCGGCGGGGAGTAAGAACCCACCTGTTGACGCAGATGAACTCGGTCTGGTTGACAGCGCCGCAGCGTGGGTGCTGAAGAAGCTGACATGGGCGAATCTCAAGGCGACGCTCAAGACTTATTTTGATGGGCTGTATCCAAGTGGGTCGGGCACCAGCACAGGCACGAACACGGGCGACAATCCCGGCGTGACCAGCGTTGGCGCGACCGCGCCTGTTGCTTCATCTGGCGGGGCAACGCCGACGATCAGTATGCCTGCGGCGACCGCGCTGGCCGACGGGCATATGACAAGTGTATACGCGGCGAAGTTGGACGGCATCGCTGCTGGTGCGACGGCCAACGGCACCGTTACTGGGTCTGGCACGACAAGTGGGTCAAACACGGGCGACCAAACAAACATCAGCGGCAACGCCGGAACGGTTACGAATGGGTTGTACACGACGGACAAGGATGCCTCTGGCGGCGTGCCTGGCCTGACGCTGTTCAAACTCAACTTGCGCAACGCCGCGAATA
>ERZ1292629.1735-Hain-H43-01um-R1-1735-length-20357-cov-6_pt2 | contig 17043 bp, 23 predicted proteins | sample MGYA00564399_ERZ1292629 | MGnify/ENA primary metagenome ERZ1292629 (study PRJEB36523, sample SAMEA6512636) | groundwater metagenome | collected 2019-01-08 | study: AquaDiva: Metagenomics assemblies of 32 groundwater samples
CTCCAGGAGCCCCTTGGCGAACTCGAGCACGGTGGGGAGCAGCGCCTTGCCGATCTGGGCCAGCAGGTCCTCGAGCGAGGCACGCAGCACCCGGATCTGGTTCGGGAGCGACTCTCCGACGGTCCGGGCGAAGTCGCCCTGCTGCTTGGCCGTGTCGGCCATGATGATGTTGTAGCGAGCCTGGATCTTCTGGGCGTCGGTGAGCTCGGCACCCACGGCCGCGATCCCCATCTGGTACGCCTCGGTCTTGACGCGGGCCTCCGAGATGAACACGCCGAAGCGTCGGAGCGGCTCCGCCTCCCCCGCCAGACCCGACCGCAACCGCTCGAGCATCTCGGAGGGGTCCTGGTTGTTGAACGACGCCATGTCGGCGGCAAGGGTGACCATCTTCACGGACAGGTCCGCCGAGGCCTGCTCGGACAGGCCGGCCGACTGAGCCATCGCGCCGAACCCCGCCGCCGCATCCAGCGCGGCCGACTGGGAGATGCCGAGCTTCTCCGCCGTAGTCTCGGAGAACGCGATCACGTCATCGGCTGCGGCACCGAAGACGACCCGCGCCTTGTTCAGGGACTCCCCGAGGTTGGAGGCCGCCATGATGGCCTCGGCGCCGAACTTCACGATCGCCGCACCGGCCAGGGTGGCCCCGGTGACCATCGCAGCGGAGAACGCGGCGGCGTTCTTCTCCATCCCGGTCGTTCCAGCCTGGACCTGGGTCCGCGCCTTCGCGAGCCCGGTGGAGAGCTGGCGCGGATCGACGCCGAGCTGGACGACGGCGCTGCCGAGAGACGCCCCGCCGAACGATCCCGCGACGCTGCCGAGGATGCCGGCCATTACGTCATCTGCTCCACTTCATGGATGGCCTGCTTGGCACGAGCGACGTCCATCCGTACACGGGCGTCCTCGTCGGGCTGTCGTGAGATCCACAGGCGCGACGCGAGCCCGAGGCGCATCTGCCACGCCAGGAAGTCGTCCTCGAACACGCTGCCCGGATCGACCCCCCACTCCTTGCAGACCATCGCGAACGGCAGCGCGGAGGAGGACGAGAGGAAGCCCGCCAGAGCATCTAGGTGGGCACCTTCTGGGCTTTTGGGCTGGGAACGACCCTGATCGCACGGGCGAACAGCGCGGACAGATCATCCGCCGGGAACCGCTCGGGGTCGGCGACCTCCTCCCCAGCCAGGGCCACCTTCTCGCCGAGCTCCTCGACGTCGTACTCGGGCAGGCCGGTCGCGACATCACGCAGCGTGATGTCGCCTTCCTTGCGGACCTGCAGCCGACCGCCGCGGTAGCGGACCATCCACGCGACGAGGTGGGCCTTGAACTGCTCCCACTGCTCGATCTCCTCGTCGGACTGCTCCTTGTCCAGATCGAGCTTGTTCGAGACCCACTGGCGAACGAGCGGCATGATCGACTGCGGGAAGAACCCCGACAGGAGCATCCGCTGCACGTTCGGCAGCACGTACCCGTACACGGCGCCCGAGGGGAACTGCTCGAAGCGCACGGTTGCACCATCGCCCACGTCTGCCTCCTCCGGTTCGGTTGGGCGGGTTAGTACGAAGTGACGGCGTTCACGAGCGTCCCCGTGATGAGATCGCTCGAGCCCTTCCACGTCGTGCCGACGACGTTCAGCATCACCGGACCCGCGCCGGTGTCGACATCCGGCGGATCCGGCACCGCGATGCGGGCGGTCGGGACGACGAGCTCCAGGCTCCGGTTGGTCGGCGCGGCTGTGGGAGCGACGCCGAACAGGAAGTCGATCGCGCCCTCGGTGAGGACCGCGCTCGATGTGGTCCCCGCGACGGAGCCGAAGTAGGTCGCCTTGAACGTCTCGTAGTTGGCGAACAGCATCTGCAGCGAGAACGCGGCCTTGAACAGGCCGAGCGAGCGGTGCTCAGGTTCCAACCCGTCGGTCTGGATCAGCTCGAAGGGGACCCGCGAGATCGTCAGCACGCCGGAGCGGATCGTCCCCACGGTCGTGGCGGCCGGGGTCGCGTCGTCGTCCAGCTTCATCGTCGCGCCGATGTAGGTAAAGAACTGGCCGTCCGTGTCGAAGGCCTCAGACGTGGTCACCGACCACGCCGCCGCGAGGTCTGAGGGCGTGTAGCCCTGGACGTTCGCCTGAGCGCGCAGCGGCTGTCCGGCCTCGAAGCTGATCGCGAGCTCGTTCACCGTCCCGTCGGCGAACTTGCGGTACGCCGTTCCGGGGTTCTGGCCCCAGAGCGTCACGAACGGCGGGGAGGTGGCCGGCGTGAACGTGTGGGTGACGGTCCCCGAGCCGGTCGAGGAGACCGTGCCGAACATCGCTCGGAGCCACGTGCCGATCGACTGCGGCAGCACGGGGAACGTCGGGTTCGCCTCCCAGTGCTGGCGCGAGGTGAACATCCCCGGCACGTACATCGAAGTGGATGCGACCTCCATCTCGGCGTCGGCGCGGACCGGGCGCGGCAGGCCGGAGTAGAGCGTGTGGTTGTACGTGGCCGTGCCCGCAGCCGAGCCCTCCGCGCTCTGGATCGCGATGCCGAGCAGGCCCTCGTTCGCCCTACTCGCGGTGGTCATCGGGTGCTCTCCTTGGTCGTCTTGGGAGCCTGGGCCTCAGCGACCCGCTCCTCGGTGATGTCGGGGTGAGCAGGGTGAGCAGCGAACGAACGTGCGACGCTGGCGGGTTCCTGGTCGTCCTCGTCGAGCTCCACGACGCCCTCGGACCCGAACTCCAAGCGGACCTCACGAGCATCCGAACCTACGGATGCCACCAGCACCGTCCACGGTGCTGCGGTGAACCTCACCCGGCGCTTGCCCACGCGCTCAAGGTCCCGGTCGGGTCAAGGACTCATCGCATCCGCCGCCTGACCTGCGCGGCGTACAGGGCGGGGAAGGCCGCGGCGGCCCTGGTCAGGAACGGGTTGGGTCTCATCCCCGGGTGGTTCGCGCCACCCACCGGTCCGAAACCCTGCCCCGCGAGGGCCATCTTGGCCCGGGGCTCGATCCGGTGCGGCGAGGCGCCGGAGACGACCGGGTAGACGTAGCGCACGCCCGTGCGGAGGAACCCGGATGTGAGGCCCGTGAAGTTGACCCGGATCGAGCGTGCCATCTTGCCCGTCCGCCGCGGCGCGATCGCCTGCGCGATCATCTTGGTCTGGATCGCTGCGGGCCGGAAGCCAGCCACGATCGGACGGAGGACGTTGGCCGGCGTCCACGACGTGATCGGCATCAGGTGAACGCCACCACGCGCCGAGCGCTGATCACGACCTCGAAGCCGCGGATCTTGCCCTCGACGTCCCCGCCCACGAGCATCTGGCCGCCGGCGAACCACACCTGATAGGACGTGGAGACGGCCTGGTGGGCGTAGACGGATGCCTTCAGGTCGTCGTACAGCGTCTCGACCGCTTCCGCGGCCGCCTCGTCCACCACCAGGCCCGTGGCCTTCTCCGGCGCCGGCTCCCAGTAGCGGACGTGATACTCCTCGACCATGTCGTGCGATCCGGCGGTGGCGAACTCCGCCGCCGGGGCCTCGCCCGCGAACCAGACGGCGCAGTTCTGGCCGGCACCTTGATGCTGGACGGGCTCGTAGGTGAAGAATCTCCAGTTCGTCGCTCCCGACACGTCGGTCTGGAACTGCGTGATGAGCGCGTCGACGAGGTTCCCGTGCTCGCTCATACCCGCATCAGGCTCCCGAACTGCGTGCGCCGGAACCGCTGGAGCAACAAGGCCGCCTCGAGCGGGATGCCGAGCGTGTCGGCGACGCTATCCAGCCTCGGTCGGGTGAACCGGACCGTCGCCGAGTCCACCGACTCGACGCCAGGGGGAACATCCGACGTACACCAGGACCACACGATCAGCGCGCAGGCGTGGACGACCTCCTCCGGTGCCGTGGCCCAGTCGAAGTCGCCGACGACCTGGATCATCCACGGGTCCACCGGCCAGCGCCCCGATGCGTTCCCCTTGGTCAGCTCCTTGCGGAGCTCGAGCTTGTCCGTCCCCGTGGGCGAGAGGTAGACGTTGTTCGAGGGAGTGACGTTGTCGAAGGACGAGTAGGCCCGCCAGTAGGTCGCGGCGTACGCCGTCTCGGTCCCCTCGAAGTCGATCAGCGTCACGCTCGTGATGGCCCGGATCCGCTTGGACAGCGGCAGGTCCCACCTGCCCGTCCCGCGCATCAGGATCGTCCCACCGGACGTCGCTACGAAGTGGTCCGCGCAGTAGGAGTCGATCAGCGAGGACGCCGCCGTCCCCATCGCCGTGACGCGCCCATCCGCGACCCCGCCAGGCCCGGTCGCGGGCACGTCGATGTAGGGGTAGAGCGCGCCGTCGCGCATGTTCGCCGCAGTGATGTAGGAGGTCCCACCCACTACCGGTAACCCTCGACCGAGTACTCGCAACTCCCGACGGCACCCACGAGCTGCACGTAGGTGACCTGGTCCTTGAGTTGGAAGATGTGCCGCTTCGGGATCACACCCGAAGGCTGCTGGGGCACGCAGTACGTGTTGTCCGCCTTCACCGTCGGCACCGCGGTCCCCACCGTGTTCGGGCGGAGATAGATGTCGACGGTGCCTCGGTTGATGACGCCGAACGTGTAGAAGCCGGTGGTGAAGTTGACCTTGTCCGCCGTCCCGCCGGCGAGCGTGCCGTGGTAGGCGTGTGTGACGGTGCCCGAGAAGGCCATTGGCTGCGCTCCTTCGTCCCTATGGCCGCAGCATCGGCCGCCCGACCACGAAAAGGACCCCCGGCGGGTGGCCGGAGGCGTGCCACCTCACCGAGGGCCGTCCCGATGTGCCAGGGCTCAAGGCCTCCGGCGCCACCACCCGCCCGGGTTCATCGTGAGCCCGAACCGCTCCCGGCTGGGGTCGACCTCGAAGCCGAGGACGGCGAGCAGACCGCGACTGCCCTGGAGCGCCTTCCCAGGTCCGCCGTGCGGGTAATCCTCCTCGGGCGCATCCATCAGGCGATAGACGTCCACCCCCGTGTCCTCCACCACCAGGTAGCACCCGGGCGTGACCATCGGCGCGTAGGACGCGATCTCCCGTGTCACATGCTCAGGGCGATGATCCGAGTCCAGCACCACCATCGTGCGCCGACCCTGGATCATGTCTCCCACCTGATCGGCGGCCTCGAGCGAGTCGCTCTGGATGAACGTGATCCCGGATGGGAACCGCCGTCCGGGCTTGCGGACATCGATCGTGATGACCTCGCAGCCCTGGTCCCACAGATACAGCGCCGAGCCCCCCTCGGCCGTCCCTGTCTCCACCACGACCTCGGGAGCGGTCTCGCTGATGATCTCGTGCAGCATCCACAGATCCGTCGGGTACTTGTAGACGGGCACGCCCTTGTAGCGTGTCGTCTTCCACACGCCGGAGAAGTAGATGCGGCGGTTGAACTCGGTGCTCACCGGAGCATCTCCCAGAACCGGGCGACGCCAGTCTCGATCTCCTCCGGCGCGTTCGCGACCCACCACGTCGCGCCCTGGTTCTCGTTGGTCACGATCTCGCACTCGGCCGCCCACGCCTCGAGCACCGTCCTCGGGCAGGCGTCGATCCCCGCCGGCAGGTGCAGGAACCGCTCGGCGCGACCGAGGATCCCCGGCACTTCTGCCGGTGGAACCTGGCCGTGATGACGGACATTCGGACCGGCAAGTCGAGGCCCAGCCCCGTAGAACTCGACCGGTCCGTTCGCTCGCGCCCACTCCATCGCCGCCTCGAGCCCCTTGTGCGGGCCGGTCATCTGCCCGATCCACACGGTGCCCTGACGCTCGGGGTGCCGCGCAGCCCGGAACGGCTCCAGGTCGATCCCCGGCGGGAACATCGCCTCGGGCACACTGACCACATGGACGAAGTGCTCCCGCTGCAGTGGCGACACGAACGCGAGCCGCGCAGCGTGATGGCAGAACCACTCCCGGAGCTTCGGATCTCCGTGGGGCCAGATGTCGTACACGACCTTGAACACGGGCGCGGCACCGAACATCTGCACCGTGGGGAAGAAGTTGTAGCGGGTGCAGTTGAAGACGGCATAGGCATCCAGGCCCGCCATCTCCGAGCCCGGGGGTACATCGACGACATCGACACCCTTCGGCGCTCGAGAGCGAAGGAGCGCCGTGGAGAGCTCGGCGCCGCCGATCACGTCTGTCTCCGGGTCCTGCAGCCAGCCGAGCCTCACCGTGCGAGCCCCTGTTCGATGAGCTCAGCAACCGCCCTCTCCTGCAGGGCGGGGTCGGCATCCTGCCGAACGGCCCACTCGCAGAACGACCTCAGTCCCTCCCGGACCGGGACCTCGGCACGCCACCCGAGCGAAGTTGCCCTGCTCACGTCGGCGATCGCGTTGCGAACATCTCCGGCCCGATGGCGCCCTACCATCTCCGGTGCCGGACCCCCGAGGTCCTCCCGAAGACGTCCAACGAGCTCGAGCACCGTCGTCGCGATCCCCGTGCCGATGTTCACCACACCTGGGAGCGCGCCCTGAGCGGCGGATGCGAACGCACGCCCTACGTCCGAGACATGGACCAGGTCGCGTGACTGATGGCCGTCCTCAAACAGCAGCGGGGCTCGGCCGGCGAGCAGCCGCGCCGCCATCATCGCGACCAGCCCCGAGTAGGGGTTGGCCAAGCTCTGGCCTCCTCCGTACACGCAGAAGAGCCGAAGCGCCGTCCAGCCGATGCCGTGGGGCGGTGCCCATGTCCGCACGAGGTGCTCCTGGGCGAGCTTGGACACGCCATAGGTCGATGAGGGTACGGGTAGCTCCTGCTCTCGGAGTAAGATGCCTCCCCCGTACACAGCCGAGGACGACGCGAGCACGATCCGGCGCACGCCCATCGCCGTGCACGCCTCGAGCATCCGAGCCGTCCCGAGCACGTTCACGTCGACGTACTCAGCGGTCCGGTACATCGACTCCCCGGTCCCCACGCGGGCCGCGAGATGCACGATGACGTCGATGTCCCGATACCTAGACCAGTCGCGCGGCGAACGCACATCGCCAGCGAACGGGACCACTTCGGCGAAGGACAGCGCGGGCACGACGTGGGAACCGATGAAGCCGTCGGCGCCGGTCACGAGGACGCGCATCGCAGCACCCCGCGCACGCCAGTCGGCTCTCCGACAACGGGACCTTCGGCCATCGCCTCACCCGGCCGCACGCCGACGATCGACCACTCGGAGCCGGGGAATGCCTCCATCACGACGTCGATGACGCGCGACTGCTCCCCCATCTCGGCGGCGTACAGCCCCGGCGGCAGCTCCAGCGCCGACAGGATCCGGTCGGCGGCGTCCTCCGCGCTGATGAAGTAGCGGCGCATCTCCGGGTGGGTGATGGACAGCGGCTTGCCGTCCAGGTGCTCGCGTTCGAGCACCGGCAGGACGGAGCCGCGGGACCACAGCACGTTGCCGAGCCGGATGACCGAGAACCCCGCCTTGAGCGTGTGGCGCTCGGCCTCGCGCTTGCTCGCGCCCATCACGGATGTCCCCGCGACCTTGTCGGTGGACACGAGCAGGAAGCGACGGATGCCGCGGGCCTGGCACTCCTCGATGAGGGTCCTGGTCCCGCCGACGTTCACCCGCCGGACGACGCTCTTGAAGCGCTCCCCCATCGGAACGTGCTTGTAGGCGGCGGCGTGGACCACGGCGTCGGGTGAGATCGCGGAGAACGCCGCGGTCACGTCGTGCTCGAGCGTCACGTCCCCGAGCCACGTCCCACAGCCGGTGGCGCGCTCGAGCTCGTACAGCCGCGTCTCGTCGATGTCCAGCGCCCACGCCTCGTCCCCTCGGGCGATCACCTGCCGGACGACCTCTGACCCGATCGAGCCGGCGCCGCCGGTCACGAGCACCCTCACGCAGGCCCCCGGAAGTGCGCCACCGTACGCCGGATGCCCTCTTCGAGCGGGACGAGATCCGCCGGATCCATCCCGAGCGGACGGAGCGTCTCAGGATCACCGAGCACGACGGACCCGGGCACCTCCCCCGGACGCATCGGCAGGTGCTCGAGCATCGACGCCGAGCCCGTAGCCTCCAGCACCATGCGGGCGATGTCGTTCACGGTCGTTCGGCGTCCCGTCCCGGCCTCGAACGGTGTCACGAAGTTGCCATGGTCCTCGAGCAGCGCCCGCACGAGGATCTCGGCCACGTCGGCGACGTAGATCATGTCCATCACCTGCTCACCGTCGCCGTAGACCTGGATCGGTTCCCCCTGCAGCGCACGGGAGATGAAGTTCGGCAGGATCTTGCGGACCGGCGCCGCCTTCTGCCTCGGTCCATAGGCGTTCATCGCCCGGACGACCGCGATCCCGGTCCCGTGCTCGGCGTTGAACATCAGGGCGAACCGCTCCGCCGCCGTCTTGCTGATCGAGTAGGGGTTGTTCATCCAGTGGTTCCCGACCGCGATGTAGACGGCGGGCACGCCACGCACCTTGCAGGCCTGGTCCACGTTGAGCGAGCCAAGGATGTTCGTCTCGGCGGCCGGACGTGGATCGGCGACGGTCTCCTGGGTCCCCAGGATCGCCGCGAGGTGGATCACACCGTCAGAGTGGTAGACGGCCTCGGAGACCGACGTGTAGTCCCGGACGTCGCCGAGTTCCTGAGCCCACAGATGCTGCCCCGTCCGACGATCGAAGACGATCGGTTCGATGTCACGCTCCCAGAGCGCCTCGCAGACGTAGGACCCGATGAACCCACCGCCGCCGGTCACGAGCACCCTCACGCGAACACCTCGGGATGGTTGCGCCGCAGCACGGTTGCCGCGGCAGCCCAGTCGATGCTCTGGTGCATCCCATCCGGCCGGTCGCGCCAGTGATACAGCGCCAGGTCTACGGCCGCGACCTTCCACCCGCGCTTGGTGATGTCTACCCAGAGGTCCCAGTCGCACACCGGCCCGGCGTGGTGGTTGAACCCTCCGCACTCCACGAGAGCGGCGCGGCGGATGAGCGAGGAGGACCAGATGCAGTTCCGATCGGGCAGGCTCGCCACATCGCCGTTCGACGGAGGGGGCCAGTAGCCACCCTGGACGGTCACCCCATCCGCGTCGAGTCCGACCGCCACGACCCCGATGTCCTCACAGCCATCGCAGTCCATCTCGGGGAGCGCGTGCTCGAGGTAGCCCGGGTAGAGCCAGTCGTCCGCGTCGAGGAAGCAGATCGCCTCGCCCACCGTGGCAAGCGCGCCGGCGTTCCTCGCGGACGCCCACCCCCGGTTGCTGATGCGGAGCACCCGGACCCCGAACGCCTCAGCGACCTGTCTGGTGTCATCGGTCGAGCCGTCGTCCACGACGACGATCTCCTCGAACGGCCGCGTCTGGTCCCTCGCCGAGTCCAGGGCGTCCGGGAGGTAGTCGCCGAGGTTGAACGACGTGATGACGAGCGACGCCCTCACAGCCCCACCCGCTCCTTCAGCTCGTCCAGCACCGGTGCCCAGTACCGGTCCGTGATGACATCGGCCTCGTAGTCCGCCGCGAAGGTGACCGCCTTCCCACGGAGCGCCTCATCGTCGCGGTGAGAGTAGGCGACCTCTAGGGCGTCGTAGATCGAGGTCTCGTCCGGCATGAACTGGTAGGACCCGAGCGGCGTCCAATAGGGATGCCCGGTGACCTCCCAGCCCGCGCCGCAGAGCTCGGGCATCGACGTCCAGCCCCCGACGATGACCGGCGTTCCGCACGCCTGAGCCTCGATGATCGGGATCCCGAACCCCTCTCCGTAGGACGGGTTCACGAGCACGTCCATGGCCGAGTAGGCAGAGGCCATGTAGTCCAGCGGGAACGCGAGCACGTACTGGTACTGGTCGCAGAACCGCACCCTCTTGTGCAGGTCGAAGTGGTCCACGAGCTCCAGGATGTTCACACCCTGGTAGGTTCCTTCGGCGTCGGTGTGCAGGTACAGCCAGGCATCGTCGTGCCGCTTCGCGAAGCGCGCGAACGCCGCGAGCACCTGGGGGAAGGCCTTGCGAGGCGGGGAGTTGCCCTTGTTCGCCGCGACCATCCCGACCACGAAGGCGTCCCGGGGGAACTTCAGCCGGTCCTTGGACGTATCCCGGTCCTGCGGGCTGTAGCGGTCAGCCTCGAAGCCGTGCGGCACGTATAACGGGTCCAGGCCCGCCTCGCGGAGCTTGGCCTCTCCGAAGCGGGACATCGCGATCGGAACGGCGCCTGACTCGCGGAGCGTCCGCAGGCTCGGCGGCTGGCAGGGGTCGTGGTCGACGGGCACCCATGCACCGACCCGAAGCTCGCGGAGCACGTCGGCACGCATGACCCAGATGTCGAGCAGGGTGATGACCAGACCGTCCAAGGGATCGCCGAACACCCTGCGGGCGTGCGTCTCGAGCACGTCGTTCCCGTAGGGGTCGGCGTGGCGCGGGAAGACGGGGATCTCGTCCCGGCCCACGATCATCGCGCCCTCGAGCCCGTAGAACCCCGAGATCGACATGTCGTGGCCGAGACGCTTCAGCCTCGGCGTGAAGATGGCCGTCTGCTGACCGTAGCCGACGCCCGACCATGGGGCGTTGGAGTGCCACAAGATTCGCAAACCCGGTGCCTCCTATCCCGGGGTGGTGTTGCCTTACGGGTCGTACCGGTAGCTCACCTGCAGCAGGCCGCTCGGGGTCACGGTGCCGGTCTCGTCGTAGTCCACGACGATCGCCTCGCTCGCCACGAACGTCCCTGTTCCCGTGATCGGGATGTCGACGTCGGTGTCCGCCGTCCATCCCGGCGCCGTCCCACCGGAGTTCGTCCCCCCGACCTGCGAGGCGATGGCGACGGTGCCGCTCGCGTCTGCGTTGGTGCCGCCGTTCACGAGCCCGATCTGGTAGTAGTTCGCCGTCCCTGCCGCGAGCGTGGCCTTGGGGACCCACCGGCACGCCGTGATCCGGCCCGCCTTGCGCGTGCGGAACAGCGTGATCTGGTCATCCGCGGTTGGGTCGACGAGCTCGAAGAAGTCCGTGAACTCCGTGTCGGCCCGCTCCCAGGCGTTCCGCGTGCTGTTGAAGGTCGGGGCTGCCATGGATCACTCCTTGTCGGCTCGGGTGCTGCGCCTGGTCGTTGTCCTCTTGGTCGCAGGAGCCGGCGCCTTCTTGTCCTCGATCGCCCGCTCCTTCTTCGCCTCGACGAGCCCAAGGCGCTCGGCCTCGGCCTCGGGGATGCGGGTCCCGTGGCGGTAGAGCTTCTGCCGCACACCCGGTCGGAGCTCGACCCACACATCCTGTTGGACCTCGAACATCCCCTCCATCTGCTTGCCCGGGGGAGCCGGGCTCGTGACCACGGCTCCCCCCAGCCTGGACTGCTGCTGCGCGCGGTAGTCCGCACCGGTGGGACCCACGTGGACGTTCCCGTGCTCGTCGACGTAGGTGAGCCCCACCCTTAGAACCCCGTCAGGCCGCAGAACGCCGCCGGCTTGTAGACGGCGAGTGCCGCGCGGAGTGTCGCCTTGATGGCGATGATCTCGCTGATGAACCAGTCATCGTGCGAGTCCGTCGAGGAGATCGTGACGCCGCGCCGGATGAACAGCTCGCACTGGTCGAACGAACCGACCAGACCCGTGCCGGCGGTCAGGATCATGTCCTGCACCACCGGCATGCCCCAGATCGAGAAGCCGACCGGACCCGAGGGCGGGCCGTAGGTGTAGTTGCCGTTGGCGTCCTTCTCCAGCCGCAGGTCGACCCAGTCGGCCGGGTCGAACACGACGGCCATCGCGGCCGGGTCCAGGTTGTCGTTCACCGAGGCCGTCGTGCGGATCGCGAGCACGGCCTTCAGGACCGCGTCCGAGCGCGAGTCGGTGCCGAGCGCCTGGGTCTGGTAACCCGAGCGGTCGGTGAACCCCGAGATGTTCGGCGAGGTCCCGTTGCCCGAGTAGCACTGGAGGTTCAGCCGGTTCATCAGCCCGCCGATCAGCTTGCGCTGCACGAGCGAGCGGAGCTGGCCGAAGTCCTCGAGCCCCCGGGTCGTCGCCGGGATGTAGTGGCCGACGAGCTGGATCGAGTCCTGCACCCGCGCCCAGGTCTGCGCCGCCTCGGCCAGAGCACCGTCCGAGCCCGACGTCGCCTCGGCCGTCTCTGCGGCGGCGTTCGTGAACGCCGTCTCGGTCAGGTAGTCGATCGTGTCCGAGTCGGTCGTGGACTTCGGGATCAGGTCGAGCAGGCGGTTCGGGGCGAACGGCACGAGGTCGACGTACCGCGCCAGGAAGTCGTTGATGACGCCGGCGCCCGCCGACGTCGCCGAAGCACCCGTCACCACGTTGTCGCCAGCCGCCTTGGCCTCCCACGACGCCCTGTCGCCGAGCAGCGCCTTGGTCTCCTCCGCGGTGAAGATCTCCACCGGCTGCAGGCTGAGGTAGCCGGAGGAGGCACGCTCGGCGATGTGGTCCTTGACGCCCCGCCACTGCGGCGAGTCCACCAGACGCTTCACGCCGACGTCACCGACGCTCTGCGCCTTGCGGTCGGTCGGCTGGTCCTTCGTCTCCGCGCCGGGACCGTTGGAGCGCGGGTCCGGTGCCTCGCCCATCGCGATCTGGATCTGCGCGAACTCGGCCAGGCGCTCCCGGAGGCCCTGCAGCTCGTTCGACTTGGCCTGCAGCGGGTCGCCGAGCTTCTCCTTCAGCTCCTGGTACTTCGCCTCGTCCTTGACGAAGTCCACGCCCTCCGCCTTGGCCTCCTCGATCCTCTTGTCCAGCGCGGCGCGGAGCTCCCCGTGCTCGCGCTCCACGACGGCGAGCTGGGCCCGGGTCTCGGTGATCGTCTCGGTGAATGTGTTCATGTCTGCGCTCCTTCGTTCGTGATTGCTGGCTCGGAGAGTCGGAGCCGGGTCAAGGACTCCATGTAGTCGGCGCGCTGTCGCTCGGCTGCCCCCTGGGCGATGATCCGGTCAAGCGCCGCTGCCAGCGCGGCGTCGTCGTCATCGACCGTCTTGGTCTCGGGCTGCTTGCGGACGGCGATCAGCTTGGCTTCATCGTTGGCGCCCTTGACGACGATCGCCGCCTCGAGCCAGTCCACGGCCTTCACGAGGCGAACCTCCTCGCCCTCCTGGGTCTCGGTGGTGGTCTCCTTGGGCAGGAAGGCGAAGGACATCTCCCCGATGCCGCCGGCCTTCATGGACTCGTGAACGCGACGAGGCAGGTCCGAGTCGGTGAAGATCCGGCCCTCGACCCACTGTCCCTTGTCGTCGTCCCCGGTCTCGGTCAGGACGCCGATCGGACCCTCGCGCCACTCGTGCTCCCAGGACAGCATCGGGAGGCCGCGCGTCTTGATCGAAGCGTCGAACGCCCCACGGACCATGACGTCGCCGTAGGAATCGACGTTGCCCCAGACCGACATGTAGCCGCGAAAGGTCCCCGGCTCCGCGTCGGCCTTGGCCTCGACCCTGAAGGACTTGCGCTCGACCTCCATCACTCGGAGGCTCCCGGCGGGGTCAAGGAACGTTCCGCGATCCGCCGCACCACGGCATCCGCGAGGGCGTTCATGACGGTCTCATCCCCGGTCTGCTCCGGCGGTGCTCCGGCAAGAGGCATGAGCGCCGACTGAACGAAGCCCTGCTGCGACATCGGGGTCCCGAGCGCAGGCAGACCCTCGAAGTGACGGATCTCATCCGCCGTGAAGCCGACCTGGATGAACTGTTGATAGGCCGCCGCGCGGGCTGGGAGGTCACCCTTCAGCACCTCAGCGAGGTCGAACTCGAGGTCCAGGTCTGCCCATTCGGGGTAGCGACCGAGGAACGCTGCCTCGAGGTGCTCCTCGATGTGGACGGCGACGGGGTTGACCGAGTCCATGTACCAGGCGCGGTGCGCCTCGGTGACGTTGGAGAAGGTGGCGCGGTCCAAGATCCCGAGCTGCGTCGGGTCGATCTGGAACGCCGCCGCGACCTCCTCCCGCGTGAGCTTGCGTGTGGGGATCAGCTCCAGCTCCCGATGGCTGAACGCCATCGGCTTCCACTCCAGGTTCCCGTTCAAGATCGCGATCTTCATCGCGTTGTCGGGCCCGCCGTAGGTCGCCTCGAGCTCCCTGCGGATCTCGTCCGCACGGTCGGAGGAGAGAGCCCGTTCCGGCACGACGAAGGCACCCGCGGGCCTGGCCCCGTTCTCGAAGGAGGCCCTCGTCTCACGGATCGCGGCATCTTCGATCGCGAGCGTCTGGCGGAGCGACTCGAGCGGCGAGGATCCGAGCGGCGAGTCCGGGGACCAGAACGGGATGTGAACGACCTCCTCGGGCCGGTACGGGAACGCCTGACCGTCGGCACCGCGGACCGTGAACCAGTCGATCGGCTGCTCTTTGCCTTCAGTGACCTCGACCATCCACCACGGCACGGACCAGAGCTCCGTCGGCAGCCCGACTGATCGGGCGGCGATCAGGGTGCGCGGGTTCATCGGGACGCCGAGGTAGTTCCCGTAGGTCATCAGGGAGCCGGTGATGAACTGGCGGAGGTAGGAGCCCGGCTTGCCCGGCTGGGGGCGTGCCAGCAGGCGCACGAGCTGGGATGGGCGGGAGTCCACCCGACCTCCCCTCACCCGTTCCCGCTCGCCATCGGCCGAGAGGCGGTACGTCTTCAGGGGGAGCTGGCCGAAGGACCACACGTACTTGTCGATCGCGCGTCGGACCCAGACCTGGGAGCGGTAGATCTGCGCGTAGGAGTAGCTGTAGCCGCCGACCAGACGAACGTTGCTGGTGTAGGCAAGGGTCGAGAGCGCGCTCACCGTGCTCGGCGCGAAGGGGTAGCCGCGCGCCTCAACGGTGCGCCGGCCGGTCGGGGTAAGAACGACGTTGCTTGCCACCGACGCCCAGCGTCAGGTCACGGTCACGGAACCACGGGTTCGGGGGGCACCTGCTGGACGTAGCGGACGTTCGCTCGAGGGATCGTGATGGTCCCAGACATCTCGACATCGCCCTGAGCGGTGAGGAGTCGGGCGTGCTCCATCACGACGGCATCGCGGTAGAGGCCGACCACGACGCCGCGGATCGACTGCCCGTCCAGATGCGCCACGACCGAGGTCCTCATGAGTCTGCCCAGCCCCGAGCGGTGCTCCATCCACAGCGCCAACCCCACGACGAGCGCCATCGGCAGCCCGACGGCCAGCAGCACGCTCATGTCTCCAGCACCCACGGGCTCTTCCTCTCCTTCGGTCCGACCCGATACACCGCCTGACCGGCTTCTGGCGTTCGGCTCGCACGATCCACAGCCATCGCGAGTGCCACCAACAGGTCGGTCCGCTGCTTGCGCGAGGCCGCCTTGGAGATCCGCCATCCGCGCTCCGTCTCCTTCGCGACCGCCGCCAGAGCATGGGCTCGGGCGACCTTGTGGCCGCCGTGGCGGAGCTTGCGGTTCACGATGATGTCGAACAGCGTCTGTGAGGCGGGGCACATGTGCTCGTTCTGCTGCGGGAACTTCACCATCGGCAGCCCCTCCTCCTCCATCCCCGGCGCGAGCACGCCCATGAAGTAGGGGTCGTAGACGCACTCGACGAGCTCGTACTCGGTCGCGATCTGGCGCACCCGAGCCGCCACGAGGTTCAGGTCCAAGACCTCGTCCTCGGCGTCGCCCGGGATCCACACGTCGAACTCGGCGTGGAACTCGTCCCCGATCTTGGCGACCATCGCGAGCCCGGTCGAGTCGTGGTGCATCCCGGCGTCGATCCCGACCCAGACGGAAGCCCCCTTCGGGATCGCGGGCTTGCCGCGGCAGCCGTCCCACTGCCGCTGGGTGATCCACGTGTCCTCCTGCGCCGTCCACTGGTTCAGGTGCCACCGGCGGAAGGAGTTCTCCGGCAGCCGTCGTGCCTCCTCGGCGAGGTACTCCTCCCGCAGGAAGTCCCCCATCGCCGGGTTCGCGAGCGCCCACGCCTTCGGGTTGTCGTAGCGCAGGCGCGAGTCCTTCGGCAGCCCGAACCACCGGAAGTAGAACGAGGGATCGCGCCCCTTGCGCCCCGACTCGAACAGCTCGTGCAGGAGCGAGTCATCGTCGTAGCCGGCGGTCGTGAGCGCCACGATCAGCGGCTCTTCCCGGACCCCTGAACCCGTCGTGAGCGCCTCCCACAGACGCCGGTTGGGCTGGTTCCAGACCTCGTCGAAGATGACCCCAGACGGGTTCAGCCCGTGCTGCAGCGCGGCGTCGGCCGAGACCACCCGGTAGATGCTCTCCGTCGAACGGTCCTCGATGACCTTCGAGCCGGGGAAGACCTTGAGGGTGGCCTCGAGCAACGGGGAGAACCGCACCATCCGGCGGGCCTCCTCAAACACCAGCGCCGCCTGCTTGCGATCCCCCGCGGCCGAGTAGACCTCCGCACCGAAGATCCCATCGGCGACGAGGAGCTTGAGGGCGATCGCCGCGCCGAGCTGGCTCTTGCCGTTCTTCCGCGGCATCCCGATCAGCGCCTGGGTGTAACGGCGTCGTCCGGTCTGCGGGTCGATCTCGAAGAGCGGCTCGACGATCTCGCGTTGCCACGGACGGAGCTCGAACCGGCGGCCGGCGAACCGGTCCTTGGTCAGTCGGAGCTCCCCCTCGATGAAGGAGACGGCGTCGACGCGGGGGAGAAGGTCTTCCTCAGCCAGCGCCACTGCCATCCTTGCCTCCCGGGTAGCGGGCGCGGAGCTGCTGAGCGAGGGATTCACCCTTCAGCGCCGCCAGCCCGAGCCGCGCCATGGCGACGGGCGAGGCGCCGAGGTGCTCCCCGAGCGTGACGGCCTTGCCGACCGCCGACTCCCAGACGCGGAACTCCGGCGCGATCACGGACGCCGTCTTCGTGCCCTTGCGGAGGAACTTGCCGCCGTGGATCTGGGCGAACGCGTCGTTGGCGAGTTCGACTGCTTGAGCGAACAGTGTGAGGATCGGTAGATGGGCCTCATGCAGAGCCCCGGCCTCCGCCAAGGGCTGCCCGACGATGCTCCACGCTTGCTTCCCCGCGGTACCGAGGGTTCGAGGGGGGCTCGGAAGCTCTCTCACCCGGTTGACGGTGCCTATCTCAACCGGGAGAGGCCTCTTGCCGGGGTTCCCTTCACGCCTCCGAACGTGGGTCGGCTTGGGTTTGCGTCCCACGACCACACGGAGAGGCTGTATCGCTCAGCAAGGAAAACCTGGATGGAAGCGCGGTTGCGGTCAGATCCA
>ERZ1292629.2195-Hain-H43-01um-R1-2195-length-17033-cov-10_pt1 | contig 17033 bp, 17 predicted proteins | sample MGYA00564399_ERZ1292629 | MGnify/ENA primary metagenome ERZ1292629 (study PRJEB36523, sample SAMEA6512636) | groundwater metagenome | collected 2019-01-08 | study: AquaDiva: Metagenomics assemblies of 32 groundwater samples
ATTTCTGGCGCCTAATAGAATACTCTTACTGGAAAGAGATAAGCTAATAAAAAGAAAAGTAAAATAGTTACAATTATTGGAATAATAATCAATAAGTAAAAAGGAAGTTTTATCTTTTCTTTTTTCTTCAAAAAGAATAATGATACAAACAAAATTAATCCTACAATAATAGAAATAATAATGTGTCCTATTAAGAATCCTAATTCGCTTCCGAATACTGTATAATATTCTCCAATTGATCCCCAACATCCACCTGCTTTTCCCGGACCAGGACAACCTTGATGTTTTTCGATAATGCCTATGTAATTGAATTAATTCTATAGTAAACGCATAAACCTATACGAAAATTAAATGCGTTTACTATAGAACAAATCAAATTTTACACATTCTTAAAGTTGGACATAGAAAGAATATTTATGAAAATTGATAAAAAAACTGAGAATTTATGACTAATAATTGATTTCATAACCACTTAAAAGATTCTCTAACTTCTTGATTATTTTTTAGCTTGATAAATATAAGTCCAAGAATTATCACAATAACCATTACTAAAAAGCTGCCGTATAAAAATTTATCAATAATCTTCTCAAGAACTTCTGTTGAAGTGCCAGAATAAGGAAATAAAAATACCCTAAAGACAAATGCTTTGAGCCCGTGGATAATAAATGAGTACAAAACACCTAAAAATAAGACATTCTTAAAATTAAAATTGTAAAATAAAGTAAGCTTAATTACTGACAAAGCCACCATTATCGCCCATAAAGCCTGCGTTAAGTTTAAGATGAACGGAAACCGATCACTTAAAGGAACAGCCACATAGTATTGTGATATTACCACTAAAACTGCACCGATAATATAATACTTAATCGGTAAAAGGTATTCTTTAAGCGTCTTTCTAAATATCTTCATTTTGTACCTCTTTTATATTATAAGCGATAAACTATTATTTAAATACTTGTTTTGCTTTTGGAGTTTATGAAAAAGGGTGCTGATAGGAAACATTCATTTTGGATGTTGTTTCTTATTTTTTTGGTTTTAGTTGCTTTTTATATTGGGTTGAGTGTTAAGTTTGATGATTTGAATGTTTTTTCAAAGGCTTTTATGGTTTTGGTTTTTGGATGGTTGTTTTATTATTCTTATAAAAAAAGCAATGAACAGTTTTATCTTGCTAGTTTGATTGGAGTTGGTTTATATGTTGCTTTGATTAATAGTTTTGGAACGTCTTATACAGGAGAATCTCCTATTTCTTTTAATTTAGTTTTAGGGTCTTGGATGCTTTTTGCCATTTCTTTGTTTTTTACTTTTTTAGCTGTTAAATGGTACGAGAATTCTAAACGCAAGAGTAAATTTCCGTTGATATTATTTGTTTTTTATGTGCTTATTTGGATTATATTAAGCATTAATGTGACTCACTTTGAAGATTGGAAATTGGAAAATTATCTTACCATTCCTTTTTTAGTTTTGCTTTTTATTGTTTATAGATGGTTTAGACTTTCTAACATTTCTTATGGACTCATATTTGCTTATATGATTTTACATATAATTGGGACCCATTATACTTATTCTGAAGTTCCTTTTGGTTATTGGATGAGTAGTCTTTTTGATGTTTCAAGAAATCATTATGACCGGATAGTTCATTTTTCTTTTGGGTTTTTGCTTGCGTATCCTTTAAGAGAGGTTTTTTTTAGAATTGGTAAGAGTAGAGGATTTTTTGGACTTTATGTTCCTGTTGAGTTCGTTCTTGCTTTTTCTGCAATATATGAACTTTTAGAATGGTTAATTGCTGTGTTGTTTGGTGGAGATTTAGGAATAGCTTATCTTGGAACTCAAGGAGATGTTTGGGATGCTCAGAAAGATATGGCTCTGGCAGGACTTGGGGCAATTATCTCGATGCTTGTTGTTGCATTTGTTAATTTAAGCTATAGGGGAAAAGAATTTTGGAAAGAGTTTAAGGATAGTTTTAAGGTGAAGAGTGCAGTTTTAGGAGAAAAAGCTTTATCTAAATGGGAAAGTAAAAAGTAGATTTTTATTAAGTTTGCTTATTACATATTTCACTTACGATAAAGATATAAACTTTGAATATCTTGTTAATTGTGTCCGCTATGCCTGCTCCGCAGAGAAATATAGAATCTATTGCAGATAATTATGTAGATGGTGCTTTGAGAAGATATGAAAATGGTTCATTTGCCCTTTTTAAATATGGCTGTAGAATTTATGCTGGGGTGAGTCAACCGTTAGCCGTTTTAGGTGGTAGAGTTTTAATGAGAATGATAAAAATACAGCAACCTCCCCCGGATATTTTAGTTGAGCCTTTGAAAAGAAGATGTAGAGATATTGTTCTTGAAGTTGATGAGTCTATTGAGTTTACAGAGAGGGATTTGTTTTATGCTAGATTGCATAACGGACTTTTATCTCGTTTGAATCTTGAAGAACAAAGACATTTAGTTGCTAAAGGTATATTTTGAATAGGCTTTAAAATCTTCTTCATTTAATTAGCAGTTTTTCCGCATTTTTATATGCAAATTTTTCCTGCACTTCTGGAGATAGTCTTGCTATGAATGCTCTTGCGTAATTTGTTAAAGTTATGCCTACGTCTTCATCCACAGACCATGTTGTGCTCCATCCTCTGTCTGTGCCCCATAAGACCTGGTCTGGATGTTTTTCTATAAATGCTTTCCATGTTTTGATGTCTTCTTTTAGCAGATTTTGATAATTGTTAAAATGTTTTAAGAAATCTTCTTTTTTGGTTTCTGGTTTTAGAAGCCATGTGTCTCCATATAATTCATCTACTCCGTAATAGGCATTTGGATGATTTATTAATATTTTATCAATATTTGCTAGTTTTTGAATTCCATATTTATATTTTATTAACTGGTCTCCATGCCAAATGAAGTTAATATCTGGATTTTGTTCTAAGACTCTTTCAAAGCTTTCTTGCTGTCCTTCTCCTAAATGTACATAAACTAGCAGATTATTTTCTCTAACTACTGGATAAATTTTCAGCATTCTTTGATTGTCTGGAGGTAACTCTGGTGAACCTTTTGATCCACCGTGATCTCCTCTAGCGTATAACCCTATTTCTCCATATCCTTTGAATAGATTTGGTTCTATTTGTAGCATACTTCTTAAAGTTCCTGCTTCTACTGTTGGGAAACCGTCTGGAGAATCATCGTTATCTGGAGTCATGATGAACGGAATAAATTTGTCTGGATACGCTTCTATTGTTTTTCTTACGACTTCAACCATTTGTTCTGGAATCTCTTTGTAAACAGGAAAGAAAGCAAATACCTTCTTTGTTCCTTCTTTATCTAATGTACAGACTATGTCTGTAATTTTAGTGTTAACTCCTAATACTGGCTCTTCTTCATTTGAATATTCTTCATTGCTATTTGGGTCTCCATCTGGAATGTCTGCAATGTGATAGTGTGTGTCAATTAAATCTCCCGAATAATATAGATCTCCAAATCTTCTATCTTCTGGAGTTATACAGTCTACTGGTTCTAGAGCAGACTCTATTCTTTTATTCCAACCTTGTCCAAAATCTTTTCTGGATTGTTCTTCAACTTTAGGTTTTTCATAAGTGTAGTTTTCTAATTTAGTATTTTGAATTGGATCTGACTGGATTTCTTGCGAATTTATATTTTTATATAAAAATAATCCTGATGTTATTATTACTGCTATGATAATTAATACCCACACTTTACTCATAACATTATAGAACTTGTTTATTTAAGAGCTTTTTGAATTATATTCTTGATTTCATATAAACATATAAACAAGTTATGCTTTATTGTTTTGTGTCTGCCGTGCCTTCAAAACGATTTGAATCAGAAGAAGAGATAGCTAGAAATTATGTTGATGGTGTTTCTGTTAGATGTGGTGGTGGTTCTTTCGTTTTTCTTAATTATAGAGGTAAAAATTATCCTGGTGTTGCTAAATTATTAGAGATTAGAAATAGACCTGATTTGTCAATTGTAAGGGTTGATAGGTTTTATCCTTCTGCTCCTATTCATTTAGTTGAAATTGTTCTTAGAAAAAGGTCCGGGGTTGTAAAACTTAGAGTTGATGGTGTTATGGGGCAGGACAGAAGATTTTATGCAAAGCTTAAGGATGACAAGCTGGAAAAATTAACAGATGAAGAAAATAGTCTTGCTTGGTTAGTTGATGCTATCTAATTTAATGTTTTTTGTTTTTTTTCTTTTTTGATTTACTTGACCTTGCAAGTTTCATTAATTTCTTTACCTTTGATATTTTGCTTTTTTTGCTAGGGCTTCTTCCGCCTTTGTTTTTCTTTTTTGCCATTTCTTTTTTGATTAGGACTCGGTGAAGAAGTGCCTTAAGCACTCGTTGAAATCAATCTTAACCTATCAACGCACTTTAAAGGTTATCTTCTTCGCGCCACGGGGCATAGCTTAAAAGACACAGGTTTCGTGAAGGGAGTTATAGTCCTTTCCCCTCATTAATAGCTGAATGCCTAACAGAGGCTTTCGTGATCACATCCTTTCCAGGACAACCGATATTTTCGTTGGGTTAAGAATGTATTTAAATGTGATTTTTAACTTTTAGGGGGTGAATTCATTGTTTTTGCATAAACTTAAAACCTTATTTTTCTCTTGTTTGTTATGGCTAGACCTGAAATGAAACCTGTATTTGAAGAAAGAATGAAGAGACTACTTACTGATAAAGATGATTTTGCTAAATATAATTCAATTATTCATATAAAACCGCTTAATTATATTAGATGTAATCCTTTGAAGATTTCTTGTGATGAGTTGTTTAAGCGATTGAGTGAGAGATGGAATGTTATTCAGCCTTTTCCTAAATATCCTGAAATAATGTTAGTTGAGCAGGAGCTTTTTCCTGGCGATTTGGGAAATGCTATTGAACATTTACTTGGATATTATTATATTCAAGAAGTTTGCAGTATGATGAGTGTTATTGCACTTGAACCTAAACCTGGAGAGAAAGTTTTTGATATTTGCGCTTCTCCTGGGAGCAAGACTACTCAGATTGCAGCTTGTATGCAGAATACAGGAACTATTATTGCAAATGATGTAAAACTTGACAGACTTAAGATTTTGGCTGCAAATCTTGAGCGTTGCGGAGTTATGAATTCTATATCTATTAGGAATGATGGTGTTGGATTGTGTTCTCGTCTTGCGGAAAAAGGTTTTAAGTTTGATAAAATATTGTTAGATGCTCCTTGTTCTGGGGAAGGAACTTTGCGTAGCTCTGCTAAGACATTTTTAATGTGGAATGAGAAAGTTGTTCATAAGTTATCTCGCGAGCAGAAGAAATTAATTGCAAACGCTCTTGGATGTTTAAAAGTTGGGGGGGTTTTGGTTTATTCTACTTGTACTCATTCGCCTGAAGAGAACGAATCTGTTGTTAATTTTGCTTTGAAAAATTTTCCAGTTTCCCTTGAGAAATTTGAATTGCCTTTGAAATGTCGTCCTGGTGTTACTTCTTGGGATGGAGAGGAGTATAGTTCTGAGGTGGTTAAGTGTTGCAGGATTTATCCTCAAGATAACGATAGCGAGGGTTTTTTCGTTGCTAAGATTAAATTGTTGGAGGAAGTGAAATGATTCGGGCATTAATTTGGCTGTTTGGAATACAATCTGCTACTGCATCTATTATTGTTGATGGTGATAAAATTTTGTTAACTAGAAGGTCTCCATTAATGGTCGAAGGTGGAAAATGGTGTTTGCCTGGAGGGGGAATGAGAAAATGGGAGACTGCACTTGATTCTGTTAAACGTGAGGTTTTTGAGGAAGTTGGAATTAAAACTGAAAAGATAAAATTTCTATTTGTTCATGAAGAGTTTTCTAAGAGGGTTAAAGTTCATGCTAATGTATTCGTTTATGAGATTAAATTTTCTGGAAAGGTTAAGATAAATTGGGAAGTTTCTGATTATGGTTGGTTTTCACGAAGTGAGATTGCAAAATTAGATATGGCTTTTTCACATAAGCAGATATTAAATAAATATTTTAAATTGAAAGGTGCTAAATGAAAGTTGAATTTTATAATAGTAAACAGAGGAAAGAATTGCTTGAGCGATTGAATAAGCAGTTTGGAGTTACTTCCGTGCCTAAGATATTGTTTGAGACCGGTAAAGAGAGGATACGTGGATTTTCTGGAGATTTGACAATTGATGAACTTTATGCTCTTGAGGGACTTGCTAATATTGAATTTATTGGGCTTTATTTGTTTAAACAAGATATGGAATTTATTAGGCTTGGATTTGACGGGGCTTTGTTTTTTAAGGAACAGTTTTCAAAGAATGTTGTTAATCTTACGGACGAGCAAGTTGATGGATGGATGAATGGGCATAATTTAGATGTTGTTTTAGAAAAAGGAATGTATATTGTTCGTCATGGTAGTGATGTTTTCGGATGTGGGTTTTCTGATGGTAAGGGGCTGATTAATTTTGTTCCAAGAGAAAGAAGAATTAGAAGGAATTAGGAGAAGTTTAAATATCTAAAGTTAGTTATGTTTTGATGAGTGGTAAGAGGAAAAAAAATTTATTGAATAGGGCTTGAATTTTATTGAATTGTTACATTAACTGCTGGAGCTATTGACCTGAATATTTGAAGGCCTTGTGCGTTGTCGTTTAATGTTGCGAAGCTGAAACTTATGTTTGCGTTTTGGAAGAATGAGAGATTTGGAATTGTCCATGTGACTTGAGCGTTGCCTTGAGAGTCTAAAGTTCCTATAGAATTAGTAAATCCGAATAGAGATGGAACGTACAAGACTGCGTTGAATAACCAATCTTCATTTAATGGGACTATTCTTCCGTCTCCTAAAGGTATTCCAGGGGAACTTCCGAATGCTGCTCCTAGGACGTATGTTTTATATGGGCTTTGAGGGTCGTGGATGTTTAATATTAAGTTGTTTCCAATTGATGCATTTCCTGCTAGAGTTATTGTTGCAAAGTTTACGTCTAGGACGTGAATGTTTACTGTTTCATAATCTATGAATTGTCCGTCTGTTACGTAGAAAGTTGCTTGGTAAAATCCTTGTTCATTGAAATTTGGAGTCCATGTGAATAAGCCTGATGTTGAATTTAGGAATGAATAGGATGGAAGTGTAGTTTGTGCGTTTGTTAAGAATGTTAATGTGTCATTTAGATTTGGGTCTGTCGCTTGTAATTGGATTGTCAATGTTTGGTTTTCTGGGGCTGTTTGGTTTCCGATTGAGGAGAGGATTGGAGGATATGGTGCAGGTTCAGAACTTACAGTTATGCTTTCTATTGAATACATTGTGGAGGAAAGAGTATATGTTTGACAGTTATAACTATAACATCCACCTATAAAATTACCTATTCCAGGATAGTATGCAGGAGAATAACTTACATCATACCCATCTTGATATGTTCCTGAATCTGCTGCTGTTGCTATTCTATATAAATTACCTTCAACTAATTGAATATTGACATTACAAACATTATTTGTCCAAGTTGAATTAAATATTATCTGATTTGTTGTTCCATCTACAACTATACAGAATGGTGCATTATCTAAATAGCTTCTTTGAATGCTAACTAAAGTTTGATTTATTTCAGATACAAATAGAACGCCGTTAGCATTGTTTGGATATAATGTGCCTTGATCATTATAACTTGCATTTGCAGAAATAGTTGTTGCTGTAGATGAAACAAAATTAAGTAACATTATGCTATTTAATGTAGCAAATAAAAATATTATCAATATTATCTTTTTCATTCTGGTACCTCGCTATTATCTTCTTTCGAATTATCTAATTTATTAATTTCCAAGGCTTTCTTGAATTTGTTTTCTATGCTTAAACTCTTGAAGGTGTTAAAGTCATCTTGCTTTTCTTGAGGCATGGTTTGTATTTTTTCTAAGATATAACTTTCTATTGCATTGTTTGAGAATTGTTTTATTTCTTCTTTGTATGCAATGGCTATGCTAGACAAAATAATTAGAATTCCTAGTATTATAATAATTAGTTTGTTTTTCACAAAATGCTTGATTTTTATTAGTATAAAAGCATTTATGTTCTACAATATATTTATTTTTATTGGTTAAGAGAAGTGTTTTAAACTATGCTTTTTATTTCTGATTATGGAAAAGTCAGTTATTGATAAGATATTGAAAGCTGGCAAGATTGCTCAAGAGCTTTGCAGATATGCTCGTTCTATTGTCATTAAAAATCGTAGTTTGTTTGAAATAGCTACATTAATTGATTCTAAAATTATTGAGCTAGGGGCCAGGTCTGCTTTTCCAGTAAATTTGAGCATGAATGAAATTGCTGCGCATTATACTCCTGTTTTCGGAGATGAAACTTTAGCTCATGGTTTGCTTAAAGTCGATATTGGAATTGCTGTTGATGGATATATCGCAGATACTGCTTTTACAGTTGACTTAGATGAAAGTGATGAAAATAAAAAATTAATTGAAGCTGCTGAGTCTGCCGTTTCTGTTTCGGTTTCTGCGTTTTCTGTTGGTAAACGTCTTACTGAAATTGGAGCAGAAATTAGTTCAGCGATAAGTAAATTTGGATTTAGTTCAATATCTAATTTATCAGGACATAGTATTGAGAGATTTGTGGTTCATGCAGGATGGACTGTTCCTAATTATGACTCTGGACAGAAAGATGTTTTAGAAGAAGGGCTTTATGCGACTGAACCGTTTGCTACAAATGGGCATGGTCGTGTACGTGACGGTGGAAAAAGTGGGATTTATAAAATTAATGTTGATTCTGGCTCTGGTGTTCGTGATAGGTTTGCTCGTGATGTTCTTGCGTGGATTGCTGATGAATACAAGACTCTTCCATTTGCTGGAAGATGGGTTCATGCTAAATTTAGTTCACGAGGAATGCTTGCTTTACGTCAGCTTGAACAGGCAGGAGTTTTATATCAGTACCCTCAGCTTGTTGAGGTTTCTGGCGGGAAAGTTGCTCAAGCAGAACATACTGTGCTTTTGCTTGAAGATGGGAAGAAGTATATTACGACTAAAGATTAAAAATAATTTTTATTGTTTGTTTAACAAAACTTAAATAGATAAATTAGATAACTTTTTGATGATAGAACCTTGGAAAAAGTTAATTGAAGAAAAAGTTTATAGTAATCATAGAAAAATATTTAAAAAAACCTTTGTTCTTCCTAGTGGGAGAGAAGAATATTTTGATATTGTTTCTGGCGATCATACTAGCTTTGTTTTTGCTTTGACTGAAAAAGGAAAAGTTATTCTTTCTAGACAGTTTAGACCTGGACCTGAAAGAGTTTATGATGATCTTCCCGCTGGATTTATTGATAAAGGAGAGACTCCAATGGATGCTGCAAGAAGAGAATTATTGGAAGAAACGGGATATTCTGGAAATTTTGAATATGTTGGCTCATTTATTCACTCGGCTTATGTTGATACAAAGCTTCATCTTTTCATTGCTAGAGACTGTAGCAAGGTTCAAGAACCAAGATTAGACGAGAATGAATTTATAGAGGTTGTTGAAAAATCTATACAAGATTTTGTGAAGCAAGTTAGAGCTGGGGATCTCACGAATGCCCATTTAGCTTACAAAGCTTTAGATCATTTGGGCTTATTGAAATAAGGTCTACTGTCCATCAGAATCTACTTCTGGTCTTTGTTGTTCTTCTTTTGGAAGATGGAACGAAGTTTGTGACTACGAGAGAATAATTATATAAACTGTAACTCTGTAGGGCTATTATGAAGAAAGCATATCTTTGTTTGATGGTTTTATTGCTTATTGCAGTTCCATTTGTATCTGCATTCTACCCTCTTGATTGGATTAAGTCATTTTTTGAAACTGAAGAAGACTCTTTCACGAAGATAATTAACCCGATAAATAATAGCATATTAAATCAAGGAGAAGAAATTAATATTGAGTGGGATACTTCAAGTTTTGTAATCGTTGAATATTCGATAGGTGTAAATTTAATTAGATTAGATGAAGATGGAAAAGAAACCTTTGGAATAAACTTAGGAAGAGACCTTAAGAAAAGAAGCCTAAAGTGGAAGGTCCCAAAAGGCTTGACTGGAAATTTTGCAATTGTAGTAAAAACTAATGGACAGGGAATCCATGGTTCAATGGATAAGGTTTTCGTAACAATAAAAGGAGAAGACATAGATCCAATAATAAAATCGGTAGCTCCTGACTCAGGGTCTCTTAGAGCAATACCTAATATGGCAAATGATTTAGAAATTAAAAATATAAATCAGTTTTCTACTATAACTATTTCGGGAGAGAACTTTGCACCAGATGAATTAAGAGGTAATCGCATAAAGATATATCCAGATTCAAAAGAGCATTATGACATTTATTTTACGCTAGTTGAAGGTGTACCTCAAACTGAACGTCAATTAAATGTAAGGTTTATTGATGAAATAATTACTGAACTTGACTTTGAACCAGGAAAATATGAAATATACATAGAAAATATCTTTGGGACAAGTAACAAAGTGCCCTTGTATATAGAAGAACCGTCAACGCCTAAGGTAAATAAGATTATTTTCCCACAAGAAAACTCTGCATTGAAAATTGGAAGCACTTATGATATTAAATGGGAAAGTAGAAATATTGAAACAATTGATTACATCACTCTTATAGATCAGACTCCAAAATGTCACCAAAGTACTTCAATACCAACATCCTCCGAGCCCAGAGGAGAAGGAAGTAACGGTCAAAACACAGGCAACAGTCAAAATACAGAAGTAACAAGTGAAGTATGCCTAACAAAGGGAATTATCTTATTTAAGAACGTAAAAAACACCGGATCAGTAAAGTGGATAGTTCCAAAAATAGTAAAATATGAAGATATCGATCAAATGCAAATAATTTCTGGAAATGATTACAAGATTAGAGTTGGAGATTTAGAATCTTCTTCATTTAAAATTATCAGTTAGTTGTCATCTCGTGGTTCTGTGACTGGATGGTTAGTGACTAGAGCATACTAATATTGATACGAGAGATTAAAGAGATTTTATTACTTGAACGATTACATAAATAAGAATTATTGCTATTATTATTTTTACTATGTCTAACAGATTGAAATTGCCTTTTTTGTTTAATTTATTTCTTTTTTCTAACATATCAACTCTTAACTTTAATTCGTATAGCTCCTTTATATAGTTAATTTTTTCTTTTAGTTCTTTAAAGCTGTTTTCTGAATTTTCTTTTATTTTAGAAATTAGTTTTTCAATATGGCTTATTTTATTTATGTAATATATTGCTCCTGCAGTTAATATCGAGATTATAGTGAATGCAAGCATAACATATTTTTGATTTTCATCTTGTATGAAAAATGTTAGATTAGCAAATATTATTGAAATTACTGAGAAACCTATACTCCAATAATCAATTTTTCTTTTATTATCTTCTTCCATATTATTATTAACTTTTCGATTTTAAAATAATAATGGCTTTATGTTATATACATCAAAACTTGAATTCTAAAGGTTTAAAAAGCGAGTTATTTGTGAAAAATTATGGTTAATATTAGAAGTACTTTGAAGGCCGGACTTGCTTCCTTACTGATAGGTTTGTCTTCTTGCTCAAAATCAGAACCAACTGAAGCAGAGACTTACTTTCATAATTTTCCTATTGCTTTAGACGGTGCTCGTGAAGTTCAAAAATATGAAACTCCTGGTGCAAAACATTGCTTGGTTCATGTAGAACAGGTACATCAAGCTCTTCCTGAAATATCTTTTATTAAAGAACAGACAAAAATTGATCAGATTAGTGCTAATGGCTCTGAGTCAAGTTCGTGGATAAAATCTAATAGAGAAGGACTCTTAATGTACCGAGAGGTGGTTAGAGAAAATTTAAATGAAGCTTCTACCATCCAAAGGGATATAGAAACAATTCTTTTATATCTTAAAAACAAAAATGGTTTAAAGTCTATTCGATTAGAGTCTTGTTTTAAAGACGATTCTCCTCAAGACTGTCAAAAAGAGATAACTTCTAGAAGTTCTTTTTATTCAGATTCTGGATATACTACAAAAGAAGAAATTAGCAACTCTGGAAAATATTGGTATAGCAATGGTGCTGGACGGATATTAGGATCTAAAGGATTATTAGAAATAAAAGCATCTGAGAATATAGATATTAATTCAACTTCTTATCTTTTAGTTCATTTAGCTAAAACATCTGAAGAAAGAGATAAGGCTATAAGAGTTACATCAGATATTCGAGAGAATCATGTTTTAGATGTTCTCTATAGTAGCTGTGAACCTTATTCTGTTGTTGTATTTGGGGTGGATCACGATTTTAGAGATAATCTTAATAAGTGGGATGCACAACATCCTAAAGATAAGTTTTCATTGATTGTTGTTACGCCTAAATCTTATCGAGAAGATAAAAAATAATAAAAATCAATTAGCGTAAAGAGGGCCTAATTCCAAACCACCGATCTTCGCTTTCTTCAAATAATGTTCTTCTATTTTTTTATAACGCTTTGCTGTGTCTTCAGATACTGATGGTTTTACTTTGACTAGAGCTTCGTCGAAGTCTGTGACTGTTACGACTTTGGTTTGAATGTTTTTTCTTAATGCAATTATTGCAGCTTCTCTTACGAAACTTTCAATGTCCGCTCCGACGAATCCTTCAGTTTTTCTTACTAAGTATTGAATTAATTTTTGTTGGTCAGACATTTCAGGAGTTAATCTTGAGTCTTTGCCAAAATATCTTTCTATTTCTTTTATTTCATCTTTTGTTGGAAATATAGGCATTGTTTTTGTGTGTATTTCAATTATTTTTTCTCTGCTTTTTTCGTCTGGAACATCTACAAGCAATATTCTGTCAAATCTTCCAGGTCTCATTAGGGCAGCGTCTAACATATCTGGGCGGTTTGTTGCTCCAATTACTACTACATTTTTTAAGTCTTCAATGCCGTCCATTTCTGAAAGCATTTGATTAAGGACTCTTTCAGTAACTTTTGAACCCATTTCCATTCCTCTTTTTCCTGCTAATGCATCTATTTCGTCAAAAAAGATTACGCAAGGAGATACTTGTCTGGCTTTTTCAAAAATTTTACGGATACCTTTTTCTGATTCGCCTACCCACATTGAAAGCAAAGATGGACCTTTGACGTTGATGAAATTGGCTTCAGATTCTTTCGCCACTGCTTTTGCCAGAAGTGTTTTTCCTGTTCCAGGAGGACCATATAATAAAATTCCCCTTGGAGGTTTTATTCCTAATCTTTCGAAACTTTCTCGATGTTTAATTGGCCATTCTACTGCTTCTTTTAATTCCTGTTTTATAGTATTTAGACCGCCGACGTCTTCCCATGAAATGTTTGGCATTTCTACCAGAACTTCACGCATCGCGCTTGGTCTTACTACTTTAAGCGCATTGTCAAAGTCATCTTTTCCTATAATCATTTTTTCAAGAGCTTCTTGAGGTATTTCTTTGTCTTCGTCTAAATTTAAATCTGGAAGAGCTTTTCTTAAAACGGACATTGCAGCTTCTTTTGCTAAAGATTCTAAATCTGCGCCGACAAAGCCGTGGGTTTTTGCCGCTAATTCTTCTAAGTTAACGTCTTTTTTCATAGGCATGGCTCTCGTGTGAATTTTTAAAATATTTAATCTGCCTTTTTTATCAGGGACAGATATTTCAATTTCTCTATCAAAACGACCGGGGCGTCTTAATGCATGGTCTATTGAATTAATTCTGTTTGTTGCACCTATGACTATTACTTTACCTCTTGAGTTTAAACCGTCCATCATTGTCAACAGTTGTGAGACTACTCGGCGTTCTACTTCTCCTTGAGTTTCTTCTCTCTTTGAAGCTATTGCATCTATTTCATCTATGAAAATAATTGAAGGAGCATTTTTTTCTGCTTCTTCGAATAAGTCTCTTATCTTTTTCTCTGAATTATGCACTATAAACCCATTCGCAATAAAGTTATGATCTTTTGGAACAGTAAAATCGTAAACGTGTCCTTCTGACTCTTGTATAATATTTATAGGGCTCCAAATTAGATCATTATTGATTAAAATATTAATTTGTTCTATTAATCTAGAATCTTCATTTAATTTTTGCAATAAACTAATTAAGGTCTTGGATTGGTTTCTTGTATATCCATTAACTGAAGGATTAAGACCCATTTTAATGAGATTACGTTCACTAATTTTATGTTTTTTCTGCATACTTACCACTATGGCTTGAAGAGGAATTCTATTATACACAGGTTTGGAATATTTAGTTTTTACTATTTTATCTAATGCAACTCTTCTTTGTTGATGAGACAACTTTATTTTTTCCTTAAATTTTATTAAAGATTCTGTATCACTTATCGTTAATTCGTAAGTTCCATCCTTTCTATATCTAAATGTTGATTGGATGTCTAATCTTAATAATAAATATTTTACTCCATTCATCATTTGTTTGCTTATAGTATAATATGACACTTGTGTACCACTTGGAACTGGATGAACATGCCCATCAGTATCAAATAAACCTTGTAAATAGGAAGCAATAAATTCTTTAGGCATACTTATTAAGTAATTTGGAACACTGATAGTTTTTGATTTGGCTTTTGCAGGAATTCCTAAATTCTTTATTAAATTTCCTATTGGACTTGAAGAAAAATAGTAGCTATATCTTCCGTCGTATTTGATATCTATGATTCCAAATTGTTCAGCCACAATTCTTTTGAAATTATTTATTACTTCCGTGTCAATATTAGTTAATTGAATTGTAGAAACATGATTATCTTTATAATTATATCTTAAATGTCCATCTCCTGCTAATATACCTAACAGATACATCAAATCTTTTGTTATTTTTGTAGGTATTCTTCCCTTGCCTGACAACTTCAAGCTTTCTGCAAATCCTTCTTTATATATTTCTTTTATGATTTTTGCTGGAGCTGAACCATTATATTTAATGTCTTGTATTTTTTTAGAAGGTATTCCTAGTTTTTGGCTTAATTCCTTATTTTTACCATTAAAATTAAATAAATCTTTTACCCAACTTCCGGAGAATTTCACATTATCATTTATAAAATTGAATATTGGTGGAATTTTTTCTTCTATCTCTGGAAGAGCATTAGCCACTGCTACTTTGTCTGATATTTTTAAATCTTGAGCAAATTTCCATTCAGGTATTGTGTTGTTTAATACTAATAATTTTGAAGTTGGAGTTAATTCTATTATTCCGTGAGGTGTGAATACTTTTAGAGTTTTCTGAAGCCCTTTGTCATATGTATCTGAAACAAGAAGCAATTCTGCTTTTTGGTTTGACATGTTTATTCCGCTTATTTTATGTGTTTCTCCACTTTTTACTGCTTCTTGAATTGTTGTAAGTCCGCTTCCATTAGTGAATACTAAAGAGTCGCTTGCTACACACTCGCCGTAAAATTTTGACATAATTTCAGGACCATTTAGTAAAATAAAGTTTGCTTCTGATTCATTTGCAACTGCTTTTGCTAATAATGTTTTACCTGTTCCTGGAGGGCCGTGTAAGAGAACTCCTTTTGGAGGTTCTATTCCTAAACGATCGAAAACTTCGGGATGTTTTAATGGCAGTTCTACCATTTCTCTGATTTTTCTTATTTCTTCTGTTAAACCGCCGATGTCTTCATAAGTTACTTCAGGAATTGAGTCTTCTTCTTCTACATTTGTGGCTTTTGGATTTACTGATAGTTCTGTGTCTTCAGTTATTATTACTGGTTGATTTGGCGATGCTGATATTATTTTGAATCTGATATTTTGGAAACCTAATCCTCCTCTGAATAATTCTTGCAAGTCTTCGAATGCTTCGTGCATGTCGTGCATTAAGTCTCTTCTTCTTTGAGCTCCGCCTAAAGAAACTATGTCTCCTTTTAGAACTGCTCGACCTAACAGACCAGATTTAAATGCTTCTGGGTCTCCTTGGACGACTATTCCGGGTTGTGCCGGAGCAATGGTTACTTTTTTAGCAGGTTTGACTTGAGCTTTTCTTACTGTTACTTTTTCTCCTATTCCTGTTTTTGCGTTTTTTCTTGTTAGGCCATCTATTCTGATTATACCTTCCCCTATGTCTGCTGGATATGAACGGTCTATGATTGCAACTGTTTCTCTTTCTCCCTGAATTGAAACTATATCTCCTCTGTTTAAACCAAGAGCACGCATTACTTCTGTATCTATACGGGCGATGCCTTTGTAAGCGTCGTCTTGTAACGCTTCAAGAACTTTTAATTTGATTAGCTTTGGTGGTTCTGGCATGGTTTAAGTTTAGTTTATTATATGTTTATATATCTTGGTGTCCTCCGAAACGCAAGCTTAATCTGTGCATGTCTTCGAAACATAGTCTTACCATGTTGTCCATGGCTTTTTCTTGGTTATATATGAATTGTACAATTTCTTTAGGGATGCTTATTGCGTGGCTGTTTCCTATGATTCTTAATTTAACGTTGTAAGTTTTGTTTTTTATGTTGTTATAATTGTTTATATTGGTTAAGTCTGCTGGGTGGATTATTTGTTCTTTACAGTTTTTACATGATATTGCTCTTAATTGAAAGCCGTTTTTGTTTATTATGGATTTTTCCATCTTGTTATTGCAATTTTTGCATAAAATTGTGTTATCAAATATATCCGCCATTGTATATCTTTTATGTATATACAGATAAAGATATACTATTTAAATGTTTTTGTTTTGAAAGTGGTTGTCATGATTTTGTTAAAATTTTCTTGTGATTTGAGATATCCTTGTTAGTCTAATATAGATATTAGATTAAATTTAAGCTTTTTTGTTTTGTAAATGTATCTCAAAATTAATTATAGGCCCTTGTCTTCAACTAAATCTTCTAAGGTCTTAAATGGTGTCTGTAATTCTCTAAATATTTTTCTTAAAGTTGGTGGTTTAGGAATCGTTTTACCATTGGCATATGAATAAACAGAGCCTTTCGATTTTCCAATTCTCTCAGCTAACCAAGAAATGTCTTTTTCTAAAACATTTAAGCTTACATTGATAAGCTCTTCTAATTTTCTGTTTGCTTTTCTTCTTCTTGCTTTTTTTGCTTGATAACCTTGTAATTCAGTTAAAGATTCAAATGGCTTACCTGTTTCAGGATT
>ERZ1292629.2196-Hain-H43-01um-R1-2196-length-17028-cov-7_pt1 | contig 17028 bp, 16 predicted proteins | sample MGYA00564399_ERZ1292629 | MGnify/ENA primary metagenome ERZ1292629 (study PRJEB36523, sample SAMEA6512636) | groundwater metagenome | collected 2019-01-08 | study: AquaDiva: Metagenomics assemblies of 32 groundwater samples
AACCCAAGCCGTTGCTGATTTTTGAAATGAAAAGAATTGAATTTTTATAACGATGAAATATCTTTTGAACCCTTGAAACGCGTTCCTCGGTGACATTAAAATATTTTCCAAAACGCAGAACAAAGCCGTGTCCGAAATGGAACCCTATTAAATACCAAGCCGTGTCACCAATCAAATCGCCGAGCATTAACGCCCCATAAAGAGGAAAAAATGAAAAATATCCCATTTTTAGAAGTATGCCTCCAACGATTGATAAAATTGGTCCTTCGGCTGTGGCGGTAAGAATAATAAAAGCGTAGACAGCGTAAGGATAATTAGCAACTAAGTGAATTAAAAATTCCTGCATTTTATTTTTTAATAAAAGAATCAGCGTTGAAAAATGCCTTAATGTATTCAACTAAGTACTTGAATCCTAATTTAAAAAAACCTATTCTCTCGAAACGATCGTCGCAGCTTTTTACTATTAATTTTAAATCAAATAAAACCTTGCCTACTTTGCGGCTAATAAGCATGGCAATAGTCGCGTCATCTCCCCAAAAAGCCAGTGGAGGCAAACCGCCTATGGCGTCAATTACCTCTCTTCTAGCAGCAAAATTTCCGCCAATTATAATTCCCGCTTTTTTTCTGAAAATAAATTGTAAGATTCGCGTGCCAGGCGGTGCTACCCAATTTGTGTAAATATAATTAATCACCCAATAAATTCCTTTAAAGTTGTAATCGTAAGGGCCGGAAACCGCTGCGATGCCTGATTTAGATAAATCTTTGGTTATTTTTTCCAACCAATTGCGAGGCGGAATACAATCCGCATCCAAAAAAACTGAGATTTGTCCTTTGGAATTTTCAAAGCCGGCTTGTCGCGCCATATTAGCGCCTTTTTTATTTCCTTTAACTACAATATCAGCGCCGGCCTCAAGCGCTTTTTCATAAGTGTTGTCGGTTGAAAGATTATCAACCACTATGATTTCAAAATCTTTTCTCTGGATATTTTGCGCTTTTAAAGCGTTAATAGCATTAACTATATTTTCCGCTTCGTTATGAGCTGGTATGATAACAGAATATCTCATAAAATTTTTTCCGCAAAAAATTCTTGTTCTGTTTTAAACCACTTTTTCGCCAAGTGATATATGGTATAAGTGATGAAAAACGCAGCCGCCACATCTATTGAATAATGAAGATGAGCCATCAGTACTATTGTTCCAAAGAAAAATGACGACAAAAGACAAGACCAGCGAACATATTTATTTTCCCAGAAAATCAGAGCCATCAAAAACGGCAGGCCGGTGTGGCTGGAAAAAAACAGGTCGCTGCCAGAGGTAAAAACAGAAAAAAAAGAATTTGAAACAGTGGTGTTAATCTGGTCAGGAAACGGCCCGATATGAGTCAGAGTCATAAAAACAGCGCGTATTACCACAAAAAGCGAAATGCTTTTCAGCATAAACGGAGTTTTCTTGAATTCAAAAAAAACAACGTAAAGCCCTAGGAGAATCCAAAAAATAACCGGACCGTAAACAAAAATACCGTCAACGTCAAAAACAGGGATATTGCTTAAAACAATATCGGTAACCGAATTGCTAGCTTTTTCGTTGACGTATTGTATGGTGAAATAAGTCGCGGTTATACTTATAGCCAAAAACAAAAAAGCCGTTATGAACGAAAGCAGAAACTTGCGGTCGGACAATTGAGACATACTAATTTTCATTATATAATATATTGGTGCTTTTTCCAATATTGACTTGTGTATAAATAATCTTGAACAAGTGTTAAAAAAATGCTATTTTTATATATATGAATCATATTTTCTTTTTCTTATTTTTGTTTTGGCTGAGTTTTATCGTAGCAAAGCTTGAAATTGAAATAGAAGGAGAGTTTGGTTGGGCGGAAAAATTGCCCACCTGGCGGCTCTCTCGCGAACATTGGATAAGTAAAGTGTTCTTCGGCGGAAGACCAGCAACAGGTTATCATGTATGGGTAAATCTTCTTATCTTATCTTTTGTCCACATAATTTTTGTATTCACCTATTTTTCTTGGGCAATAGAAATTAAAATCATCTCATTTTTTATTTTATTCTGGGTATTGGAAGATTTTCTATGGTTCGTTTTAAACCCAAAATTTTCCATTAGAAATTTTAAACGCGACAAAATTTGGTGGCACGCGCACCATTGGTGGTTCATTGCTCCAGCGGAATATTTCATATTTGTACCAATAGGAATAATTCTGTACTTAATATAAAAGGGATATAAATGTCTACCGGTATTTTTGAGTTGTCAATTATTATTTTAATCGCCGCTGGTCTGGGAATTGCCGCCAGGCTTTTTAAACAACCAATTATTTTAGCTTATATTTTTTCAGGTATTATCATAGGTGTTTTCGGTTTTTTCCATTTAACCAATAAAGATTTATTCCAAACTTTTTCCGAGCTGGGATTAATGTTCCTGCTTTTTTTAATAGGTTTAGAGATAAATTATTCTTCTTTAAGATTAGTGGGCAAGGCGTCGCTTTTAGTGGGTATTGCTCAAATTATTTTTACTTTTATTCCCGGCTTTTACATTGCGCAGCTTTTTGGCTTCAACACGCTTCAAGCGGCCTATATCGGAATTGCCCTGACATTTTCTAGCACCATTATTGTCGTTAAACTTCTTTCAGAAAAAAGAGACACCAATAGTTTATATGGAAAAATCAGTATTGGATTCTTGTTAGTGCAAGATGTCGTCGCGATTTTAATTTTAATATTCTTGGCCGGCATTCAAAATGGACATGGGGTTTCCTTTAATGACATCTTTTTAACTACCATCAAAGGCCTTGCTCTGTTTGCGGCAATGCTTTATTTGGGCCGAAAAATTTTACCCCTGCTTTTTGATAAAATTAGCCGCTCACAAGAACTTTTATTTTTAACCAGTTTGGCTTGGTGCTTTGGCGTAGCCACTTTAGCGGTTAAAGCTGGCTTTTCAATTGAAATCGGAGGATTTTTGGCTGGCTTAGCTCTCGCTAATTCTTCAGAAAATTTTCAAATTTCCGCCAAAATTAAATCCTTACGAGATTTTTTTATTTTGATATTTTTTGTAATTTTGGGCTCGTCGCTTGTTTTCTCTAATTTTTCCGGTTTAACTTTACCAATTATAATTTTTTCAATCTTTGTTTTAATCGGCAATCCTTTGATTGTTTTAATTATTATGGGAATGCTCGGCTATCGGAAAAGAACTGGTTTTTTATGCGGCGTGACTGTGGCGCAGATTTCAGAATTCAGTTTAATTTTAGCTGGTTTGGGATTAAAATTGGGGCACCTTAATAATCGTGTGGTCTCTTTAATTACAGCTGTAGGAATTATTACCATTACTCTTTCAACTTATTTAATTATCTACGCTGAACAGATTTTTCGGCGGCTTTCGCAATTTTTGAATGTGTTTGAGCGCCGGGTTAAAAAAGCAGAATATTACGGGGAATTAAGTTTTTGTAAACCAATCGTTTTAATCGGCAGCCATCGAGTTGGCGAAAATATTGCGAGCCACTTGCCAAAAGACGATCTATTGGTTATTGATTTTGACCCAGATGTCATCGCTCGGCTTAGAAAGCAGAATTACAATGTGATTTTCGGCGATATTAGCGACAGCGAAATAATAAGTAGGGCAAATTTAAATTCAGCGCGGTTAATAATTTGTACCAGCCCGGACTTTGAGGATAATTTAGGGCTATTAAATGAAATTTTAAATAACGTTCCAAGAGAAAAAACCCGGCCCAAAATTATCCTCCGCGCTGAAAACGAAAAAGACGCTAAGTTTTTTTATGGTAAAGGAGCGGATTATGTTTTACTCCCTTATTTAACCTCTGGCCAATATTTAGGTAAAAGCATTAGCATTGATCCAGAGCTTAAAATTCTTGAGCAATTAAAAAATAATGATATAAAAATGATGAGGGAGGCGTAGGTACAAAATCTTTTTGTAGAGAATTTTCTTTCCCTCCTCAACCCACTTCGCTCCGTCCAGCGACTCCGCTCGTTTGTCCTCGCCGACCGACCCCCGACCGCGGTCGGGGGACCATGCTCGGTCGGCTGCGGGGTTTCGGAGATAAAGAAAATTCTCTTTTTCGCAAAAAGATTTTGTGTCTAATAATTTAGTTGTAAAATATACTAGCTTGGGTCAAGAAGGTACAATCGATTGTACCTTCTTTATTTTTATAATTTAATCACTATGACATGTCATAGTGTTGTGCTATAGCACAACACCTAATATAATACGATGGCTCATGCAATCATTCAAAAGAAAATCTAGAACCGCAAAAGTGTCCAATTGATTGGACATTTTATTATTAAAAGATTTTCTGCTTTATGGTTTATTGAAAAACATGCTGGCTACGGAAATTTTGTTTTCCAGTAACAGCAAAAAATTCTTTTGAGTGAGTATCGCGGAGAGCGTCTTAAAATTCAGCGAGCGAGTAGAAAATTTGCCGGGCGACCCCGAGCGAAGGCGAACAGGGTGGCAAATTTTCGTTATGAGCGAGCTGTAATTTTGACGCTCGGAGCGTATGAGCGAGAAAGAATTTTGTGCGAGAAAAGAAAATTTTCTGCTCTATATCCTCAAATATTTTCTCACCGCAATATACGAAGAAATCACTCCCAAGCCCACGCCGAAAAGCGCTTGATAGCCCAAGATAGTTAAAAGATTAGTTTTGAAATAAAGCCACAAATTCATTTCAGAGATAAAAATCTGGATATAAGGAGAAACAAAATAAATAACCGGACTAATAATAACAATACTAAATATTCCTGCCAAAAGCCCATAAATTATTCCCTCAACTAAGTAAGGACCTCTGATAAAAGAGTTGGAACCGCCAACCAGCCGCATCACGCCGATTTCTTCCCGACTGGAATAAATTGCGAGCCTTATAGTATTAAATGTCACAAGAATGGCTATCAAAGTAAGGAATATTATTAGCAAAAATCCTCCTTTTTCAGCAGTATCAATCACCTTCCCCAATCTTTCAATGACAACGGCATTTTGCGCATAAGTGACTTTCTCAAACGAAGTTTTAAAATCCGCATTACCAAGATAATCAGCAATAATAGAATACTGCTTTGGGTCATTGGCTTTAATATCTAATGAAGCTAAAAGAGGGTTTTGCTGCAATTCTTCAATTGATTGGCTGATAGCCGGATCTCCAGCATGTCGCTCCTTAAAAATTACTAATGCTTGATCTCTAGAAATATATTCAACACTTTTAACTTCAGCCAAACTCTCCAAAGATTTTTGTATCTTTAAAATATCGTCTTCTGGGGCATCGGCTTTAAAATAAACGCTAATGTCTATTTTACTCTTCAAAACATCTAAGGCACCATTAGTTAAAACATTAAAAATTATTAACCCTTCAAAAACCAATAAAGCAAGAACAATAATTGAAAGAGTGGCGGTCGATAACCAGCCATTTCGCCAAAAACCCAAGAAACCATATTTAATTATTCTGAATAATGTAGTAAGCATTTTGTACTTTGAAACTTATACTAAAGCATACTTTCCTCTTTGTTCATCTCGAATAATTCGACCCATATCCATTAAAATTACCCGTTGATTAAGCGAATTGACAATGTCTTTGTTGTGCGTAGCTAGCATTACCGTTGTTCCCAACTCATTTATTTTCAAAAGCAACCTGATAATTTCTGAAGTATTAATTGGGTCAAGATTGCCAGTCGGTTCATCAGCCACAATTACATCTGGATGATTTATCATTGCTCGAGCAATCGCCACTCTTTGCTTTTCGCCGCCGGAAAGTTCGCGGGGAAAATTAGACATTTTATCTTTTAAACCAACCATTTCCATAGCTTGCGGCACGAATTCTTCAATATCGGACTGCAAGCGACCCGCCACTTCCAAAGCAAAAGCGACATTTTCATAAGCGGTTTTATTAGGCAAAAGTCGGAAATCCTGAAAAATAACGCCGATGTGTCGGCGTAACTGCGGTAATTCGCTATGCTTTAACTTATTAACATCATAGGATTGAAAAATTACCCTGCCCTTAGAGGCTTTTTCTTCGCCGATTAATAATTTTATAATGGTTGATTTGCCAGCGCCGGATTTTCCTACAAGCGAGACAAATTCTTTCGGATTAATAGTGAAACTAACATCTTCTAGGGCCGCTAATTGACTGCCATTGCCGTTATAAATCTTAGAAACATTTTGAAAAATAATCATGTGCTTATTTATTATACCTCACTACCTACAAACATATCAAGTTCGCCATTTAAAACTTTCTCTACTTGGCTCGTTTCTAACCCTGTTCTGTGGTCTTTTACTAATTGATATGGCTGAAGCACATAAGAACGAATCTGGCTTCCCCAAACTGGCTTTACTTTAACGCGGAGTTTATCCAATTCTTTAATTTCGCTACGTTCCATTAATTTAAATAATTTCGCTTGAAGTATTTTCATTGCCCGCTCACGATTTTGCGTTTGCGAACGCTCAACTTGGCAACCAGCTGAAATCCCAGTGGGAAGATGAACAATTCTAACCGCCGTTTCCACCTTATTAACATTTTGGCCGCCCGGGCCTGATGAACGGAAAAATTCTACTTTTAGATCCGATTCAGGAATTTTTAATTCTTCTTCTTTAATATCTTTTAAATCCGGCATCACTTCTACTAAAGCAAAAGAAGTGTGTCTTTTTTTCTCTTGCGAAAAAGGCGAAATTCTTACCAAACGATGAACTCCCGCTTCTTTTTTTAAATAACCATAAGCATAATCCCCTTTCGCTTCAAAAGTAATGTCTTTAATGGGCCTGCGCCCTGTCTTTGATTGAAAATCAGCCAGGCTTTCATCAATAACTTTTATTTTCCAACCACGCTTCTCGCAGAATTTACAATACATCCCATAAAGCATTCCTGCCCAATCTTCAGCGTCTTGACCGCCTGCGCCAGCGTAAATTGAAATAATCGCTGATTGTTTGTCATATTTTCCGGTAAACAATCGCTCTATTTCCAATTGGCGAAGCTTATTTTCAATTAATTCTACTTTATTTTCTTCCGCTTCTTTTAATAATTTTTCAATCTCATCAAGCTTCTTGATTAAATCATTCAACTCGCCTGTTTCTTTAATTTTCGCGTCGGCAATTTCTCTATTCTTCCACAAATCCGGGTCAGACATCTCAAATTCTAATTCTTTTAATCGATTTCTCTTTGTTTCTATGTCAAAGCCGCCCGGATAAACGCCGGGCTCGCTCTTTTAAATCAGTTAATTTTTCTTCAAAAATTTCTTTCATTTTTATTAACAAAACTTCTCAATAACTTTTTCCGCATTCAAAATATCTCCAGGATAGCCCAAGGGCTGCCAGAAATTCGCTTTTTCCACTTTTATCTTATAATCTTTCGCCATTGTCGCGAGTGTCTGGGGCAAGCCGAATTCTTTTTCTAAAATTTGCGTTGTTTTTTTCACTAATTCATAGTCAAAAAATTTGTTATTTAATAAATAAGCGCCAGTATTAACCAAATTACCGTGATTTTCTTTCGGCGCTTCAATAATTTCTAAAAGACAGCCATTATCATCTATTTTGAGAACGCCGAAACGACCGGAATTTTCAACTTCTTTAGCTAAAATAGCAGGCGGCTCATTAGCTATAAATTTTTCTAAATCAGATTTAGAATACAAATCATCACCATTTAAAACCAAAAATTTATCTTGTAAAAATTCTTTGGCGCAAAGGAGCGCTCCGGCGCTGCCGTTTAAATTCTCCTGCACCACGTATTTTATTTTTTTGCCTTTATATTCATCACCAAAATACGATTTAATCAAATCGCTTTTATAGCCGATGATAAAAATTATCTCATCAATTTCTTCTGGTAAATTATTTAAAGTATATTCCAGAATCGGCTTGCCGTTGACTTTAAGCATTGGCTTGGGCGTATCATTCGTTAAATCGCCCATTCTCACGCCGCGACCAGCCGCTAAAATAACACACTGCATTAGAGTTTAAGACTTTTTAAGTAATCCCTGAACTCGCCATTAAATTCGGGATGGCGTAAAGCAAATTCAACCACGGTTTTTAAATATTCCAGTTTATTACCAGTATCGTAGTATTTAGAATTTTTAATTTCGCAAGCATAAACCGGATAGCCGGTTTTAATTAATTCATTAATCGCATCAACCAGCCATATTTCTCCGTCTTTACCCGGTTTTAAATTCCTAATAATTCCAAAAATCTCTGGCGGCAAAATATAAGCGCCGTGAGTGGCTAAATTTGAAGGCGCATCTTGAGGTAATGGCTTTTCCACAATTTTTTTAATTTTGGAAACGCCGTCTTCAATTGGTTCTAAATCAGCGATACCATAACGCGACAAACTATCTTTGCTTTCAATTCTGACTCCGGAAATAACCGCTCCTTTGTATTTTTCATAAACATCAAGCATTTGTTTTAATCTTGGCGGTTCGGCATAAATAAATTCATCGCCCCAAAGAACGACAAACGGTTCGTTATCTATAACCGACTCAGCCGAAAGAATGGGAATAGCATTGCCATAACGCGAACCTTTTTGCCTAATGTAGATAAAATTGGCTAACTCGGCGATTCTTTTTATTTCTTTTAATTCTTTTTCCTTGCCTTTTTCAGCTAAAACTTTTTCCAATTCTGGCGAGCGGTCAAAGTGATCTTCAATTGCTCTTTTCTGCCAACTGGTAATAACAATTATATCTTTTATGCCTGAGGCAACCGCTTCTTCAACCACATATTGAATAATCGGCTTATCAACCACCGGCAGCATTTCTTTGGGCTGGGCTTTAGTCGCTGGCAGAAATCTTGTTCCTAAACCAGCGGCTGGAATTATTGCTTTGGTAATCATATTGCTTTTAATTATCATTTAAAAATCGCCTTAATATGAGCCGAAGGTGGGAATCGAACCCACATTCCTACTTTACCTGCCCGCCAAAGCCTGAGCCGATGAGCCGGAGGCGAGATTCGAACTCGCGACTTGCTGTTTACGAAACAGCTACTCTACCACTGAGTTACTCCGGCGAATTGGCGACCTGCCCGCCAGCGAGTTCGCTCGCAGACGAAGTCAGGCGGGTGGCAGGCGGGCGAAAGTAGTGTCCTTATCAACATTTATAATATAGCAAATTTTCAAACAAAAATCCAAATTTCTAATCTAAGGACGTCTGACGTCCTTAGATTTTATTCAAACATTAAATTACCCATATCTTCCAACGATAATTCTTTCAACCATTTTACAATACTGCGTTTATACTGTTCAGGACCCTTAAAAAAATTCAACAGAAAATCTCTTTGAGTAACTGACGGGAAGTTTTTTTCGCCGGCATAATCAAGATGACTACTCCAGCGATATGTATCAAGAAAATTCATCGCTTTTTTGAAATTACTTAATTTTCGCTCTCTCCATTCACGAGCTATTAAATCGAGAGGATTGAGATGAATATAATACGGCAAGTGAATAAAATGTGCCTCATCTTCTATTATAATCTTTTTATATCTGCTTTCAAATAACGCGCCTTTTCGTTTATATTTTTCATTAAAATATCTGGCATATCCGCCATTAAACTTTTTCATAAAAAGCGGGATGCCGTTTTCTATAACAGCGGACAAAAGTAAATGATAATGATTGGGCATCAGGCAGAACGCATGGACTTTTACTAACAACTTCCTTCCCTTTTTCTCGCCAAGTCTATTATAAAGACGTCTGACATCCTTATATTCTTTTCGGAAAAAATAAGTTAAATTATTAACAGGCGCTACATCGTTAAATTCAAATAAATCATGAATGCCCCGAAAATAATCTTCCTCATCCAAGAATATTTTTCTCTTATCAACCCCTCGACTAAGAACATGATAAAGAGTCATTGAAATAATATAGAAATAATATAAGGACATATAAGGACGTCAGACGTCCTTATATTATTTATTCTCTCAATCTTTTCAAGATTTCGCTTTCAACTTCTTGCTGGTCGCGGCCGTATTTTAATTTTGACAATTCTTTGATTTTTTCTCCTATTTCGCGATTGCCGGCTTCGGGCGCAATAGTCCTGATGTTAAACGGCTTTGATGTTTGGCCTTGAATTAAAATTTTCGCGTAAGCATTGAAATTATCAATGTTAATTAAATCATTTTCATTAAAAACTGGCGTGAATTGTTTGACCAAAAATTCCGCATCTGTCGCGCCCACCCTAAAAGAAATCATTGAGCCGACATTGCCGAAAACCGCGTCGCGAATTTTCTCTGTCAATTGAGCGATAAATTGATGCGCGATAGTTAAATTCAAGCCGTATTTTCTGGCTTCAGATAAAATAGAAGCAATAGAATCAGTGGTGAAATTCTGAAACTCATCAATGTAAAGATTGAAGTCGCGCCGGTTTTCCTGCGAAATATCTACGCGCGATAAAGCTGCCATTAAAATTTTTCCGACAATTACCATGCCCAATAAATTGGCGTTGATATCGCCTATTCTGCCTTTTGATAAATTAACCAATAAAATTTTTCCTTCATCCATCACTTGCCGAAAATTAAAAGCGGATTTTATTTGCCCGATAATGGGCCGCATATAATCATTGGAGGTAAAATTATTAAATTTGGAAGTAATATAAGGCGTCATATTTGCCAAAGCTGCTTCGCCGCCGGCTTTTATCGCTTCTTTGCGCCAAAAATCAATGACAATCGGATTAGAAATTCTTGATAATTTTCTTTCGCGGAAGTCAGCGTCAGTAAAAACTCGCGCTACTTCCATTAAGGTGGCTGGCTCTCCGCCAGCTGGCGGATTCATATCCTCCATTAAAAGTAATAAAGCGTTTTTCATATATTGCTCAAACATCGGTCCCATTGTTTCAGGCAAAAATAATTTGTTAAAAATACTCTGCATCTCATTAACAATAAAAGTTTTTTCCTCTGGCCGATTAAAATCATATTCCAGCATATTCATTCCCAATGGACGATTTCTTTCCGCCGGGTCAAAAACAATAACGTCTTCAAAACGTTTTTCTGGAATTAAACCTAAAATTCTTTCAATTAAATCGCCATGCGGGTCAACAATCGCCATTCCTTTGTTTTGGCGAATATCATCAACTACCATATTTGTCATTAGTGTTGACTTTCCGGTGCCGGTTTGACCAATAATATAAACATGAAGTCGCCTATCTTCGTCGGTAATATAAACTGGTTTTGTTTCTCCCCGAAAAATGCTTTGGCCAACGAGCGTTCCTTTGACGGCTAAATTTATAGGCGGAGCCGCTTCTTTAGATTTAAGCCATTTAATTTTCGGTATCTCAGTTGAGGGAGCCGGTAGGTGAAATAAACTCGCTAATTCTTCGGTGTTTAAAATTATTGATTGGCTATTGTTAAATTCTCGAAAAGAAAATTGGTAGATTAAATTTTTTGGATTTCGAGGTTTAATAATTTTTAACTCTTGGCGTTGCGGCGCGCTGAATTGTGAAAAACTGCCACTAATGCTTTCCAAAATAGTGTCGGCTGAATACTGGCTAACCGCCGAAACTAAAACTCTTAAATTGACCGATAAAAGCGGCTTGGTTATTTTTGACTCCAAAATTTTTATGGCTTCTTCATCAATGATTTTTTCCTCTCTTTGCTTCTTTTCGCTTTCTGGGTTTAAAGCATTTTTAACGTCTTTAAACTTTAAAGCTCCTCCTTTTAAAATATCGTCAAGTTTTTTTCCTTTTTTAAGTTCCCGAATCATCTGAAAAATTGATTTTTTTGCCTCAGCTGGCGCTGACTTAACTAAAACCTGAATAGCCGCTCCTTCGCCTACTTCGTTAATTTTTGACAGACCGCTTAGAATTGGCGAAAAAGTGTCAAGATTCGCTTCGCTGTAAGTTCTGATTGGCAAGGCAAAAGAGAATTTTTGTTTAAGATAAACTCCTTCGCTTATTCCAGTCGGATTAAAAATATTATAATCGTTTATCAACTCCACCTTAGCTTCTTTCCACAAGCCCTCAATCTGACGACTGACAAATTCTGTTGATTCTTTAGGGCTGGCAATATAAAAATGAATTTCTTCGCCAATATGATGAACTGCTGTCTCCAAACCAAATGGCGACTTTAAACTGCTTAAAATACCAAAAAGCTGGGCCGAAAGATTAATCTCATCTTTCCAAGCAGCTGTCTTTGCATCAGCCGAAATATCTTTAACTTGTTTTTGAGGCAATCTAACTAAAAGAAGCTTTAAATTAAGCGCTTGAGATAAACGCTTTCGTTTTGAGTAGCGAGAAACCATTATTATCGAGCCGAATAAAATGGCAATTGCAATTGCGAATACTAAATACCAAAACATACTTTATAAATATTTTCTCTTTTTTAATTCCTCGTAAAGTTTATCGGTCAAGGCGTCGTGAAAAGCGTCTAAAATAAAGGGTCCGGCTTTCTGCGCCTCATGAATTGTTTTAGAAATACCCTGGTGAAAAACAGAATCAACTAATTTTTCCACCTGAATTTTGATTTCCGCCGGAGAATCTTTTAGGTAATCAGGTAGAATTGTTTCTTCTGCTGGTCCTTGAGATGGGGTTGGTGATTGAATTGGTTGATTGGACGACTGATGCATAATTGGCTCAAGCGTTTGTTTAATTAATTCTTTTTCAGACAATTTTTTATATTCGGATAAATTCCGCTTCTCGGCAATTTCCTTACTTAATCTTTCAATGTCCTGTTCTATTATGCTATGATTGAATTGATCCATATGTCTAAAATTCTAAATTATAAATTTTGTCTTCTGTTTATTATTTTAATTATAGCCGCTTTTTTACGACTATACAACTTAACGCCGACAAATGGCGGATTGCCGCCAGGACTTTATCCAGATGAAGCAATAGACGGCAATAACGCTTTGGAAGGCTTTAAGGTTTTCTATCCTGAAAATAACGGCCGAGAAGGGCTGTTTATAGATATTCAAGCGGTATTTTTAAAAGTTTTAATGCCTTTAAATGGCGATAATCCTGAGCCGTGGATGCTAAGAATAGTCAGCGTAGTTTTTGGGATATTAACTGTTTTGGGAGTATATTTTTTGGCGAAAGAATTATTTAATGGGTTGAGGGAAAATGAAATTTTGGCATTACTTTCATCGTTTTTTCTCGCCGTGAGTTTTTGGCACATTAATTTTTCTCGCATTAGTTTTCGGGCGATTATGGCGCCAGCATTTTTGGTTTGGGGACTATTTTTATTATTAAAGGCGTTGAACCAGACCAAAAATAATTTTCAATTTTCAATTTTCAATTTTCAATCAATTTCCAAAAACTTTTTACTATTGTCAATTATTGGAGGGTTAATTTATGGCCTTGGCTTTCATTCCTATATTGCCTATCGAGCTACTCCGCTTTTAATTTTAATAGTTCTGTCGATTTATTGGCTCCAGAATAAAGAAAAAGTAGTCCGCAAAAAGATTATCCTAGTGGCTAGTGGCTATACCCTAATGGCTATTATTGTTTTCGCGCCGCTGGGAATTTATTTCTTAAAAAATCCCGCTGACTTCTTCGGTAGAACCGGTCAACTTTCAATCACTCACTCCGCCAGTCCGCTAAAAGATTTGGGTTTAAATATTTTAAAAACCGCCGCGATGTTTAATTTTGTCGGTGATTCCAATTGGCGGCATAATTACGCTGGAAGGCCAGAATTATTCTTGCCAGTGGGAATTTTATTCTTAATTGGTATGTTTATGGGTCTAAAAATATTATTCAAGAAAACGCCTAAAGAAGAACATTCGCTGGCATGCGTGGTTTTATTTTCGTGGCTAATTATTGCCGCTTTGCCTGTGGTGATTTCCAATGAAGGCATTCCTCATGCTTTAAGATCATTGTTAATGATTCCGCCAGTAATTATCTTGGCTGGTTTCGGCGCAATCTGGTTTTACAAGTTTGTTAAAAATGACAATAGCGTTTTAAAAACAAAAATTCTTAATGTTTCTATTTTCTTTTTCTTTTTGCTTTTATTTTTTGAAGCTTATTACACTTACTTTATCAAATGGGGTAAAAATTATAATGTCCAAGGAGCTTTTAGCGCTGATTATGTGGCAATCGGCCGCGAGTTAAACGCTTTGCCCAAAGAAATGCCAAAATACGTGGTGGTTCAAGCCGGTGGAGTAGATGTCCGCGGCATTCCAATGCCAGCGCAAACCGTGATGTATATCACTAATACTTTCCTACCAGAAAAACAAAAAGAAAAAAATATTTATTATATTTTGCCGAATCAAATCAGCGAAATCCCGCCAGATAGTTATGTAGCGACTTTAAAATAAACTAACTTTAACCAACTATTGACCGCTTAATAAAAATAAAATAATATTTAAATCAGCATCTTTAAATAAAAAGATTCTGCCTCCGTGCTTAATGGGAATGAAAGTAAGTGGCCACTTGAAGAGTGTGCTTATTTGGTTATGGGAATGCGTAATCAGAGGCATCTTTGCAGGATGGAGGTTCGATTCCTCCCGTTCCTCGCGATCTAAGTGGCGAACTATATAAACCTTCCGGAAGCGCCAATTAGATTAGGAGGCAGAATCTTTTAAGTTTAGGCAAGCCATTTGACTTGCCTATTTTCTTTTAACATCCAATCAACTAAATAAAAGTAGAAAATCTTTTCGTAAAGCAGAAAATTTTATTTTAATTCTAATAAGCAAAAAATCTTTTCGTAGTGAGTGTGTGCGGAGAAGTTCGCAAAATTTACGAGCGAGCCGCGTGGCGAGCCAGGACCCCGAGGAGCGAACCCAGTAACTCAACTAGTTGAGCTACTGGGGAAGCGACGAACAGGGTGGCGAGCAGCGTGCGAGCGAGTATAAATTTTGACCTTCGGAGCACTACGAACGAGAAAAGATTTTTTGTTATAACCTATTAATTATTCTTTTCTTTTCGCTAAACGGCAACTTAGTTTTTTTAACCGCGTTTTTCATTATCTCAATAGTTTGGTCATAGGTTTTTCTATCCACCGGATACGGCGTGGCGTCTTTGCCGCCATGCGCGAATGAATATCTGGCCGGGTCTTCGTAAGACGGCTTAGCGCCATAAATAATTTCAGAAACCAAAGCCAAAGCCCGCATTGTTTTCGGTCCCACACCTTTAGTTGCCAAAAGTTTTTCATAATTTTCTGGCTGCTCATCGCAAACTTGCCAGAGAATTTTTTCTAGATATTTGCTCTTAGAAAAATCTTCAGCTTCAACCGGATGATTCCGAAATTCAATATTTCCCAATTTTAATAATTTCACTAGGTTCTCATCCCCGGCTGGCGAGCTGATTTTAAAAGCGAGCGTTTTATGTAATTCTGAAGAATGTTTCCTCAAAAGTTGGATATCTTTAATCAAAGTGCGATAGCCGGCTTTTACTAATTCAGTGCTAACTTCTCTGGTTTTCTCGCTTTTTTCCGAAGTTAAATTCAAAGGACTTTTCACTTTTAGTTGGCTGACAATTCCAGAATGCGGTTCGCAGACAAAATTTTTCTCGCCCCGAGCTGGGTCGAGGGGGATATTTTCCGAATGCCAGTGATATCTTCTGGCTGTTTGATTGCCTACATTCATTCCCTGTTGAACAACTGTCCACGCGCCGCCTCGGGAAAAGAAAAAAGAGTGATGATAAATTTGAAATCCGTCTTGAATTAAAGCGCTATCAACTTTGGCTGCCATTTTTGAACCATAAACCAATGATTGAGTTTTTGGCGTTTCCAAGCCCAATCTGCTTCCCCAATTTATGATTTCATCAGGTGTTTTTCTTGAAGTTTTTCCTTTGCCACCGGCAATAAAAATTCCAAGGTCTTTTTCCTGACCCCGAATCGCCTCTTTCAAAGCCGCGGTTAAAATTGTGGTTAGCCCAGAAGCATTCCAGTCAAAAGCCAAAACAGTGCCAAGAGACTGAAACCAAACCGGGTCAGCAATTCTTTTTATAAATTCATCCGCTCCGTATTCGGCAATAAGCACCTGCGTCATTTCTCGGCCCAGTTTAACCATACGGTCAAAAAGCCATGGCGGACATTTGCCGTAATCTAATGTAAATGTTGCGACGCCGCTTCTGTACATAGTTAGCCGTGTCTTATTTCTATTACGTCTCCGTCTTGCACAACATAATCTTTTCCTTCTAAGCGCAGCCAACCCTTTTGCCGCGCATTAGCCCACGAACCAGCTTCTAATAATTTTTCCCAATTTATCGTTTCCGCTCGGATGAATTTTTTCTCAAAATCAGTGTGAATAACTCCGGCCGCTTGCGGCGCTTTTGTTCCTTTAATAATTGTCCAAGCGCGCGTTTCGTCTTCACCTGTTGTCAAAAAACTTATCAGTCCCAAAAGTTCATACGCCTCTGTTATCAATTTTTTAATATTATCGACGTCTGACGTCGATAGATCAATAATTACAAAATCACCACTTAATTCTTTAATCTTATTCTTTAATCCTTCGCTCACGTCAGATTCTTTTCCGTTCAAAAGATAAATTTGCGGCTTAGCGGTTAAAAGATTGAAATCTTTAATTTCGTCAATATTAATCGCCAAGTTAATCGCCAATTTATTTTCATTCAAGCCATCGCGGATTTTTTTGACAATTTCCAATTCCTTAATTTTATTTTTATCGCCGGTTCTGGCTTCGCCTTCAAGCTTACTCAATCTTTTCTCAATTATTTCTAAGTCCTTTAAAATCAATTCTGTGTTTATGGTGTCAATATCTCGGCTCGGCTCAACATTATTTTCAATATGAATAATTTCCTCATTTTTAAAACATCTGACAACTTGGACAATCGCGTTAACTTCACGAATATGAGACAAAAATTGATTGCCCAGTCCCTCGCCTTTATTCGCGCCTTTAACCAAACCGGCAATATCGTAAAATTCAACCACCGCCGGAATTTTTTTGGCCGATTTCATCAAATCCGCCAATTTATCCACGCGCTCATCCGGCACAGCCACCACGCCCACATTCGGGTCAATAGTGGCAAAAGGATAATTAGCCACATTTACCTCTTGTTTAGTGAGGATTTTAAAAAGTAAGGATTTACCAACATTAGGCAAACCAACGATGCCGATTGAGAGTTTCATAGATTAAAATTACCGCATTTTAATAGCTTTTTCAATGCCT
>ERZ1292629.971-Hain-H43-01um-R1-971-length-30280-cov-12_pt3 | contig 17026 bp, 20 predicted proteins | sample MGYA00564399_ERZ1292629 | MGnify/ENA primary metagenome ERZ1292629 (study PRJEB36523, sample SAMEA6512636) | groundwater metagenome | collected 2019-01-08 | study: AquaDiva: Metagenomics assemblies of 32 groundwater samples
AGCGATAGATTTACTTCCGTTATGACTGGCACTGTGCCAAGAAAAGGAAATAGTTTAAGAGGCGGAGCGGAAGGAGCAAGAAAGACGGGCAATGTGTCAGAACTTGTTTATCCGTCCATCACGCCAGAGATGACAGAACAAGAGTTTTTTGCCCAGCCCCAGCAGAATATAAAGGACTTGGGGTTAAAATGGCTTAATGATTATAGTTTTCAATATGAGTGGGTGGCAAGTGGTTCGGCATTTAATATCGCAAAAGCAAAGGAAGCATTAAAGCATAGTCCATTGCAAACCGCGATAGACGCATCTACAAAAAGAACAAATGAATTTAACGGCTGGAATGATAGCGTGATGATTTATGGATATGAAGAGGGGAAGTTTTGGAAGGTCTTTGGCTCTTATCCTGAAACAACCGGCAACTTTGACTGGGACTATCCATTTTTTAACGGATTAAAATTTAATCTTAATAAATATACGCCAACAAATATGAAAATAAATTTATTTAGAAACTCGGAAAATGGAAAAATTTACTTAGTAGATTCTGACGGAGTTCGCCATCACATAAAAGATGAGCCAACTTTCAAAGAATTTTTTGGACTAAAAGCATTTGAAGAAAAGGACTGGACAGAAGTTGAAAACGAAGCTCAATTATCACATTTGCGAGAAGGAGAAGAAATAACACGCGGGAAGGGAGCTTTAGTAAAAGCTATTTTAGATGCATTAAGAAAGTTTGGAAATAAATTAACTGGAAGATAAATATGAAACTATTTTCGGTCAGCGTTACGGATTGCACTACCCGTATAAATGACGCGGCAACAGCCACAACAACACTTATAAAAGCACTCTTGAATGAGGGTATCCGTTTCGTTACGGATACCTGCGATTTGGAATACGGACGAACGGAAGCAACCGATACAACGGTGGCTTCGCAACAGGGATATTTATTGCCTGTCAATATGCTTCGTCCTAATTCCGTGATGCTCACGATTTCTTCCACCAAATACAACCCAGTTGAAATCAGCGATAAAAGCGAATGGGAAAGTATAAACAGCACCTCACCAAAAGGAGATACTCCGCTTTATTGGTTTTATGACCAAGAGGAACGAAAGATTGAGTTTTATCCTACTCCGACTTCTGCTGGGAATACTATAACTATAAGAGGTTTTAAGAAGAGATATGAGATAACTGCGGCGGATACTACGGGGACGGCTTCCGTTACCTCAGGGGCAAGAGCCGTTACTTCGGGAACTTTAACTTTTACCTCCGCTATGGTTGGACAATACATCCAATTTGCCAATACTGATTTCTTTTATGAAATAACCGCCTTTACTTCCGCCAATGCCGTAACAATACGGGAAAATGCCTTAAAGACAATTGCCGCATCTTCTTCAACAGTAGGAGAAGTGATACCACTCCCCGATGGACACGAAAAAATCGTAATGTATTATGCTATTGCTCAATATTATGCTATTAAGGAAAACGCTGAGATGAAAAACTTTTATTGGAATTTGTTTTTAGAAGATTTGGAAATCTTGAAAACAAGAAATGTAAAGACGAGTAAGGCAATACTAAGACAAAGTCCGTATAAAGCCACAAAAATAGGGAATGTAAATAACTATCCTTTATTAGAGGCGGCTTAAAATATGATTTTTCGTCAAAAAAACTTTACAGGAGGTTTGGCGGATAGCAGTAATACTGGAATTGCCAACTCTTTTTCAGACGCAGTTGGTGTGAATTTACATTCAAAACCCGGACTTATTTATGCCAATCAAATAATGGCAAAAAATAGCGGTTCTACCGTAACGGACTTATGTAATTTTGTCGTTCTATCCTCTGGCGGTTCTACTTTTTGGTTTGGAGATACGGGAAAGATTTATAAAAGAACATCTGCTGGCGTTTGGTCAAATGTTTATACTGACAGCAATGGGGCTATTTTAGGAGCATACGAATTTGACAGTTATATCTATTGGGCGACAGCGACATCTTTGGGACGACAAACAACATCTTTGGCAGAGTCGGAGGCAAGTTGGACTTCTCAAACTGCTTCTTGGCAAACGCTTACTTCATCTACTTGGCATCCGATGTTAGTTCACGGGTTATATCTTTATGTCGGTAATAATCGGACTCTGGCATCGGTGGACGATGCTGGCACTTTCACTGCCGCTGGAACGGCTGATGTCACTCTTTCCACTTTGGAACACAACCTTAAAATTAAATGTTTGAATAAATTCGGGATAGATATCTTAGTAGGAACGCAGACAATAGACGGAGATAATAAGGCAAAAATAAAAAGGTGGGATACATTGAGCCCTGCTTATGTTTCAGAAGACGAAATAGCGGAAACAATGATAAATACAATTATCAATACGATTGATAACTATACTTTTGTTCAAGCAGGCGGAACTGGAAATATCTATTATTATAATGGCGAGAAACTTGACCTTTATAAAACAATTCCGGGGGACTACGCAAATAAATTGATGTTAGTTAATCCTGCTTCGCAATGCACTTTTCAAGGGCTTTCATTATTCGGAGTATCTAATAGCTCGTCTAATCCTCTAAATCAAGGAGCATATTCTCTGGGACGGCACGACAAAAACTTTCCTTATGTTCTTAATTTAGAATATCCGATTTCAACAGGAACTTTAACAACTATAACTGTCGGGGCTTTATTGGGATATGGAAATAATTTATTTATGGCGTGGAAAGACGGGTCAACTTTCGGTGTGGACGCTATTTCTTGGTCAGCAAAATATGGTTCCGCATACATTACAACTCTGGCAATAAGCGGAGCAAGAGAAAAAAGAAAGAATTGGAAAAGATACGCGGCATCATATAAAGCATTGCCCGCCTCCACCGCTATTGTTCTTTCATATCTTAAAAACTATGGTTCAGCTACGGCTCTTACATCAAAAACAGATACTACTTGGCAAAAAGAATATGCTGAATTGCAGGTTGACGCGGGAGCAATGCAATTAAAATGTGCTTTTACAATCAGTTCAAACTCTACGCCAGAAGTTGAAGAATTGATGATGGACGCAGAACAGCTTAATACTTTCTAATATGGCAGAAGAAAAAAAAGAAGAAGTAATAAAACCCAATGTCATAGATGAAATAAATATCTTTGACGAACAGCCAATCGGGGTATCTGAAAATGTGGCAAGTTCGCCTGTTTTACCGATAACTAAAAAAGAAAATAAAGGAAGGGATATTTTGGACTTAAAAGAATTGCGGATTGGAGCGGGGGACAATTCCTTTAATGCTAATTATCAAGGTATATTTTTAGGAAGCGAACAATTTACGACAGGAGTTTTTCGCGTTTCAATGGCAGGAGCTTTAACCGCTACTTCGGCAACGATTACAGGGACAATTACGGCAACCGCTGGAACGATTGGCGGATTTACAATCAGCGCGACGACAATTTCAGCGACTAATCTTACTTTAACAAGCGGGGTGGCTAATACTGCGAATATAACAGTCGGGACTGGCGCGACAGCCGCAGGATTAAATTCAGCGAATGCGGCGGGAGATATTGCTATTTGGGCGGGTTCTACTTTTGCTAATCGGGCTACTGCTCCTTTCAGAGTGGAAGCGGACGGAGATGTAATTGCAACAAGCATCACCGCCACAGGCACAATAAACGCAACCGGCGGATATATCGGAACAACAACCGCTCTTGTGTATGAATCACAAGGCATAAATTGTGGCACAACAGGTTGGTTGCGTGGAGGTATGACCGATTATAATACTGGAACTGGCTGGTTTATAGGATATAATTCGTCTGCGTATAAATTAAGTATTGGCAATTCGTCCGACACTTCTAAATTGCTATTATGGAACGGAACGGATTTGATTGTCAATGATTCAGTAATTTCAAGACAAGACATCTTCGGAGATGGAAGTGATGGCGATTTGACGACAAGCGGAAATGTAACCTTAACCGTGGATACTTATTATGGCAATTTAACAGTAAGCACAGGACATATTCTTGATTGCGCTGGATTCCGATTATTTGTAAAAGGAACTTTAACTGTAAATGGGACATTACAGAGGACGCCGAATGCGGGTGGGAATGGAGGAAATTATGGCGCGGATTATTTAACACCCGGCGCGGCTGGGGCGGCTGGGGCGGCATTAGCCGATGGTTCATTAAAGGGTGGATTAGCAGGAAAGGTAGGCGTTATAGGAGCTATTGGTATAGGTATTACCACTGATGATAGTAAAGGTAATGGAACGGCAGGAACAAACAATTCAAATACTGGCGCTGATGTGGCAAAATCATTAGTCGGATATGATGGAGTTGCTGGTGTCGCAGGCAATACAAGTGGTAACGCTACGATGCCTACTCCTGGTACCGCAACAGGAGGCTCAGGTGGAACTGGTGCAGCTGGAGGGACTCGGACTGGAACAATTTATAATAAAGTGAGAAGTGTAATGTCCGCATATTTACTTTATGACACATTGCCAACAGCTGATAACTTAAAATCTGCTCCATCTAATGGAGGTTGTGGGTCAAGTGGATCGGGCGCGGCTGCAACAGGAACTGGAAGCGATGCCTTTTCTGGATGTTCTGGAGGCTCAGGCGGTGGAGGGTCGCAAGGTGGAATAGTTACGATTTTTGCTAAAAAAATAGTTGTAGGCGCGGCTGGAATTATACGAGCAAATGGTGGAGCGGGAGGGAATGGGGGAATGAGCCGTGATGCTAACTGCCCTGGTGCAGGTAACTGTGCAATAGGGGGAACAAGCGGGTCGCCGAGTGGAGATGGAGGTAATGGTGGCGTTTTAATTTTGTGTTATTCCTCTCTTACTAATGCGGGAACAATAGAAGCCGCGGGCGGAGTGGGTGGAACAGGGGGCGTGGCAGGGGCAAAATATGAAGGCGGTGGAGGAACGGCTACCGATGGAGTAACTGGAACGACTGGAACTACGGGAAATGCCGGGAATGTAATTTATCTTACTTCGTGATATGTATATCTTTTTTTACTACAAGTCCGATGGTCAAGTAAAATTTTGGAGCGAAACCAAACAAGTTTCTGATTTGGAAGAAAAGAAACTCAATGTATCGCAGGCAGATTTTGATTTACTGAAAGCTAATTGGCATCCGTTTATTAAAAATAATAAGTTGGAACTGGAGAAGCCAGCTCACATAATTAAACAAGAAAAAGAAAATACTTTATCGCTTGTGAAAAATAAGTTAAGCAAGATTGCAGACGGCAATACCAAAGACACTTTAAATGAATTGTTAAAAATTATTTCAATTTAATATGGCCAATAATTCAATAAAATATACTCTAAACAAATCCGGAAATAACCTTTTTGCCACCTATCAAGGAGTTGAACATCGGATTACAGACCCGCAAAGTGCCGGCGTGGATTTTGGAACTATTGGAGAGAGGGGAACAAGCGGAGGAACAGGCGGAGGCGAAATGTCTTTCGCTGATTTGCAAAAAAGAATATCGCAAGATACCGCTTGGGAAGCGGCTAAAAACGCGCCGCAGACTTCTGAACAACAGCTTGGAACGGTGGAAGCGTATAGGCAGGGCAAATTAGGGCGTAGTTTAACTGATAATGACCGCTTACTATTATCTCGCCACGGAGTTGATATGGGTGATGTGAGTAAACTCGGAACTCCCGAGATGCAGTTTAGAACACGAACGGGACGATTTCCCGGGAGAGAAGAACTTATTGGATTGGGCGTAAATGTGCCGACATCTACTACCACTGGTTATGAAGCAAGCCAATCTGATGCGTCGCAAAATGGAAGAATAGAGCCGATTACCATAACTCGCGGGAATGATAAGATGGATATTCTCCCGTCTGATTTGGAGTATTGGAGAACACAGGACTGGGATAGAGGAACTATGGGTGGCGGAACATCTACGAGCGGAACTGGAACGACTGTGGGGGCAACAGGTGGGGCTACAAGTGGCACTACGGAAGCAGGGGGAGGAAGTTTGTATGACCAATTTAATAAATTACGGGAGCAGTTTGGATTAGGCGGAGCTGCAAAAACAACCAAAACATTTACAGAAGCCGTAGCTGATGTGCAAACAAAAATAGATGATTTAGAGAAAAATATCAATGCCAGAATATCCGGGAAAGGCGTGATTGAACCAATGCGGCAGAGGATATTAGCGACAGAAGGGCGACCATTGCGAGAAGACCTTGCCAAATTGGGCAGAGGATTGGGAGCGGCTCAAACCGCTGAAGCAGGAGCCAGACAGGGATTGTCTGATTACTTATCTTTCAAAACAGGCGAAGAAGCCAAAGGCGAGAAAGCCGCGACAATGGAATTGAATGTTGCTAAATTATTATCTGATACGCCTGCCGGAACGAAGGTAAAGATTGGTGGGAAAGAATATGAGGGAACAAAAGTGGAGAAATCAGCGACCTCCGCCGATATTACTGAATATGAATATGCAAAGAAAAACAACGGATATAAAGGAACTTTGGAGAATTGGATGAATAAGAAAAAATCTACGGGGATGGGACTTGGTGGACTTGGTGAAGAAGATTATCAAGAGAAACAAACTATATTGGCTGTTAATGCAGTAGATATTTTATTGCCAAAAATTGATTCACTAAAAGAAGGTTTTTGGGGTGCCGCAAAAACCTATGTTTGGAAAACACCAGAATATGATTTTGCACAAAGTTTAAAACAATTACAGGCAGAAATAGGATTTGGTTCATTGCAAGAAATGAGAAACGCTTCTAAAACCGGCGGAGCACTTGGTAATGTTTCTGATAGAGAAGGAGAGTTTTTACAGGCAGTGCTTGGAACATTAGATGCAAAAATGAGCAAAGAAGCATTGAAAGAGAATCTTAACCAAGTAAAAAATATTCTTATAAACTGGGAAAAAATAAAACAGGTGTATGGCGTAAAATATGGTGTAGGAGGAACTGGTGGTCAATCAATTGATTATTCTCAAGGAGATAAATAAAATAAATAAATTATATGGCATATAATTTTCAAAAAGTATTACAGTCAGGAGGAACTGAAGAGGGTATTAGAGAATATCTGCGTTTAAAAGGCAGAGAATCAGAAGCAGATGTTTTTTTTAAACAAGAAATGATAGAACCACCTATTAAAGAAAAATCAGTTTTACAAAAAGGATTAGATTCTGCTGAAAATTTTGGTTCAAAATTAAGTGCATTAGCTGAAAAGACAGCGGTTCCTGCTTTTAAATTTATTCAACAACCAGTAGAATTTGCACAAAAGGCGGGAACAATGTTGGGACAAGAGGCAGCAAGACAAGAAAGTTCTGAATTTCTACAAAAAATTATTCCGAAAAATATACAAGAAATGGCACCATCTATTCAAAAAGCATTACCAAAACCATATAAAGATTTAAAGGAAGCGGGAATCGGTGCGTTAAAAGCTGTAGAAACACTAACTGCTCCTTTATATGGAGTAAGTGGTGCAATCGTAAAAAAGGCGGCAATAAGGGGTAGTTTAGGAGCACTACAAGGTTTTAGAGAAGCAGAAGAAAGAGGAGAACCTGTGTTTAGTTCTGTTATTAGAGGAGCGGCAGTTTCTGTTGCAATAGGACAAGCAATGGACTATATTCCTTTTCTTAAAGATATAAAAAACTACGGAAAAGATTCAGAAGTGATTTTAAACAAAACAAAAGGAGAAATAATAAAAGCCAAGACATTTACTGATTTTCTTCTAAAAGAATTAAATAAACTTAAAAAAAATCCCACTGAAGCTGGTGCGGAATTGATAACTACTATAAACTCTTTGGGGGAAGATGTAGCAAAATTTAATTTGACTGCGGCAGAAGCCGATGCTATTAAAAAAAGTTTATCTGCGGAGTATTGGATAGCTGATAATGCTAAAAAAACAATAATGTCAGATTTTTACAAAAGATTTATAGAAGTTTATACAAAAGAAATTGAACGAGCCGCACCAGCAATGAAAGCGTTAAATAAAAAATGGCAAATATATCTTCAAATAAAGGGACTGTCAAAAAAAATAACTGGTGGAGCGGCTTCTTTAAGTGATGTACCAGTAGCGGTAATTGGTTATCTTATGGGTAGTGCTATTGGCGGAGGTGGATATATCGGTGCTGCGATTGCTCCTTTAGCCAAGAAAACTGTTGGAAAACTAATGCAATATGCAGTTTCTAAACCAGCTCAATTTATAGCAAGTCAAGTTCCAGATATTATGCCAAAAATAGGAACTATTTGGGGGACAAAAACAGGAGAAAAAAAAGAAAGTTTTTTTGGAAAATAAATATTATTCATTATTTTCTTGTTCCTCTATCCATTCGTGGATTTCATCACAAATACCAACGATAACTATAATTCCTCCTATAAGTATTAAAATATTCCGAAACATATTTCTCACTTCTTAATTATCTTCGTCTTGCATCAGACCTTTAATTCTTAAATTTTTCAAATTTCATATCTTTTAGGAATACGCACGAAGACTCCAAGTATCCGCTATAATTTTTCTCTTGCCAGTATAATAAATTCAGCCAGAATACTCCAAACAAGGCAATCGCAAAGCAAAAGGTTATCAGGGTGATAAAGAGCCAGAACAGGCATCTTTTTATTTTTCTTTTAAACTCACAAGTTTTACATACGACAATTTGCGGTAGGAATATCTCATTTATATTTTCTTTTCTGCAATTTGAACAAATCATAGCCCCAACATCATAATTACAAGAACTCCTGCAATCGCCATAAGCCCAATCAAAAGTATTCCGGCAAGCAAAGCCATCTTTATCCTCTCCCCTGAAATCTGCCAGCAGGTTTTTAGAAAATGGATTAGCTTGGTCAGAGAATTATATACTTGATAACACCAAGTATGCATTAGCGTTTCCAAGAAGATGCCTAAAAGATAAATCTTTTATGGTCCTAACTCTTCTCCACGCAGAGCTGTTCCCCAGCTCTTTTTATATTCAAAATATCTGTTTTTTTGTCCTATCATATTATTTTGATGAACCATTTGCTAACATCAATTCAATGGTATTTATATCATTAGTATTCAAGCTTTTTCTGATTCCCGAATCCGAATGTTTGTAAAACCGATGAAGGGCGTATCTTAACACTTGTTCAAATATCTCTTCGGCAGTCTTCTCTCTTTTTAGTTTTTTTTGTTCGGTTCTATTTTCTAATCTTGCCAGCCGTTCCAAAATCTCTACGAAGTTCTCCTCAATATTATCCAAAAGCAGCTGGATTTTATCGTCTTTGGTCATTGTTGTTTTCATATTTTAATTATTTCAATATCAAATTGTATAAACTCCTCGCCTTTCTTCACAATCTCTTTATAGAGATAAATCTCAAAATGCCACTTATCGTCATATCTGTATTTTTTACAGATTATATCTTCCGTCGCTTTAACCGCGTTGGATAAATCCGAGGCCTTGGAAGAGAAGCCGAAACTAAGTATCAATCTTAGAGGAACATTTTTGGGTATATCCATCTTAGGCAACTTAGAGCTTAGTTCCCACTCATACGCTTCATATTCTTTTGTCTTGAATCGTCTCCCTGCCCATTGCTTATTTGTGCTTAGCGGCTTAATCATTATAATTGTCATATTTATTTCTTTAAATTCTTCGCCCATTTTATAAGCCTCTGCGTCACTGTTGGAGATGACAAGATAATTGTGTTATGGCAATGCGGACATTCTAACCAATGCAAAGGGTCTTCTATCTTTTTCCATCTAATCGTTCCTGTCATTTTCTCCGGCAAAGTCCTCGTAGAATCGCTGTCCGATGTAAAATAATAATTACTTGATTTCTTGCTCAAGCTCATAAATCTGTTGTTCAACTTTTCTGACATACTCCCGTGCCTAAAGGCTACGGGGTTCTACGGGTCATAAGGTTTCCTAATGGAATACCCTCGCCGTTGGCCTTGCCCAGGCCTAATTTTTTTATATTTCTGCTCGCATTTTCATCTCGGCAGAGGACTAATCCGCACGATAGACAAATATGCGTTCTGACGCTAAGAGATTTTTTTACAATCTCTCCGCACTTACTACATTTTTGCGTAGTATATTGAGGATTTACTTTTACCAAATATCGGCCAAGCATTTTCAGCTTGTAATCCAGCATATTGACAAATGTTCCCCAACTTGCGTCTTGAATACTTTTTGAAAGACAATGATTTCTGACCATTCCCTTTATGTTCAAATCTTCCATAGCCACCAAATCATATTTATTGGCATAGTATCGGCTTGTTTTATGGAGAAAATCTCTTCTTTGGTTAGCTATCTTTTCTTGTGTTCTTGCGACTATATTATATGCCTTTTTCTTTCTATTGCTTCTTTTTTTCTTTTTGCTGGCTTGCCGTTGCTGATGAGCAAGTTTTATTTCTGATTTTCTAAAATACTTTGGCGACTCTATTTTCTTTTTATCAGTATCAACAATAAAATATTTCAATCCTAAGTCTATTCCAACTGCTTTTTTTACTTTTACCTGTTTGACGGGTTCCAATTCATCGCACGCTTGAAAATACCATCCGCTTGCCCGCTTCACAATTCTGCCTTGACTCGGATTTTTTAACTCTTGAAGTCCTCTCATCTTCATTCCATAAAGACCAAATTTTTTCCAAACATTCAAATAGTTTCCATCTATTCTATAATCAGTTCCATATTGTCTAAGCGGAATACTTCTATATCTGCCATACTTTTTGAAACGAGGATAGCCACCTCTTCTAAAAAATTGTTCATAAGCATTGTTTAAGCGATATACCACCATTTGACGAAGTGTTGAAGGTATCTCTCCCATTTCTTTTACTTGTTTTTGCAGTTCAAATCTGGTTATTGTTTTTTTATTGCTAATATATGTATTTTTTTTCAAATCAAGACAATAATTATAAAGCATTCGGCTTTTTTCAAGCAACTGTTCTAATGTTTCTATCTGTTTTTTATTAGGGTATATTTTTGCCTCTCTTGTTATCATATACTAATATTTTATCACACGATAAACAATTTGTCAAATATCATCTTCCGACGCTCTCATCCCACGGCTAAAGCAAGTGGGATTTCTCGCTTATTGTCTTAAAATCCTCAATAGTCAAACACTTGTGTATGCCGCTATTCGGATGCTTTTCCCATCTGTGGCGGCAATATCTCAAACACTCTAAGCCGATTTCTTTTTCCGTCTTTTTTCTCTTCTCCCTGCGACTTTTAACAGCTTCTTGGGCTATTGAAATGAGAGCGGCGCGGAGAAAGTTTTTTGCTCTTTTTCGTTCACTTGTGCCCGTTTGAAATTCAATATAAGAAAACATATCATTAAACTCCTCATCAAATTGTTCTAAGATTTTTTTGAGCATAAGATTATTTAATTATTATAAAAATGGCGATTATCCCTTCATAGTAAGTATGAAGTTCAATTCTCGGTTCATTGAGCCGCCTATTGGCAAACTCTCCCCGATAGCTCTCGCCGAGCTTTTTTTAATATATTCAAACTTGCGTTGTAGTCCCTATCGGCTATAAACCCGCAATTTAGGCATCTATGAGTTCTAACCGACAATGACTTTTGCGCATATTCCCCGCAATTACTGCAATTCTGCGAAGTATATTGTGGCGCGACCTTGATTAAAGTTTTCCCAAGAATTTGCGTCTTGTAGGAAAGCATATCTATAAAACTTGACCAGCTTGCGTCTTGAATGCTTTTTGCGAGATGATGGTTTCTAACCATTCCTCTGACATTCAAATCTTCAACAGCAATCAGATGATATTTTTCAGCATATTGTCTTGATAGCTTATGTAAAAAATCCTTTCTTTGATTAGCGATTTTAAGATGTAATTTTTCAACTGCTTGCCTTTTTTTATTTCTTCGCTTACTTCCCTTTTTAGCTTTGCTTAATAATCGTTGTTTAATTTTCAATTTTCTCTGCGATTTTCTAAAAAACTTCGGCGCTTCAACTTTATTGTTTTCACTATCAACCAAGAACGATTTTAATCCAACATCTATTCCAATTTGTTTTTTCAGATTTTTAATCAACTTTTTTTCTTTCACTTCTACGCAATATTGGACATACCATCCATTTGCCCGTTTCACGATTTTGCCCATTGAGTAATCTTCCGCGCTTCTGAAACCTCGCATTCTTATTTGCCCTATATTTTTATAAATTGATAATTTATTGCCGAGAAACCGATAATCTACTCCGTATGTTCGTAATTCAAAACTGCGATAGCGATTAAATGATTTGAAACGGGGGAAGTGTCCTGTCTTCCTAAAGAAATTGGCGTAGGCGCTTTCAAGCCGATAGAACACCATTTGTTTTATACTTGCCGGTATTTCGGGATAATTTTCTTTGCCCTTATACTTCTTTTGTAAATCAAATCGGCTTAATGTTTTTTGGTTGTCTTTGTAGTAATTTATTTTATCTTCTAATGCCTGATTATAAAGATGGCGGCAACCATTCAAAATAGCGAACAGCCCGTGTTCTTGTATTTTATTAGGGTATATTTTTGCTTCATAATTTAGCACCATATATTCCAATTATAACACATTGTTATTTATTGTCAAATTACTTGCTATAAGGGGATAGTCGCCATAAAAATTACTTTTCTCCGGTGTCCAAAAAATGTGTGTGCGGATTACAGGGCGGGATTTCTCCTGCGTGCATTTCTGTTTAGCAGGGCTGGATTTTACCAGCTTTAAGGGCAGTTTTGTTTGTTTGTCTGCTCTTTCACTGCACATACTATCTTCCCAATTAAGGGGGATTTATTTATTTAATTAGGGGGGGAACTCTCATATTTAGGACAATGTCGGCAATGTCCCACTAAAATCTCCTCGCCTAAATGTGGATTTTTTTCTTGTTCGCATTTTCCGCATATCCATCCAGTTTTTTCTCTTAAATAATCTATAAATCCATCAAAGTCGCCCTTAAATTCCACAATCTTTTTTCCGCCCTTTTCAAAATCTATCATTTCGTGAGTTCTTTTTTCTTTAGAAGAAATAAGATATTCATCATACAATTTGATAAGTTCTATCTTCATATTATCTTCCCAATTAAGGGGTGTTAGATTGCCTTTGGGGTGAGGCGTTAGGTTGGTAAATTGCTTTTTTGTCATAATTGTTTTTACGCATTCTTCGCATTGATATATTCCATATTCTCCATTTTTCCAGCCACACCGGACTTCGCAATTTTCGTTCCAACCATTGGAAACATACGCTCTGACAATCATTTTTTTATCGCAAGACATAATTTATTATTCTTTTTTAAGTTTATTTTCTAAATTTTTATTTAATTATTTCCCCGAGTCGACCATAAATCGGCTCTAAAAGAAAGTTAGCCATAGCCAGAGCCATTGCCAGAGCCAGAGCCAAAGCCAATATTTTTTTTACTCATAAAAATAATTTAATTTTATTCTGACCAAATTTTCACACTTCCGATACTTTCTTGCGCAGTTTTAGAACAGTCAAGTATCTCAATAACTTCTAATAATTCAACCCTATCTACTTCTTTCGGAAACTTGCAATTCTGCGGTTTGGAAACTCCGTCTTCCGCTAATTGGGATAAAGTAGCCGCACCATCCCAGTAGTATAATCTGCGAGCTTTTCTCATCATAACTTCCCGTCCATTTCTGCTCTCTACATACCCAGCAAATACTCCGGCAGAGTAAGTGCGGACGATTCTGTAGTCCATATTTTTAAAACTTTCCGCCTTTACGCTCTCACTGCCTTTTTTTATATTTTCCTCCCCATCAATTAAGATGGATTTTTCTTTCTCCATATATTGCGTGTTAAGGCCGCCGCCTGTTTAATTTATTATTTTATCAATGTATTTTTCTTCAAAACTTTCTATATTTTCTCTTGTGGTCATAGGGGTTGGGGGGTTAAGAAATAATTTTATTAAATTCGCTTACAAAGACGGCTGTTTCGTTTCCAGTATGATAGCTCCCAAAAATATAAACCCACCCAAAATTTACTTTTACAATTCTTATCCATTCTTCAAGATTGATTTCCTCGTGTAATTCCATCGCACTTAAACGCTGTTGTGTTATTTTTTCTGGTATATTTTTCATACTATCTTCCCAATTAAGGGAGGTTATTTCTTATTTATTTAATTAGGGGGGTTAAAATGGAATATTATTTACATCAATTTCTTTTAATTCTTCCTGTTTTTTTTCAAAAACGCTTTTTGTATTGAGCATTTCATTTTCAAGAATGATTTTTTTAATCGTCCAAGATGTAAATTCCGAACCATTTTTTCCGATTTGCTTTGAAGATACAATTTTGCACCAATCACCGATATTAACATTATTATTTATGAGTTCCCGGGTCAAAACTGCGGAAGAGGAAGTTAATAGCATTAAATTGCCGTCTTGTGTTTCCCACCGATACTCACAGGTATTTCCACTTTTATCTCCGAATTTTGGGTCATTTGCCTTTATTCTCTTTACCGGCTCGGCTAATTTTACGACTAATCCTTGTCCCTCAAAATTAGCCGCATTCAAATAAAGCCCCGTTGGATTATTTAATTCCTCTTGGTATTCTTGCGAAAAAGCATTGCTTGACATATACATTTATAATAGAATTATTTGTTTTTCTATTATGTATTTAATTATTTAAGTTAATTAGAACCACGCGGAACAAACTTCGCGGCAATCGCATAAAAAACATTTGCTTTGGTCTTGTTTGAAACAAGTCGGAAAGAACTCAAAGTCATTCATAATTGCATCGCAAATATCGGTTATTTTATTTCTGCTCATAAACTCTAATTCATTCTTTGCGGAACTTATAAACTGGACTCTTGGCGTGGCGTGTTTAGTGATAATAAAGTATCCAAAATTACATTTTTGCTCTAAATCTTTATCCACATAAATATCCTTATAAATACTATGTTGCAAGAGATTATCATTCAATTTCTCCTTATGGTATTTCCCCGCCCTATCGGTATAAGTCCATTCTCTATCTGAACTTTTCCATTCCAATATCCAATTTTCTCCTGTTTCCTTATGAACAGCCAGCGCGTCATAAATCCCGAAGAAGTCATAGAATTTCTTTTTATCAACTTCCCAAACTTTTCTAAATACCTTTTTTTCAAACTCTTTTATTTCAAATTGCTGAAAATCAGGATTAGCGCGCAATGCTTTCACCATTTTAATTATCTCCGGCTCAAACAAATTTTCATTCGCTTCATTTAATTTATCTATCGCGGTATGGAACTTTTTACCGAATACTTGCGCCTCGTGTTCTTTTGGAGACTCTTGTAAGAGATAATAATGGTAAAAAGCTCTTTGACATACAGAGTATTTTCTTAATTTTGAATAAGTAAAAACCATATTTTTATTTTATTTTTTCTTCATCTCTTTCCTGCAAATCAAGTTTTTGAATGAGTATAGGAAGTAATTTTGCAATCTGATATTTTTTCCAAGTTTCCTCAACTTTCTTTCCTGCAAATTCAGACGCCTTTTTTAATTGTTCCTCAGTCATTTTTAATTCTTTCATCAAATTCTCCAAATTATCAATTTCAGATTTATCGGCTTCGGGCATATCGGAAGAAATCAACTTATAAATATTTTCCATTGTTAATTCTTCATTTTTAAGAATTGGCGGCAATTTTCCCGTTCTATCTTTACTCCAAAACTTCGGGGACGGCTGGGTATAGGCAAATCTCTCGCCATTTTTTTGAACTTCCAAATACAAGCATAAATCTTGAAAACCGGTAATGTCGGCCGGTAAGGATTTTCCCGATAAAGATGGGCGTTTAATAACCATTCCTTCATCGTCCTTTTCTTGAGCCAAAGCAACAAGAACACAATGTTTATTCAAGTCGCGAAACTTTCTGAAATAGTTTTCTAATAAAACAATAATTTTTCCCCAATCCTGTAATGTCGCCATTTCTTTCTCGCCTTTTATTTTATCAGTCATTTTTTTGGCAAGTTCCGTAATACTATCTAAAATTACGCAAGAATACTCTTTTACATTTTCTTCCGTCAAGACATCGTCTAATTCATCAATGTCTTTTATTTTTAAGACATCAATATTTTTGGCGTATTTTTCGGGCAAAAACTGACTTCCTGCTTCAGCATCAATTAAAAGCGTTTTGCCTAATTGAGATATGCTTGCCGCCATTGTTGATTTTCCAACGCCGGCGTCGCCGTATAAAAGCACATTTAATATAGGCGTTTTTTTGCTTTGTTCATCTTTCAAGTTTTTTACATTTAACATATTTTTGAGTTTATTTTATAAATTTTCATATTTTTAAGTTGTTGGCTGTTAGTTATAGGAGACCTCGGCCGAGTTCGCATTCTCCTCTATGGCACTCATTTAATTTGCGCCTTCGCAAACACCAAATTGCGACTATCCCCTCATAACAGGTATGGGGCGACATCCGCGGGTTATAAGATGCTCTATTGAGCTGTCCTCGCCGCAAGCTCTCGCCGAGCTTTTTTTAATATATTCACATTGTTATTTATTTTGTCAAATTACTTGCTATGAGGGGATAGTCGCCATTATCTTTATCTTCTTTTTCTTCTCCACTTGGCATAAGCCCTCTACGAACCGCTTCATAGCATACATCGCAGGACTCATCGTGGTCGTGGTCAATTTCAATCGCTCTCATAAGTTCTTCATTACTCCATTGCTCTATTGCGACATCAGAGTTTTGGAAGTTTTCAGGATGGTATAATTTTTCTTTTTCTTGGTCAAAATTTTTAATCATATTATTTTGTTTGTTCTATTTTTAATTTTTGATTTTCCGTTAATAATTGATTTACTTTCATCCCCCTATTGCAGTTAAGACAACGAACCGACATAACCGTCTTATTTTCTTTATTCCACTTGTTTGGCATAATAACTGTCGGTTCTAAATTATCGGAAAGACAAACTCTGCAAAATAATTTTTCTTCTCCGTATTTATGTCTCGCTCTGTCTTTGCAATATTTGCAGATAGTTTGTTTTTTCGCAATCTTTCCGAAGATTTTGCCGCAAACGATACACACGGCTTCTTCTTTGATTTTGGGTGTTGGCATATAATGATTATTTGTTAATTGTAAACACTATTACTATATCACGCTATAATATATCTGTCAATAGGTAGAAAATAATGTAAAATAAGCTAA
>ERZ1292629.2197-Hain-H43-01um-R1-2197-length-17022-cov-9_pt1 | contig 17022 bp, 15 predicted proteins | sample MGYA00564399_ERZ1292629 | MGnify/ENA primary metagenome ERZ1292629 (study PRJEB36523, sample SAMEA6512636) | groundwater metagenome | collected 2019-01-08 | study: AquaDiva: Metagenomics assemblies of 32 groundwater samples
GCATGCCTTATCCACGCCGCCAGCGTTCATCCTGAGCTAGGATCAAACTCTCAATAATATCCACCAAACGGCGGGAGCCGCTTTGATGGACGTAATCCCGATTAAAGATGCTTGCGCAACTCTAACGGGATAGACCCGCCTAAGTTTTGCCGAAGCAAAATTTTGGCGGGTAGATCTGGTTAACGATAAGAAATAGCGTAAAGTGACTTCGTCACAACGCGATCACGTGCAAAAGCTTTGCTTTTGTTTTACGTGACTGCGCCTGATCTTATCGTTAGTGGATTTTCAACGTGCTGACAATAACAGCTGGGTTTGTCCCTCGACATACTCGGGACAAACCCAGCTGTACAAACCAACCAATTTAGTTTGCAGTTTGATTTTTACATAAGTAAGGTCATTTTAACCAAACCAAAAAGTATGTCAACCCTTATGTGGATTTCTTGTGCTTTTCCCGCCACTGCTCAATTTTGCCATGATTACCGGACAATAAAACCGGCGGCACCCTGGCCTTTTTCTTATTGATAATTAAGACCTCCGGGCGGGTATATTGGGCATGGTCGGTCTTAGTTGTCGACTCGCTTTTGGCGATAAATCCCGGGATCATCCGGGAAACCGCTTCCATTACGGCCATCGCCGCCACCTCGCCGCCATTGAGCACAAAATCCCCGATTGAAATAATTTCGTCGGCGATAAAATCAGCCACTCTCTCATCTACCCCTTCATAACGGCCGCAGATTAAAATCAGTTGGTCGTATTTGGCGAGACGTTTGGCGTCGTTTTGGATGAATGGCTTCCCTCGCGGGGAGAAAAGAATTACCCGAGATTTGCCGACGCGTTTTTTCAATGTTTTCAGCGCTTTGAAGATGGGTTCAACTTTTAATACCATTCCGGGACCGCCGCCGAAGGGGCGGTCATCCACGGTTTTATGTTTGTCGCTAGTCCACTGACGCAGGTTGTGAACCCCGATGGTTATTAATTTTTTCTTTTGCGCCCGCGCCAAAAGGGACTCCTGCAGGAAGCCCTTAAAAATATCCGGGAAAATGGTGATGATATCAAAATGCATGGTTTGAAAACAAAAACCCCGGACGGGGTTTTTGTTTTTTAGATTTTTAAAAAATCACTCACGTCTCACTTCACATTCCCAATTCCTCGACCACATTCTCAACGCTCTTGGTTTTCTCACCAGTCGGGCCACGCTGGAAAGTACTGCCCTCGGGTTCAATAATACGCAGATTAACCCGAGCGTTGTTGCGGATGCCGATGATGCGGGCTAGCGTCCGGATGGCCTTGGCGGTGGAACCGGAACGGCCGATCAGCAAGCCCATATCCTCGGGGCTGACCTTGACTTCGATCAAAACCCCCATCTCATCGGTTTTGCGGCTGACTTCCACTTCGTCCGGTTTATTGACAATTTGCTTGACTACATATTCTACGAAATCCCGGTCTATATAGTTGGCCATACCGACAGACAGACGAAAATGAATTCTCTCTTACAATCTTGTCAGAAGGAGCTCACTTTCTCTGCGGTTGCTGTTATAAGTTATTAAAAGATTAACAAATGTCAATCAAATTGTCCAATTAAGGGTTGGCTGGCACTGCTGTTTCTTTCTCTGTACTCTCGGCACTAGTTTCTTGGTTCTTGGCTGATTTTTTCGGCTTCCATGCCTTGACTTTTTCACCCCCAATCACTTGCTTGGTGATTAATAGATTATTGGCGGTGGCTGACAGTTGCGCGCCCTGACTTAACCAGTATTTAATCCTATCGCTTTCAGCTATCAGCACTTTTTTATGCGGGTCATACGAACCCAAAAGCTCCAGGTATTTACCCTGGGGTTTGGTGGTGTGTTCGGTGACCACCACTCGGAAATACGCCTGCCCTCGCTTGCCGATACGCTGTAGCCGAATCTTAAGCATTTAGGAAAGATAACAGATTATCTGGAGAAAATCAAATAAAATAAGGCCCCAAGCACCTGCAACAGTTTACCACCCCTTCTTTTCTAACCCCTCCCGCGCCGCTTCCTGCTGGGCTTCTTGTTTGGAAGGACCGATGCCTTCACCGATTAAGTCACTGCCCAGATAAACACCAATTTGGAAATTTTTGGCGTGGTCGGGTCCCCACTCTTTGATTACCTCATAGGTTGGAGTGATACCCGCCCGGTCTTGCGCCTCTTCCTGAAAACGACTCTTGTAGTCGCGATAGGCTTTGTCTTCCAGCACCGGCGTCAATTCCGGCAAAACAAAATTGATGATAAATTTACTAGTCGTATTGTAACCTTGATCCAAATAAATCGCCCCGATTAGCGACTCTACAGTATTCGCCAAAATATATTGCCGGGCTCGGCCGGTATCCCGCGCCTCGCCACGGGACAATAATAGGTAGTCATTGAGATTAATTTTCTCGGAAATTTTAGCCAGCATAACCGCATTGACCAACGCCGCCCGCCAACTGGTCAATTCGCCCTCGGGATTAGTGTAATTATTGTAAAGGTATTCGGTCACTACCAATTCCAAAACCGCGTCGCCCAGAAATTCCAGCCGCTCGTTGTGATCCAGATGCCAGCCGGAATTTTCGTTGAGATAGGAGCGGTGGGTTAACGCTTGAAGAAGCAAATCTTTATTTTTAAACTCCACTCCTATCTTTTTTTCTAGTTCATTAGTATCAGCCACGTTTAATGATTAATTTTCTTCCGTTTTGCTCTCTTCTTTGGCTTTTTTGGGCGCGTCATCCTTGCCCGGCTCCCCGATTTCACGATAAATAGTGCCCAATACTCCATTCACAAATTTACCGGAAGCGTTGCCGCCGAAGGTCTTAGCCAGTTCAATGGATTCGTTGATGGCTACCTTGGGCGGAACTTCGTCGCGGTTGCCGAAAAGCAATTCATAAATGCCTAACCGCAGCACCGCCCGGTCTACCATGGCGATTTGCTCCAACGGCCACTGGGGCGCGGCCTTCTCAATGATTTTGTCAATTTGTTCAATTTTGGAAATCACACCGTTGACCAAGTTATCGATGAAATTAGCATCTTCAATGCCGGGCGCGAATTCTTTGGTGTTGTGGGCGATAATTTCCGGCAGGGCCTCCATTTTTTTGCCGCCAAAATCCCATTCATAGAGGGATTGCATAGCGACACTGCGCGAAAGATGCCTTGAAGCCACAGGATTGGGTTATAGGTTATAGCTTTTAGGTTATAGATTCTAAAACCTAACACCTAAAACCTAACACCTATCTTTTTTGCTTTTCCTTTTTCTTCAACTCTTTTGCCAAAACATTGATCACTTCTTTACCGCCGTAGTAGCCGCAATACTTGCAGACAATATGAGGCAATTTGTTTTTGCCGCAATGGGGACAGGAAACCAGCACTAACGGTTTTAGAGCCAAGTGACTGCGTCTGCGACCTTTTTGTCCGCGCGTGGAATGCGCTCGGGGAACTCCCATAATTAAAACACTTTACCTTAAATCGTGATTTTTTGCAAAAAGACCGATTTTGTCAACAAAATTCGGGCGTTGTTTTTACCCTCACAGATGCTAAGATTAGGTGTTATGAAATTCGTCCATCTCCACACCCACACCCATTATTCGCTGCTGGATGGGTTAACGAAAATTGATGAATTGGTCTCGCGGGTCAGGGAACTGGGCATGGATGCTTGCGCCATCACCGACCACGGTTCGCTTTATGGCGCCATTGAGTTCTATCAGAAATGTAAAAAAGCCGGTATCAAACCGATCATCGGCTGTGAAATATATGTCGCCGAAAATATGTACGATAAACGGCCCGGCGGTGACAGCAAATGGGGTTACTATCATCTCGTGCTTTTGGCCGAGAACAACGCCGGCTACAAAAACCTGATAAAATTGGTGACGGCCGGTCATCTGGACGGATTTTATTACCGGCCGCGGATTGACCGGAATTTAATGCGCCGGCACTCTGAAGGCATCATTGCGCTTTCCGCTTGCTTGGGCGGAGAGGTTTCCCGGGCACTGTTATCCGATAATTACGACAAAGCCAAAAAAGTGGCGCTGGAGTATCAGGAAATTTTCGGCCCGGGCAACTTTTTTTTGGAAGTTCAACAACATCCGCACATTGAAGAGCAAAATATTGTAACTCCGCGCCTGGTTCAACTGGCGCGCGAATTGGATATCCCGTTGGTTGCCGCCCAGGACTCGCATTATCTGCGCCCCGAAGACGCCCAGGCCCACGATATTTTATTGGCCGTTCAAACCGGCAGTCAGATTGACGACAAAGACCGACTGACCTTGCGCAACGACGACTTCTCGCTGGCATCGCCGGAAATAATGGCCGAAAAATTCAAAGATACTCCGGAAGCGTTGGCCAATACCGTAAAAATCGCCGAGCGCTGTAATCTGGAAATTGAACTAGGCAAAACTAAACTGCCGCCTTTTGCCCTGCCGGCCCGCCTAAATTTTGCTAAGCAAAACTTGGGCCGGCCGGCCGGCCACAGCAACGAAAGCTATCTAGCCGAGTTGTGTCAACAAGGACTGGCGAAAAGATTTGGCGGAAACCCCGAAGAGAATACTTTGAAACGCCTTGAGTATGAATTGGGTGTAATCCAAAAAACCGGCTTTGCCTCTTATTTTTTAATTGTTCAGGATTTCGTTAACTGGGCCAAGCAAAGCGGCATTATCGTAGGGCCGGGTCGGGGCAGCGCCGCCGGCAGTCTGGTTTCCTATCTTCTGGGCATTACCGGCATTGATCCGCTAAGGTATGATCTGTATTTCGAACGATTTTTGAACGAGGAACGAATTAGCCCCCCTGACATTGATTTGGATTTTGACGATGCCCGGCGGGATGAGGTTTTCCAGTACGTCCGGCAGAAATACGGCCAGGACCATTTTGCCCAAATCATCACTTTTGGCACAATGATGGCCCGGGGCAGTATCCGCGACGCTGGCCGGGCGCTGGGCCTTTCCTACGATTTTTGCGATCGCATCGCCAAACTGATTCCCTTTAATCCCAACCAAAACGAAAAAATCGGTTTTTTGCGCAAATGTTTGGATGACGTAATGGAATTGCGCCAAGCCTACGGCACCAACGCCGACACCAAAAAACTGATTGACGCCGCTCTGCGTCTGGAAGGCGTGGCCCGGCACTCGTCCACTCACGCCTGCGCCGTGGTGATCACCCCTGAACCGTTGACCGAATACCTGCCCCTCCAGCGCGGCACCAACGAAGGCGACATCATCACCCAGTACGAAATGCACGCCGTGGAAGACCTCGGTCTTTTGAAAATGGATTTTCTGGGCTTGGCCAATTTGACCATTATTGAAAACACTCTCAAGCAGGTGGCGCATAATCACGGCACGAGAATCAACATTGACGACATTCCGCTGGACGATAAAAAAACTTTCAAGCTGCTGCAGGACGGCAACTGTACTGGGATTTTTCAATTGGAGGGGTCAGGCATGAGGCGTTATTTGAAAGAACTTAAACCGACTGTGTTTGAAGATATCGCCACGATGATTGCGCTGTATCGTCCCGGCCCAATGGAGCTGATTCCGGAATTCATTGCCCGGAAACATGGCAGGAAAAAAGTAGAATACTTGCATCCCAGCTTGGAGCCGGTGCTCGCCGGCACTTACGGAATAATGATTTATCAAGAGCAGCTTATGGCGGCGGCTCGCGCTTTGGCTGGTTTCACTCTTCCCGAAGCTGATATTTTACGTAAGGCGGTGGGCAAAAAAATCAAATCGTTATTGCGGGAGCAGGAGAGCAAAGTAATTGAAGGTTGTCTGGCCAACGGCATCAGCAAAGAAATTGCCGATAAGTTTTGGAAATTGATTGAACCCTTTGACCGTTACGGGTTCAATAAGGCGCACGCCATCAGTTATGCCATGATCAGCTATCAAACCGCTTATCTGAAAGCTCACTACCCGGTGGAGTTTATGGCCGCTTGGCTTAACTCGGCTTCCGGCGATATTGAGCGGGTGGCGCTGCTGATTGAGGAAGCGCAAGCAATGAATATTGAAGTTAAGGCGCCGGAAATAAATGAAAGTATGGAAAGTTTTACGGTCGTTGATAAAAATAAGATTAGGTTTGGTTTAGCCGCCGTCAAAAATGTCGGCGTCAATATCGTCAAAGCGATTATTGAGGAAAGACAGCTTAACGGGCGGTTTGTGGCGGCTGAAGATTTCATCCGGCGGGTTCAGCACAAAGACCTCAACAAAAAATCTTTGGAAAGTTTGATAAAATGCGGCGCTTTGGACGGCTTGAACGAACGCTCGGTTTTGCTGACCAATGCTGACCAGCTGCTGGAATACGGCCGGGAAATACAGAAGGGCTCGGCCAACGGGCAGGCCAGTTTGTTTGACCTGGCGGATTTGGCAGTCAACCTGCCGCCGCTCCGGCTCAAAGAGGCGCCCCCGGTCAGCCGTTCCGAGAAACTGATGTGGGAAAAGGAGCTATTGGGCTTGTTCGTTTCCGACCACCCACTCAAAGATTTTCAGAGGCAAATCCACATTGAAAGCGGAGTAGCCAAGATAAAAGACGTTGTCGCCAATCGCAATGGCGGGGTAATTAAAGTCGGCGGAGTGGTAACCAAAATCCAGAAAATCCTCACCAAGACTGGCAAGCCGATGGTGTTTTCCTGGCTGGAGGATCTGACTGCTAAAATTGAAGTGGTGGTTTTTCCGGATGTTTTGGAACAGCACCCGGATGCCTTTCAGGAAAACTCGGTGCTGATCGTCAGCGGCAAGCTCAATGACCGGGACGGCGTGCCAAAGTTGTTGTGCGAGAGCGTGCGGCCGATCGCGATGTTAAGCTAATTGTTTGCTGCAATGCCTCTTGCGGACGTCAGAGTCATTGCCAGCTCACAACCTTCAACATTGAAATAAAAAAAACCGCACTAATTGTGCGGCCGATTCGCGGAATTCAGGTTAAACCACGTAGTGTCTTTTGTCAATGTCTTTTGAACAACCACAGTTTTTGTTACTATTTCCCCATGCCCATAGATATATCAGACAAACCACAGCCACTGACCGATCACCGGGGCATTGGCACCCAATTGGATTTGTTTAGTTTTCATGAAGTGGCGCCGGGGGCGCCGTTTTGGCATGCCAAAGGGATGGTGATTTTCAAAGAACTGGAGAAAATAGCGCGAGAAATTAACGAACGCGAGGGCTATCTGGAAATCTCCACGCCGATATTGGTGAAAAAAGAAGTGTTTGAAAAATCCGGCCACTGGGAACACTACCGCGAGAATATGTTTTACTTCGCTAACCCGCGCGACGAGAAAGAAATGCTGGTGGTGAAGCCAATGAACTGCCCTGAATCCACCTATATTTACAACTCGCGGGTACGTAGTTACCGCGACTTGCCCCTGCGTCTGGCCGAGATCGGCCGGCTCAACCGCAATGAATTGTCCGGCACTTTGGGCGGTCTGCTCCGGGTGCGCCAGCTTACTATGGATGACGCCCATATTTATTTGATGCCCGACCAAGTAGAAGGAGAAGTCGTCGCCATTGTAAAAACGATCAACGATTTCTACTCAATATTTGGTTTTAAGACCCAATATACTTTGGCGACTAAACCGACTGATTCTTTAGGCGCTAAAGCAGAATGGGACATAGCCGAAGCGGCGCTGGAAAAAGGACTGAAAAAAGCGGGAATTAAATATTCCACGGCTAAAGGCGAGGGCGCTTTTTACGGACCGAAAATTGAAGCCCACCTCAAGGATTCGCAAGGCCGTGATTGGCAGATGGGTACGGCGCAATTGGATTTGGTGATGCTGCCCAAACAGTTTGACATCCGCTACATTGCCGAGAACGGCGAACGGAAAATGCCCTGGGTGATTCATCGGGCAATCTTTGGCTCATTTGAAAGATTTATTGGCGTGCTGTTGGAACACACCGCAGGCAAATTGCCCTTGTGGCTGTCGCCGGTGCAGGCGTCAGTTTTAACGGTTGCTGACAGTTTCAGCGGCTACGCCTCGGAAATTGCCGAAAAATTGCGCGCGGCTGAAATCAGGGTTGCAGTTGACGGTAGCAACGAGACCATCAATAAAAAAATCCGGGAAGCTGAACTCCAGAAAACCCCTTACATTGTCGTAGTCGGCGAAAAGGAACAATCCACCGGCACGGTGGCGGTAAGAAAGCGCGGGACGGGTGATGCGGGAACGGTGGAATTAGTTAAATTCTTAGAGCAACTCAAAACGGAGATTCTGATGAGGAAATAGACGTAGACAAAACTATACGATCGTGCAATTTTGTCTATCACCCTCCGGTTTACCAGTTATGGCTAACAGTAAGGTTTTGATCATTGTCGGTCCGACGGCGTCCGGGAAAACGGCGCTGTCTTTGTTGTTGGCTAAGAAATACAATGGCGAGATTGTGTCGGCGGACTCGCGCCAGATTTATTGCGAAATGAACATTGGTACCGCCAAAGCCACTCTCCAACAGCAGAAGGTGATTAAACATCATCTGATTGATATTAAAAACCCGAATCAAAATTACAGCGTCGGCCAATTCAAGAAAGACGCGATTGCCGCAGTGAACGACATCACAAGTCGTTCACGATTGCCGATTGTGGTGGGCGGGACGGCGCAATATATTTATGCCTTGGTGGATAATTGGCAAATCCCGGCGGTGAGAGCGGATAAAAAGTTGCGGGCGAAAATTGAGCGAAATATTGCCGAGCAGGGATTACCGGCGGTCTATAAAAAACTGCTAGATCTAGATCCCGAAGCGGCCTATGTGGTGGACCCGAAGAATTCCCGGCGGGTGGTCCGGGCTTTGGAGGTGGCCATTACCACCGGTCAACCCTTTACTGCCCAGCGCCGAGCGGGCGAGCCACTATTTGATTTTTTGTTGATTGGTCTACGGGGAACCCCGGAAACACTGAAAGCCCGGATTACCCGGAGAACACGACGGATGATAACCGCCGGTTTAGTAAAAGAAGTAAAAGGTTTACTGAAAAAATACGGCCGTCAGCAAAAGGTGTTTGACACCATTGGCTATCGGGAAATTATCCAGCACCTTAATGGCGAGCTTACCCTAAACCAAGCCATCCAAAAAATTGTAATCAATACCCGCCGCTTCGCCCGCCGCCAAATGCAATGGTTCAAGCGGGATGAGCAAATACACTGGGTTAACGCAAGTGTTTCTCCAATAGTTCCGAAACTACTGACGGATTGGCTTGGCCATGGGTGGCGGCCATTACCTGGCCGACGAGGAATTTGATAACTTCAATTTTGCCTTTTCTGTAGTCGGCGACTGCTTTGGGGTGGTTGGCAATCACCCCATCTATGACTTTTTGGAGCTCGCCAATATCGGAGACCTGACCCAGATTTTTTTCTTTGACGATGGCTTCGGGATGAAGGCCGGCGGCGGCCATTTCTTTCAGCACAGCTTTGGCGGCGGTAGAGGACAGTTTTCGTTCGGCTAATAGGTTGATCAGCTGGGCAAACGCTTCCGGCGTGATTTGCAAACCGGCGAGGTCGTCTATTTCCATTCCCTGCATATTAAGCAATGGCGGGAACTCGGTGATGATATAGTTGGCGGCCAAGGTATAAAGTTTTTTATCGGCAGTACCCAGCTCGCTGGCTACTTTTTCATAGTAATCACCTAGGTGTTTAGCGATTGTAAATATCTCTACTTGTGAAGCATTGAGAGCGTATTCTTGAGCAAAGCGCGCGCGCCGGGCGGCCGGCAGCTCCGGCAGGCCGAGACGGATTTCTTCTGTCTGGTCTTTAATAAATCGCATTGGCGGCAGATCTGGCTCGGGGAAATAGCGATAATCATGAGCTGATTCTTTGGAACGCTGGCTGATAGTTTTCTGTTTAATTTCGTCCCAGCCGCGGGTTTCTTGGGCGATTTTCTCCCCTTTTTCGAGGAGCTCGGTTTGTCTTTTAATTTCATAATCCACCGCCCGCCCGGCGGCGTTGATGGAATTAATATTTTTAATTTCCACCTTAGTGCCCAGTTTGCCATTATCTTTTTCGCTTGGGGTTTTTCGCTTTACACTAATATTCACTTCGATTCGGAGTTGCCCTTTTTCCATATCAGCGCTCGAGGCATTTAAGTAACGCATTATCAATTGCAGTTCTTTGGCGAATTTCTCCACTTCCCGACCGTTTGTAAAATCCGGTCTGGTAACCAGCTCCATTAATGGCACGCCGGCGCGGTTGAAGTCCACCAGCGAATAACCTGCCCCGACCGGAGCGGAGGGGTCGGCCACGGGATGCAAAAGCCGTCCGGTATCTTCTTCGATGTGAATCCGCTCAATGTTAACTTTCTTTTCGCCAATCTCGAGCCAGCCATCTTTACATAGCGGCATATCATATTGGGAAATCTGATAGCCCTTGGGCAGATCGGGGTAAAAATAGTTTTTGCGGTCAAATTTGGAAACCTCGGCTACTTGGCAATTGAGCGCCAACCCGACTTGCAGTAGTTTGTTAATCGCCTCTTGGTTAATGACCGGCAAACTACCGGGGTGCGCGAGACATACTTCGCATACATTAACGTTGGGATGTTTCTCATCCGGATCATTGAGCGAATTACAAAACATCTTGGTTTTGGTCTTCAGCTCCACATGTATTTCCAAGCCAATGGTCGGTTCATATAGCATAGTAGAAATTTAACACGATTCCGGACGCCAAAAAAGACCGCAATGGGTCTTTTTGAGCAATTCGTTAATTTGTCACTTAATCTCGATTCCCATTGAGCGAGCGGTGCCTTCAATGATTTTGGCGGCGGCGTCCAGGTCATTGGCATTGAGGTCGGCCATTTTGGTTTCGGCGATTTGGCGGATTTGGGCTTTAGTCACTTTGCCGACTTTGTTTTTGTTCGGTTCGCCGGAACCCTTTTCAATTCCGGCGGCTTTGCGCAAAAGATAAGCCGCCGGCGGTGTCTTCATGACAAAACTAAAGCTGCGGTCCTCGTAAACGGTGATTTCAATCGGTGTAACCTCGCCCATTTTATCTTTGGTGGCGTCGTTAAACTGCCTGACGAAATCGGCGATGTTCAAGCCATGCGGCCCCAAGGCCGTACCCACCGGCGGCGCCGGCGTGGCTTTGCCCGCTTCAATCTGGAGTTTAATGATTGTTTTTATTTTCTTAGCCATAGTTCACATTCTAATATACTAATAATGCTAATTTACTAATGAATTTAAAACCCTTTTGGGTTTCAGAAACTTGCTCCTAAAATTAACAAGAAGCCCTAGTTTAATGTTTTTCGTCTTCAAATAATTGAAAACCTGAAAATAATCATCTCTGGTCAGTAAATTTTTAGCTTTCATTTCAACCACAACCTTGTCATCTATAATGAAGTCGGTTCTAAATAGATTCATCTTTCTGGATAAAACATCCGTGGGAACCACCTCTTCCCTTGTAAATGGTATTTTATTTTCTTTTAATATAATCTCGAGAGCGTCGGCATAACCTTTTTCTTTACAGAATCGCCCCAATTTATTGTGAATATAAAATAGGAAGCCGTAAATCTTGTAGGACAGCTCTTTATAAAGCAATTCCCCGCGCTTCATATTTGTAAATTCGCATTATTAGTAAATTGGAATCTAAATTTTCTTCACCTGCAGAAAATCCAGCTCCACCGGTGTCTCCCGCCCAAACATCGTAACCAGCACTTTGATCCGGCCGCGCTCTTCGTCCACTTCCGAAACCCGGCCGTCAAAATCCTTGAACGGGCCGTCAGTGATTTTAACATTATCGCCTACAGCAATGTCAAACTTGTACTTGGGTTCTTCAGTGCCGGTGCGTTTGAGCAGATTTTCCACTTCTTCCGGCGAAAGCGGCGTAGGGATGACACCGGCGCCGATGAAACCGGTAACGTTTGGCGTGTTGCGCACCACATACCAAGAATCGTCGCTGACAATCATTTCTACCAGTACGTAACCGGGATAAAGTTTATCTTCCACCACTTCTCGTTTGCCGCCCTTGATTCGGATTTTCTTTTCTTTGGGCACCAGCACGCTGAAAATTTTGTCCTCATAACCGAGGGATTCGACTCGTTGTTTGAGATTGCGGGCCACGTTGTCCTCGTAGCCGGAATAGGTGTGGAGCGCGTACCATTTTTTTTCGCCGGTGGCGACTTGCTTAGGCATTTATTTTAGTAAAAATTTATTGAGCACAAAGCCAAAAACCGCGTCCCAGCCGCCCAGAAACAGGGCCACCAGGAAACTCATGCCAATAACAATAGCAGTATATTGAAACGTTTGTCGGCGAGTCGGCCAGTTGACGCGGGACAGCTCAACGCGAACATCGCGCAGGAAATTGATAATTTTATCCATTAAGGCAATTTAAAACCCCCGCCGGGGCACTTATTTACCCCAGTATATGACTTTTGAGCTGGATGTCAAAGTTTTTAATCCCTCGGGCATACTCGGGATGAAAAACTTAAACGTTAAATGTCTAAGTTTTTCACATTTTTGGCGTGGGTCTGGATGAATTTTTTCCGGGGCAAGACGTCCGAGCCCATCAAGACATCAAAAATCTCATCGGCTTTTTCCGCGTCCTCCATCGTCACTTGGAGCAGAACTCTCTTATTGGGGTCCATAGTCGTTTCCCAAAGCTGAATCGGATTCATCTCGCCCAAACCCTTATAGCGCTGAATAGTCACCCCGGCAAGCTTAGTCTCACCGTTGTCTTCTTGCTCTGGCGGCGTTTGCCCATTACCCAATTGGCTGACTTCCCATTCGCCTGCTTTTTTTGCAGTTTTGGTTTTAGCCGCCAATTCTTTTAAAACTTTTTCTTTTTCTTCGTCGCTGTAAACATACTGCGCTTGATTGCCTTTTTGGATGCGGTAAAGCGGCGGCTGGGCGATATAGATATGGCCGTTTTCAATCAGGGGCTGGAAGTAACGGTAAAATAAAGTGAGCAATAAAGTACGAATATGATTGCCGTCCGTGTCAGCATCGCAGGTAATGATTATTTTGTGGTATCTCAATTTTGCCAAATCAAATTCCTCGACGATGGCCGTGCCCATGGCGATAATCAACGCCCGCACTTCCTGTGAAGCTAACATCTTATCAATCCGGGCTTTTTCCACGTTCAAAATTTTGCCTCGCAAAGGTAAAATGGCCTGAAAACGTCTGTCTCTTGCCGATTTTCCGCTATTATGGACAAACACGCCAGAAGCTAAGACAAAATTATGGGTTTCTGGCACTTCTAAATCATAGACATCAATTTTTTCTTCTAGCCAAGTGATTGATTTAATCTTGTGGTTAAAGTGCTTAACTGCTTTTAATAGTCGTTGGTCGCTGTTGTCAAAATATCTGTGCAGAATCGTGCCATACTTTAATAAATTTTTATCTCTAGTTTCATGACGAATTTGCTCATAAACCTCCGGGCTGATCCACCCAGTCCGATCAAAAATCCCACGTAAAATTTTCAGGGCTTTTTCCCGATAAGTCCGATTGTAAGCTACTAGACGTTTTTTTCTAAATTCATTGGTCCATTGTTCTTTGGTTTTTTGACTGCGCCACTGTCTAAGCTCCCGGTTTTGCCATTGTTGAATAGCAGTAGCCGAGAACTCTGCTACCTTTTCGGGGTGAGCTTTAAAGTACAATCTAGTGTTTTCGCTCTGCCACTGACGGTTCCTTTCGTCGGCCCAATACTTTTTCTGGTTTAGGTAAAGTAAGCGATTATTCTGTTCGCGATATTTAGCATTGCTCTTATAAAACTCCAGGAACTTCTCTGTCATGTATTTTTTATATTCCGGATTGTTCCACTGTTTTTTAGCTCGGGCACTTAATTGAGCATGCATTTTAGGAGCAAGCATGGTCCGTCGAACCTTATCACGATATTCAGATGTCTGCCTAATTTTCCTAAGTTTTTCCAAAACTTCCGGAGAACGTAATACTTTATCGGCTACTTCTTGATGAATCCTTAAGTGCTCCTCCCTACCAAGTCGGACAAGGTTACCGGGGTTATTGTTTAGCTTGTCAAAATCTTTGTGATGACGATGCGGACCATCCGTTTCGGGGTAGATTTTATTTTCTAAATTATATTGATCGGCCAACACATGGGTAAAAACCCAGCGCGCAGCCTTATGATCAAAGACTAGCTCATAACCGTCAATAGTCACCCAGCCGCCAATTTTAGAGAGTTGCCGATAAAGCGGCATCAAAGAATCTTCCCCCTGCAACTTTTCTGCCGCCTTATAAGTACCGTTTGCCAACATAAAGCGGTGATCTGGAGTACAAGTTAACTCTTCCCCATTATCTAAGGTAATTTTTATTACCGTGGCATTTTTTTTAGTAATTTGAGCATTAGTGACCGGCGCAACACCAATATAACCATCTTGCTTAATGGTATAGCAAAAATTTTTCTTACCATTCTTCTCTTCTTCAACCAACTCTTTAAAAGACAGATTTCTTCCATCAGTCAGTGCGACCTTGGTGTCTCCGGAAAAACAGCCCCCGGCGCTATCGCCCTCCACGATGAACAACTCCGATTCGGTCGGATCTTTGGAACTGCAGTCAGCCAGTTTGCCGGGTAGAGTGAAACCCTCCAGCGCCCCCTTGCGGATGACGGTCTCACGAGCCGCTTTGGCGGCAATTCTGGCTTTGGAAGCCAAAAGCACCTTGCCCATCACCTCGCGGGCATCGCCCGGATTGCGCTCCAGCCAGTCGGGCAGTTCAACGTTAACTACCGACTCCACGGCGGTGCGAGCCTCGGTGGAGCCAAGCTTGGCCTTGGTCTGACCTTCAAATTGGGCTTCGCGGAGTTTTACCGAAACAATGACCGTCAGTCCTTCGCGGATATCTTCACCAGTCAGATTCTCCTCTTTTTCTTTGAGATAGCCGTTCTTGCGGGCGTAGTCGTTGAGGGTGCGGGTGATGGCCGAGCGAAAACCGGTCAGATGCATGCCGCCTTCAGTGGTGTGAACATTGTTGGCAAAACTTAATTCGTGTCCCTGGATATCTTTGGTGTATTGAAACGCCACTTCCACAAAGACGCCCTCCAGTTCCTTGGCGGTGTAAAAAACGTTGGCATGGACCGATTCCTCGTGGCGGTTGAGAAAATTAACGTAAGAAACAATGCCGCCCTCAAAGTAGAAAGTGTGCGTCCCAGTGCCGATATTTTTGCCGCTGTTCGCGTCCCGTTCATCTCTAACCTCAATACGGACGCCTTTGATCAAATAAGCCTGTTGCCGCAGGTGCTGTAAGATTTTATTCCAATCAAAAGAAATTTCCTTGAATATTTCCGGGTCGGGCTCAAAGGTGACAATGGTGCCGGTGTCATTGGCCGAGCTGGTTTTCTTGATCGCTTTTTTCGGTTTACCCCGCTCGTACTCTTGTTCGTAAACCCCGCCGTCGCGATGAACCTCCGCTTTGAGATATTTGGACAAAGCGTTGACCACCGAAACGCCAACGCCGTGCAAGCCGGCCGCCACTTTGTACGACTCGCCGCCGAATTTGCCGCCAGCATGTAAAGTGGTCATGACCGTCTCCAGGGCCGAGACCCCGGTCTGTTTGTGCTTTTCCACCGGGATACCCCGGCCGTCATCACTGACCCGCACGCGGTTGTCAGACAAAAGCGTAACATCAATATTCTTAGCGTGGCCACCCATGGCTTCGTCCAGGGAATTATCGATCACCTCCCAAATCAAATGTAAAAGTCCGTCCACGCCGGTGGAGCCGATGTACATCCCCGGCCGCTTGCGCACCGGTTCCAAACCCTCCAGGACGTAGATGTCTTTGGCGGTATAGCTGGCGGTGTTGTTTTTTACGGGGGAAGGGGTGGCAACAGTAGCTTTACCCTCGGTTTTAGCTGGGGTTTTGGACGGCATTTTATCCTTTAATTATAGCAAAAATTGGCCCGACAAGCAACGGCTAAACTAGCGCAATCGGTTCGATAAACTCACCGCAAGTCCGCCCCAAATTGCTTGGCGGTTTCCGAGTAGATTTTGGCTTGAATTGGGTCAATTTCACTGGTTTCCAACGTCCGCTCATTACTGCGGTAAACGATGCGATAAGTGTAGCTTTTCTTGTCTGAGCTGAACTTTTCCGGATTTTCGTAAGAGTCAATCAATTCCACCTGTTCCACCAGTTCTCCACCAATATCGCGGATGAGGTCAAAATAGTCGTTCGGCACAAAATCTTTACTCACCACAAAAGAAATGTCGCGGGTGATGGGCGGGTATTTACTGACGGCCTGATATTTTTGGCCAAGTTTTAATTGCTTTTTTACTCGCGGGTCGTTTGACCAGAGTAAACGGATATCCGGCAAGTCCATGCTGGCAATCGCCAATCGTTCCAAACCGAAACCAAACGCCCAGCCGTTGTAGCCGGTTAGGCCGAAGTTAGCCAAGACGCTCTGACGCGGCAGGCCGCTGCCCACCATCTCAATCCATTGACCATTTTTCTCAATTTCCATTTCCAAACTCGGATCGGTGTAGGGGAAAGTATCAACATTGAAGCGATTTTTCACATCCGGGCCAAAAATATTTTGCGCTATTTCCGTCAGGACATTTTTCAGGTCGTCCAAAGTGAGCGTTTTTTGGCTATCCGGCACCAGATAAAACCCGCCCAGCTGATGGAAGACATTCATGTGCTGGCGATCAATCTCGTCTTTGCGGTAAACCTTGCCGTAGCAGATTACACCCAATGATTCCTCGTTTTTAATTTTTTCTTTAATCTCCGGGTGATTAAGGTAGTAGTACCACATCACGGTATCGTGGGTGCGCAAAATATATTCGTCATTGATGTAGTAGGTATCAGATTTGCTGCGCGCCGGATGGCCCGGCGGCATATTGAACAGGTCAAAGGTAACATAAGTCGGGACAATTTCCGGGATGGTGATGACGTCAAAATCGGCCAAACTTTTGGTTTGCAAGGTACGCTGGACCAACTCCTGAATCGGACTGCCTTCGGCCCGCGATAAATCCGGCATCGCCAAAAAGCGCTGCAGGCGTTTGGCCTCGGGGCCTTGGCGGGTAACCAACTCAGCAGCCAGTTTTTTTTCTTCTGGCGAGTCAATGACGATACTTTTCATTGGCGGTATTCATTGTACAAAATTCGAACCTTTTTTGAAAGCAATCCCGATGAGGAA
>ERZ1292629.860-Hain-H43-01um-R1-860-length-32807-cov-7_pt1 | contig 17017 bp, 45 predicted proteins | sample MGYA00564399_ERZ1292629 | MGnify/ENA primary metagenome ERZ1292629 (study PRJEB36523, sample SAMEA6512636) | groundwater metagenome | collected 2019-01-08 | study: AquaDiva: Metagenomics assemblies of 32 groundwater samples
GTATTAGGTTCAAGTTCATATCCTTTATTATAAACAATAAGATAATCTATCTCTCCACCATAATCAGGTTTAGTATCATAACCAATAATCAATGTCTCAAATTCATTAAATGTTCTAGCTTCTGAGAGAGGTCTTTGAAAAGGAATCCCGCTCTTGGTACATTTAATAACTATCTTGTCCCCAATTTTATATTCCATTTTTTTAACCTATTGTTAGATTAGTTGTATTCTTAAAAACTTCAGGTTCATCTTCACATTTAATTACTTCAGGATATGGTCCTGTTTCTATTTTAGACTTATCAAAAATAGCTTTATACCATTGGATAACTTTAGACCTTGCAAATATTCCCTCTTCAACTTTCTCAATACAAGCATAATTATATAGACATTCAAAAATATCGGTTTTGTTGTTTAATACAACATCTTCAGCATCTTCGAATTTTTGATACCAAGCCCAAACGCGGTCCCCATATTTATATTTATTTCCTTTTATTGAAGTTCCATATTTATAATTCATACCATCATCAGTTAAACAGACTACGTAAATAGTATAGATTTTCTTCATTTTACCATCTTTATAATTTTATCAAAGGTAAAATATTTCGATTTAAATCTGGACTTCTTTGGCAGTGTGCCGCTCGGGCTCTCTGGGCCGCTAGAACAATCCAAAACATTAATGATTAATTCATCTTCAGTAACTGTAATTTGAATATTTTTGGAACCGTGGTCAAAAATAACTTTAACATATTTTCCGTCATCAATCTTCTTACCATCAATAATAATTGTTTTCATTTTATTTTTATTCAGATTGTTTTAAAACTGTAATATACAAATAGCCATAACTCTTTTTAGGATTTGCCATTAGACAATATCCACTATCATCAACTGAAATTAAACGGTCTTCATTCTGCTCAAGACCTTCTACATCAATTTTAGCCATTAATAATAATATTCCTTTTTCATTTACCCATTTAGTTAAACCTTTTCGCTCATCTTCTGTTGCACTCCATTTCTTTTCATTGTCGGAAAGTAATTTAGGCTCTTGACCAAATTCATCTCTGTAATAAAATTCTTGGCGATCAAAAGGAATATCTAAGTGATGATTGAATGATTTAGGAGTTGATGAAGACTTCTTTCTTTTTACTTTCTTTGTATAAGTTGGAACAAAATTTATTGCCTTTTCGAAAATTGCTCGTACTCCCCAAAAAAAACATTACTTCAGCCGGAGGGTTTAGTCCATACATTATTTATCTTCCTTTATGTCTTCTTCTATAATATTAGAATAATTTTGTTCAGCACAATATCGAGAACAATACCTATCATCATTTGAATAATCGTGATAATATGTGTCTTTACCTAATACGTTTCCACATTCTCCACATTTAGGTAACTCTTCATAAATTTTATCTGCCCATTGTTTTAGGTTTTCTGATGATTCTGGTTCAAAAGGAATAGTATTTCCCCCTGTAAATCCATGAGCAATATTAATTTCTTTATCCGGAGAATCTTTCTTCCATTGCTCTTGAATTTTAAGAGCCGCCTCTACTGCTTCTCTTGGGTCATCAAATTCTTGCCCTTCTCCAAGATGTTTATATTTGCTAACAAGCATATCTGCATTGGCGTAATCTAACCCTCCGGAAGCGATTTCCACAATATTACAATCTTTTTCCTCAACTCCCCAATATTGTTGACGAGATACAAAATATCTCATTAGGATTTTCCAATCTTTGTTTCAAAATTTAATCCTGAAACTTGTAAATCAATATTTGTATCTCCTGAAAGAATAGCCAATTGTCTTTTGAATTGTTTTGATATGATAACGATTGCCGGTTGTCGTGGTGGGCGACTATCAACAAATTCGTTAATCTGCTCCAATATTTGTTTTGCTTCTTCATTAAGGGGCTCTAATTCCCCTCTCACAAATGGACCAACTTCTGTATTACCAATTGTACCCCAAATAATAGTACAGTTTTTACAGCAACGCTTTGCATTTTCAACTGTAAAATTAAGATGCCCCGAAAAATCTAAACCAGATCCTTCAGGGTCAATCTTGATTACTTTAAATTTTGCTTTATTCATTTTGTCTTTTCGTAAGATGCCATTCTATTTCTTTAGATTATTGAAAATTTCTTTGCCCGTTTTTTCAAGAACGCTTTCATAATATTGTTTGAATTTTTCTGGAGTATCAGCATATTCCATAAGCTTAGAAATAGTTTTTTTGCCAGTATCTTTATTAGATAATAGAACAAATAAAAGTCCGGTATATTCTTCTTTAGATTGAGAAGGGAATGCTTTACTAATCCAATCTGAAGTAAGAATATTTTTTATTACTGTGTTTGCTATCTCTTTATTGTTATCCATTTTTCTTTCTAATATCAGTTCGCTGAAGGCTCGCAGAAACTTTGTTTCCAGTTCGCCTTTTAGACTCGCAAGTTATACTATTTTCTTTAATCACTTTTATCATTAAATCTGATTATTGCGTTCTTTATTTATTTGTAAAATAACTTGGCGATAGATAAAGTCATACGCCCATAAATTAAATTTCCATTTATATTTTACATTACTACTTTTAATTCCAATACTATCTAAATATATTCCAATCATTCTTTCTGCCTCTTTATGATCAATTAATTCTTTTGGAGAAAAAATTCTTCTTACTTTATCAATAAAAATAAATTCCTTTTTATCTATTACAGTTTCTCCAATCTTAAGCTTTTCTAAAATATCTTCAAGCCAATTTAATTCTTTCATTACTTCTTCATAAAATTTCTTTGCTTCTTCATATTTTTTAATATATTGTTTCTCATTTCTTGCAATCATTACATCGCCGTTTATCCTATGATAGATAGATTTAATATTTTCTAGGAATAAAAGTTCATTAATTGGATGTTTTCTAATATGAAATTTAATATACACATGGTCGAAACTCTGAAAGTTACAATTAATTCTTACAATCTTTTGCTTACTCATACTCATACTCATACTCATCTACCAATCCTTTGGCAATCACGACAAATCAAATAATCGAACTTGCCTTTTAAATAAACAGGAACTAAATTATATTTAGTTCCACATGAAGAACATTCTACTTTTAAATCCGTTTGTTTGATTTCAGCAGTAATATCTGCAACCAATTTTTGAAGATCTGCAACCAATTTTTGAAATTCGTCTAATTGATTAGTTTTCATCTTCTCTCACAAGGAGACCCCTCCTTTTAAGGAGGGGAGAAATTGTGTAAAAAATAACTACCTCTTTAATAATATCCTGTTATATACTTAAATATAACTCTCTACCACTTACGGAGGCACTAAACAAAAGCTGAGAAGAACTAAAATATCTTTTTTGAGGTTTAAGTATAATCATAAGACACCCTACCAGCTTTGCTGAATTTTTTTTATGATCTCTCGGGCAGAAAACCTTTGGCCTTGTGCCAGAGGATGAATACCCAAGTAGCCAATCACCCTTTCTGATTCTCTATATTCGCGTTCTATCATCATTTTAAAAGATAGTTTGTAATTCTATATAATACGGGTTCAAGAAAGCTTATTGGCAGAAAAACAAAATTTTTAATATAATTCTGAGTAATGAATAAACTATCTAAGTGATTAGTTTCATCTAATAAAACAATGGCAAATCTATTAATGGTTTTCATTCGGCTGCCTCTTGTTGAAATCGTTCCCAATTTTTATATTTACGTTGTTGTTCTATATATTGAAAATTTTTCCAAGTCATAAATTCAGAAGAACAATATCTGACAGTAGTTGGGTCCCGTTCTGTTTCTAACCTACGCTTCAAACCATTGTAATCATAAAAAGGAATTCTCTTTACTTTCCATGATTTACGCGGTTCTCTAATTATAATTGTGAAAATCTCAATCGGTTGATTAATATGACTCATTACTATTCATTTAACCCTAACATTTGCCTACAATTAAGACAATGACAATAAGTAGTAGTTACTTTAGGAAGATCACCCCAAAGTGATTCTCCTAAAATTTCTAAACCTCTGCTTCTAGAAATTACTCCGTGACTAACTAATTTTACAATTCTTTCTTCTTTAGTTCCAATCCCTTTTGGGTCAAAATATTCTAAAGTTTCTTCTACAGTTTTCTTTCTTTTTACTTCTCCATTATAAAATGCTCCCTAAAAGATCAGTAATTCTATATAATTGACTAATTGTAAATTTTCCTTTACTATCAATATAAGTAATAGAAAAATTATCTGGCATAGTCTCAAGCGCTTCAATTAATTCTTGGGGAACGTTTGCCGTTTCTGCTAAATCTTTTACGGATGAAAAATTTTTTTCTTGCCAGCACTTTTTAAAATCTTCTCTAAAAGTCATTATTTATACCTTTTGTTTGTCGGAGCTAGGCCATATCTTCTTAAATAAATATATTATATATCAAATATTATCAATAGCAGCAAATCTCTGTTGATTCCTCTCTCTAGCCTTTGTTAACCAACCCTTAATAGCAGGAAGGTCTTCTTGTTTAATTTCCTTAATAACCACTCCTCGCGAAGCTCCCTTTCTGGGGTGAATAATCCAAAGTACTAATCCTAAATGACAATCTTGTTCTATGTAAACAAATCCTTCCCCTTGGCAGGATTCACAATCCCCATAAATACCTAATCGTTGCGCTCTTGCTTGAATCAAAATACAACGATTAATAGCATTATGATGATGAGGCCCTTTTCTTTCTTGCTCATTAACTTTTTCTGCTGTTGGATTAATACCTTTAGAAGTTTTAAACCTACATAACCTATCTTCTTGTACTAAAATATCAACTTCCTCTTGAGTTATTTTATCATTCCATTTTCTTCCTGTTTCATTCCAATCATAAAAATCATCAGAGAGTTGCTTAGTTTCTGGATTGTAACCAGACCCATCACAATCTAAACATTTTTCTGAATTGCGATGAGCCATAAAATAAAAATGTACACACTCATTCCACTCATCTAATTGCCATTCAAACTCCTTCCAATTTTTAACTTCAACACCTGTACTCCAGCCTTTATCTGCATTTGGACCATACATGTAACCTTCGCCGGGTCCCCAATAACAATATTCTGTATTTACTCTTTGAATAAGACCAAGCATCCATTGAGGAACGCCAATTTCATTAGCTAGCTCAACATCAGATTCTTCTTGAGGATTATATGATTGAATCATTTTTAATACTTTTCTTCTACCCATATCTCTTCAATGATGAGCCGCTGCACTGTATTCGTCTTAGCTAACTCTTTAATAAGTCTGATGGCGTCACCCTCATCCCAGCACCGCGCCAAAATGACCATACCACCCGACAAGGATGGCCCTTCAATCCAAAACTGCCGATCGTATGGCCCAGGGTTGAACACTTTATATGCCGTATACTGTCCTGCCCGAACTACAGCTTCTTTTTTTTTCGATTTCATAAAGTTGAGCGTCAATTTTCTCAATCCATTTAAATAGATAATTCCGAAGAGCTATATAATATTCTTTGGTCGCATCTATACCACTGCCAGTCATCGCATCGTTAATTCTTAGAAACGCATCCTCTTTAGTTTTATTTTTGTATTCCATTTCTTTATTTCAAATTCAATAGTCTAATAACAATCTTAACTTCTTTTTCTGTCAACCCATTGTCAAATTTAGTCTTAACCAAATAAGACATCAAATGCCCCATATCCGAATCATTATCAAGAATTACAAACTTATCTTTACTTGGTTGAAAACTTATAGAGTTATTATCTAACCATTCTTGAATCTCAAACCCTCGTATTCCCTTTTTATAAGGAGTGACTCCAATTACATTACCAGAAAATCCATTATAATTGACGAAGTAAAATCATTTTTGTAAACAAATTCAGTCCTTCTTGCGTATCAATATGATAACACTCTACAAATACCTTTCTTGCAATATCTTTTGCGTTATAAACAAATCTAATTTTTTCCATAATATCTGGAAATCTAGCTTTTAATGCTTCACATTGTGTTTGTTGTTTATTATCCGGATCACTAATTAATCTATTCCAATCATCATCATAATAGATTGCCCCTTCTTCAGGAGGAGGGCAACCACAATTGCCTGCTACTCTTACAGCTTCCTTCCCAATAGGGTCTTCATATAGAATTTTAGCAATGTCTAAAGGCATTCGCCCTTTTACTACCCAATAATACCAGTATCGTGTAAAGATAAACTGGCCAAGTTTCCCTGTTACCTTTGCATTTACTTCATGCCCATTTGAATCTTGAGCTTCAATGATAGGAATATTGGCCAATCGAAGTTCTTCTTTAATGAAACCATCACAGTCAGGATTGCCGGCTAGATTTTTCATTTTTCAAATTCCTCAAATACAACCAATTCAATCTCTGTTTCTTCTCCAATAATTTTAAATACTTCCTTAACCTTTTCCCATGATAATCCTCCTAATCCTGCTCCAATTCTGGGAAGTCCAATATTTTTAATTCCTTTTTCTTTGGCTATCTTTATCGCTTCTTTAAGAGATTTTTCAATTGCCCAAATCTCGGCCTTCAATTTCCAATGTTTTTGAGTGCCAAGATTAAAGATAGTAATATCATTTTCAGTCCAAGGGAAAACATCTCCTGGATTAAATTTACCATCTAAACATAATTTTTTATATTCACCATACATATTAGGGAAGCGAGAACGAAATTCAACGGCTATTCCTCTTCCCATAGCTCCAGCACAATTGCAACCATGAGCTAAACTTTGTAAGCCTTCGTAAGTAAAAAGATTGCCTTTTACGAAAATTGTTGACATTATTTTTTGAACCTTGCGCGCATGATTCTTTCAATATCTTTTAATAATAGATCAAATACTCCGTTTGGCCAATTAATAATGACTCCATTTTTGTTAATTTCAAAACGCTCTCCTTCAAATATTAAAGAATATCCTGAAGTTTTCTCTTCAGCAATCTGTGCTCTTAAATCTGTACTTTCATCCTCATTTAAGAAACCTAAAGAATTTCCTTCAGGGTCAAAATGTTCAACTGTTTGTGGCGCAATCTTATTAACTTTAATCATGCGTTTTAATTTCTCAAATTTTCGTTTCTACCGAAATCGCCCAACTTCAAAATCTCTAATATACTCACTCACTCACGAAGTGCCATGAAAACGATCCCAGCTGAACGTGAAAAACATGCATTATTCAGAAAAGAAAGTACTTTTGGTGCTATTGGTAATATTTTGTCTATAATATCTTTGTCCTCAACTAGAGCATATATATAGGCTACAGCGAACGCATCAGCCCAAATATTACTTATGATATCATCAGAGTTGGTTTGATGGGCTGCTTTGATAGATGCTTTTATAATTCGTTTGATATTTATTATGCGTTCGTGAATAGTTGCGGAATCAAGCATTCGTGCCAAAATCCAAAATATAATTGGTGATTCGGTTCCCAACTCATTCACTATACCAATTACTTAATCTTTTAAAATTATTAATATGCCATACACAGCATGGAACCCATCTATCAACTGTCTTACCTTGATCCGAAGAAAATGGAACTAAATATTCCATTCGATTTGGTTTGAATCTCATAGTTGATGGTCCACCAAAAATTAAACAAGCCTCACATTTTGGTAATTCTTCCAGTAAATTATATTTATAGAATTGCAAGTTGATGAGCTTTCTTTTTAGCTTTTTTCCCCGAACTTGATAACGATTATTTTCTTTCCCCTCTGAATAAATGTTCTAGACTTCCTAGCAACAAATAAAGCTCACGAGCACATTCCGGAGTTAACGCAATCCAATTAACTTCATTATAATCCGGATGTAATTCTGGATTGATTTTGATTCCTTCAAGACTAATACAAATACGAAGATTTCCATTTTTATCTTCACCTGTTCCAGTGCCAACCTTTTCTGGGTCGGTCACGTCACATATACTATACTCAAAATAATTAGCCATTGTACCAGCTCCGCTGAAGCGAAGGGCTTTCAGCCCTTCGCTTGTACCACCTGTTAAACCCTTCGATTGATACCTTCTTCGGTGAACATAATGTAGTTTAGACTACATTATGTCCAAGGTTGTAAGCCTTCGATTGATAGATGCCAATCTTGCGAGGCATCAAGCCGAAGCTAATCTGAATTTGTTCACGATGCTCAAATTCAGTATTAGAATTATGCTTCATCTCTATCATGAAAAATCGGTTGGTGAGTCTCTAACCATTTAGCCAGATAATTAAATAACCAACAAGATAATCTCTCATGTTCCTTTAGAGAGTATCCTGCTTTATTAGCCGCTTCGATTAATTCCCATCCTGCTTGAGGAGAACCGATTAATAAATTCTCAAACTTTCACGCCATCTTATAAAATCTATTTATCTTTTCATTTTCTTCCCCCGAAAGGTTGTCTAATTCTTCATCTGTAAGCCCAAAAGAAATATCTTTAATTGGAGTTTCTTCCCAGGTAAAATCTGGGTCATTACATCTAAGAAGCCCCCAATCCCATGCTTTGATTTTATCAAAACTTTGAGTTGCCCTCATTGAAGTCTTTTCTCCCCTCGGATATTTTAAATAATTTCCATCATTAAAACAAATTATTCAATTATAACTCTTATTTATTATATTCTATAGATTTAATCTCTGAGAGTTTTCCAAAACAAATATTAAATTCTTCCTCCGCAGCTACTTCTTTAATGTCCTTTGCAAACTCTTCAATCTTATCATAACTGACATTATTATTTAGATGATTAAAATAATTTTCCCATTTTTCTCTTATATTAACTCTTTTCTTATAAACTTTACTATTTTCATAATCTTGAATCTTATCAAGCCCATTTTCATCGCCTATAATATCAGCATAATCTTTAACCCTTTTCCAAAGATACTTAATTAAATCTATTTCAGTATTAAAAAATTTTAGTTTGCAATAGCTAGTCCATCCTAGCCATACCTCAATACCCTGTGTTTCATCCCAATCATCTTTAAGATCATCATTTATTAGAAGAAAATATTTTGTAGTTGGTTTCATATGGTTCTTTATACACTTATAATTTTTTATCGAATACTTTTATTTTTATTAGCCATATCCTTTTCTATACCATTATACTATATTCCATATGGTTCTTTGCATTCATGATTCTTATCCTTTGGCCATCCACAAATATTACATTTCTGGATAGGAAATTTAAAAGCATCTTTAAGAGCTTTTTTAGCTTGCTCTTCTCTAGCCAACTGCTCTCTAGGAGTAATTAGTTTCCCAGTTTTCTTAGCAGCAGCAAGTAATCGATCATTTTCCGCCCGTGCTTCTTTATGTCCTATAGGCTGTATTTCTAATACAATTGGGCCTGTAGGCTTTAATAATGGTCGAATTGGGTTTGGAGGAATGATTGCCATATTTTTTAATCCTCCAAATCATCTTCGATTCCAGAATTATCTAAATAATGATTCCGTTGGTATGGATTCTTTTTTAAATAATCAGGTTTATATTCAAGAAGAAATGGCCTACGAATAGATTCGGTTTCATCATAATTATATCCCACTCTTGAAGCAATAGTTGAAATTCCAACTATAGCATCTGTTGCATAAATCCCCTTTTCATTTCCAAGAAGCTTCTCCTTATCCCAAATCCAATTATTATTTTCTAAACGAAGTAAAGTAAGTAAAAAATCTGTGGCAGTTAAAGATGGAATATCTGCTATCATCTCTATAAAATTCTTACCTGCCTCATTATTTACATTAAATACAATCTCAAACTGATTATACTTAAAAGGCTCTAAATGAACCCCAGAAGACCCATAATAAACAAAATCTGGCCTGTTAGAATAATCGGGAGTATCCATTTATTGTCTCCATTTAATCTTAATTCCAAACTTAGAAGCTTCTTTTTCGGCTTCTTCTTTGGATTTTAAAGACCCTGCCCCAAAAGTCAGTCCTTGATCTTTAAATTCAAGATAAAATGCCGATTCTTTAAATTCAAGATAAAATGCCGATTCTTTAAATTCTGCCTCTATTTCTGCTCCAGCGCAAATTCCATGCCAATGATCTTCTAAAACAGATTTACCACAAATATGACATTCTGGCTCTCCTTGATCATATAAATCTTTTTGCCTCAATAACCAACGTTTAATAGAACTCATTATCTATCGCTTTAATTCCTTCCAAAATTGTCTTTTCTCTCCGCCATTTCTCCAAGCCCAATAATACTATCTTTTGCCTTTTCTAAAGCTTTTAATAAACAACTAGTTGAACAAAAAGATGTAAAATCATTCTTCATATCTTTAAGATATCCAACAACTATAATCCCTTCGACTTTCTCCGCTCCGCATTGTTCACATTCAGAAATAATATCATCAGGAATATCAAAATGTAACTTAATCATTTTTCCTCCCAAGACCACTTATCTACCCACTTCGGACAACTGCCATATCCGAAATGTTCAGGAAAAAGCGCCTGCACATTACAGTTAAGGTCATATATTTTATACTCTTTTGTTTGCTTGTCTCTCTCTAATAGACTAATGAAAACACCAAAGCCCCTCCCAAAATCCACTAATACTTCGACTTGATTACCATGATTATAAAAAACAATTTGTACAAGGCTCATTTTTAATGCTCTTTAAAAATAATCTTGCCATAATAGCAACTTACAGATTCTTCATCTTCACCCTCTTAGTCATTCCAAATTATCTTTCCGGAAAAATCACATCTTTCTGCAATTACCCTTTTCTTTGTTTGTTCCCATACGACCTTATCATTAACGATTCTTTTTTCGATGAATTCTTTATAAATTAGCATCTTTATTCCTTATTCTTGGTAGTATTAGACTTATTGAAAACGAAGTTTTTGCTAGTCTTTGCTACAATCCAATGGATTACGGTCCTTGGATTCAGCGAAGCTGGTACGAAATGGATTTATGAATTCTTACTTTTCTGCGCTATTTTAAAAAGTCAGAAAATTTTGTTCTTTTGATGCTTGATAAAGGTCAATTGTATTTTTATTTCCAAATTCTTTATTCATAATTATCTCTTTCATCTGGGTAATATAATATTCTTGACCTAGTAACTAAACAAGTATAACAATACTGCTCCCCACATAATACATAATCATGCCAATGTAACCTGCAAACCACTCCAGTCTCTTCTAAACTTTTCTTGCAATTCTCACATGGTTCTTTATTCCTTCGATATGCCGCTTGTAATAACGTGCGGTCCTCTTCATTAGTTATTGAAGAGAAATTATCAAAAGTTTTTATCGCTTTAAGCTCATCAACCGTGTCTTTTTCAAGAAACTTATACATTTTCTTTTACCTCAATTAAAAATCATCAGAAAATAATATAAAGTCATCAAGATAAGATAATTTTTTAGTGGCCTCGGTGAGAATTGAACTCACATGTCTTTCGACGAAGGATTTTACCGCCTTCGGTGAACATAACATAAACTGAATTATGTTATGTTGCTAAATTCTCTGCGTATGCCATTTCGCCACGAGGCCATAAAAAAACAAACTATTTATTTTCTTTTTTTGTCAAGAGATTTTTATCCTAAAACTATATTCATTAATTCTCTATATACACAAATACTATTATGTAACTGAATTGATTCAACCGTAGCTTTGTGCAACAAATACTCACGAATATCTTTTTCTGTATCTAATGTTAAACTTGCAGAAAGAATGGCTCTGATTATCTCGTTTACTGTCCCTGCTACTTCAGAATTTTTAAAGAATGATCCCAAGATAACTTCATTAGGATTCAAGAATGCTCCACTGTCCTTGCCATTTTGCTTGCTTCCCAATATAACTTTGCTTGTGTTTCTGCTGTCACCCCAAAATCCATAATGTTAACACTTTTCCCTTCTTTATGAAGATTAATCAATTCCTCTTCCAATTTCTCCGTCCATCGGCTTCTTGTCCTTAAATATAAAACATGCCTAGCACATTCAATACTCCATCCGTTCTTTTTTGCTGCTATTTCTTCCTCTGTTTCCGGTATCCCTCCAATAGCTAGAATTGCCCTCTTGCTAATCTCTACCATGCAAAAAGCAAGTCCTGAACCTGAATTATAAGGATAAGTAAATTCTTCCCTTGGCACTAAAAACATGCCAGCTTTACCTTCGGTTATTACTCCTTTACAATCCTTCTCAGGAATAATTGCCCCATATTCCCCAAAATATCCAATCCCATCCTGCTTGGAAAGAGCCTCAATTTCTTCGTCTGTGAGTTTTTGAAAAGTCATTTATTTTTATCTTTCACTTAGAGTTAACCTGAGCTTTAGCCTTTTCAACCCACTCAATATAGTCTTCTCTTATTTTAATCTTGCCCTCAGAAACAAAACTTAATACCTTTCTGGCTGCCTTTAACCAATCCGGTTTCACATCCTTAGGGATTTTCATAATGTTACTATCTTCACAAAGGTATGATTTTAATCCAATTGTTCCATCTTCGCAAAGGAACCAAACATAAGCATCAGGATTGATTCTTGATGAAAGTCCTTTTCTTAATGTTTTCAGAATATTTATTTTTTGGCGCCCTCTCTCCTTCTCTGGATAATTATTTCCTTCCGTTTCTAAATTTCTTAATTCTCTTCTTGTGTTTTTAATTTGTTTTGTTAAGATTTTTTTAATCAAATCTGCGTGGTTGGGCTTTGAATCAGCCTTCTTGATTATTTCTTTGAAAATTTTAATCAAATTAATTAGTGTATTTCGATACTCATTCCTCATACTTTTAATTTTTTTACTTTTTGATTTATAGTGGCTTTCTTGTAGACTACCATTCTTCCATTCGTAATCTGTACTATAAAAAAATAAATAGTTTAGTACAGTTAACTCATCAAAATATACAGTTGGATATATTTCCATCAAATCATTTTTAGTCTTTTCGTATGATGCCATCTTAACCTCCATCCCATCTTTGGATTTCCGGTTTCGATTTCTTCTGTTCTTTTAATTTTAACTCGTCTTTCGGACTCGCAGAACTTAATTGTTACCCTTCAGAAAATAAAACTTCATTGGAATTCTTATATTGTTTGTTGTATAAGTAATAATCTCTGCTCCATCTTTCCCCCTTTTTTATACCCATTTGTTCAATAAGCACCCTATAACAGGAAAGAGCTGGTGTGCAACTGCTTCGGGATTACCACGATGGCCATCAGCCTCAGCACAAATTGCATTAAAAACAATATTTTTATACATTTTCTCTACCTTTTATACATTTTCTCTACCTTACCAATTAATACTCCAATCACCGCCCCAATTATTAGACCGTTTAGAAGGAAGAGTAAAACGAATTGCTCCTCCTCGTGGGTCCCCATTGAATTGTACCTTGAATCTTAATCGCACCGCCATAAGTTTCACACTTTTTTCTGTCTTCTCTTCTTTTTCCCTATCTTCTTTAGTTAATCCTTCATTGCATTCCTTTTCTGCTAAACGATGTAAAGTAGTTTCATATCGGTGAAGTTTTCTAAGAATCAATTCCATTTCTTTGTTTTTAATATGTGGTGCCTCAATCAAAAATTGCTTTAAAGTCGATTCGTATTCTTGATTTTTCATTTTAACTTTCACTTTATTTAATCTTCATCGAAATATGCATCCCAATATGCAATGTCTTCTTCAGTTAAATATTCATCAAATTTTCCTTCATTCCAAATAGTAAGAATCATATTTCTTGCATTGTTATATTCACTGGATTTTCTTCTTATAAATTCTTTTACTTCTTCATTTTTTTCTTTTTCTGCTTGCTCCCAAAGTTCATTGTGATGTTTGAATAAAGCGTCTTCAATGATTTTAAAACATTCTGAAAAAATCATTTTATTCAGGCCCGATAAAAATATCTACAAAATCATCATTAGACATGAGTAATAATCCTTTTGGAAGTTCTTTTGGATATTCCTTTAAGGCATCTGAACGAACAAAAACAACACCACCTCCATCAGGAAGTTTAAGATATTCCATCGCGTCAGGTGAAATCTTCAAAACACCTTCACGAGTCATGTATGCTTGAGGTGTTTTGCCAGCAAGCGTGCTAGCCTCTAAATTAGAAAGTTGTGCTTCAAGCTTCTTGCAACGCTCATCAAGTCTTTCTACCTCTGCTAATGCTTCAGCAAATGACTCTTTTATACGTTCTACCCAAGGCTTCTCAAACCGTAAATTTTTATTTTTCATTTGAAATATCCTTATGAAGTTCGTATAAACGTTCAATCTCATCTCTTAAAATAGATGGGTATAAAGTCCCAACCATTTGATTAATAAGTGTTCTTCTAATCTGAATTTGTTCAAGAATTAGCTCTTGTAGAAAACTTCGTTCCACTTTTGTATCTTTAAGAATAGACTCTATTTCAATCATATTCATTTTTTCGAACATTTTATTTCTTTTAAAATTGTGGAGGTTGCTGTGACAGTTTCATTACTGGAGCATACGGTACTTTTTTTGCTGCCCGAATTGCTGAATCAAATGATCTACACCTTTTATAGTTTGAACATTGGCCTTTAGGTTCCTTTATCCAACCCTTCTTTCTGCCGCCATACCACCAACTTGGAGAATCAGCCTGAATGAAATAATTTAATCTTCTTTTATATCTCATTTTCACACATCATAAACTTTATCTATCATAGGAATCCCATCTTGAGCTTTAAGAATTATAAACTTTTTTACACTCTTAGATGAGCTAAATAAAATATTAAGAAAAGAAGGATTATTGGAATCGTCAAATCTTACATATTTATGGTTAGTTGTTCCATCATCAAAGATGGCAACAACAAGCCGAAGAGAGCCTTGCCCAAGCCCAAACTTTTCTGAAAGATCCATTTTTTACTCTTTCTCTTTGATTTCTTCAGCAAGTAATTTGTAAACTCCTACCATGCCCAAGTCCGTCAACCTACTAACTGTATATTCTGTGGTAGGTTTAGAGCTATTAACAATATAAGTGTTTTCTTTATTTTGTCTATTTTGTATCATCAAATTTTTAATATATTCCTGTCCCTGTATTTTATGGCAATTAGTTAGCCACTTATACCATACCCCATTAACATCAATTAGATATGATTCTTCAAGATCCAATGATTTGTTTTTCATTTGCCCCATCTTATGTTGTTGATGACACGCTTAGCTCCGAGAAATGTTCGAGCTTTTCCCCAAACCATCTTGGCCTATATTCAATATCAATCGAAGGGGCTACAACCCTTCGATTCACCATAGGTGGTAGTGAACATATTTTATTCATCTTCTTCTGTCGAAAATGCCTTATTCTGACAGTTTTGACACATTTCCGAAATTCCCCATTCCTTCCTTGCAATATCTGAATCAAAATCTTCAGGCTTCGTTTTATCACTTCCACAAATTACACATACTCCGGTCCCCTTTTTCGGAAATAATTCTTTCAACATCTCATCAAGACTCAAATCTCTCATTATACCTTCTCCCGCAAAATATTATAAATCTTCACTCCATTCAATTCCGTCTCCTTTTCCTTTTCCTTCTCCTTTTCCTTTTCCTTCTCCTTTTCCTTCTTCTCTCCATGTCTTAATACAGCTCTTGATACAGTATAAATCTTTCCATCTGTAACCATATATCGGCAATGCTTTTTTACAAATTCTATTCCAGGTTTTACTGGGTTAAGTTCTTTCGGAAGTTCCCAATATGAATCAGATTCTCCAACTAAATAAAACCTTTCTCCTTTCTCCATTTCCTTTGCAATCCTATCAAGATCACAAGTACACATATCTCCCCATCCAATCTTTTCTCCTTCCTTATTGTACCAGGAATTGTTATGAGCTACTTTATAACAGTTGTTATTATGAGTTGAAATTGGCCTCATTTGACCGTTATGGAACAACCCAAATTGCCCTTTTTCTAGCTTATTAAGTGCCATTTTTGTTATCCTTTATCCTTATTACCAGCTCCGCTTGTAGCAACATAACGTAATTCAGATTACGTTATGTTTACCTATGGTTATGGTGAATCAAAGGACCAAACGAGAAACTGTACCAATTCTTTCATTGGAATTAAAACCGAGTCTTCTCCAGGCATATAATCGCCAGCTCGTCCCTTCGGACTCGCAGAATTTCTTCCAGAATCCTTTTTTACCCAATTAATAAAGTAAACCTCAACCTCCCCTTTTACGTCAAATAAAAGCCAAACTGCATCAAACTTCCTCCCTTTTTGAAGCCTCAAACCAGAGATTGTAGTGATATCACGCTGAATAGTTATATCTTCATATACTAATCCTTTATCAATAGCATCGTGCATCAGCACAGAATACTCGAATACATTAAAAAATGAATTATCATCACAGGTTTTGGTTTTCATACTTCCTCTTTTGAATTGATTCTTGTCCAAATACTATCAATATACTCTTTTTGCCCAAACTCAATCTCTCATAATAAATTCCTATGTCGAAAGTCTGCCTCATCAATAAATAGAGTTGGATATGCTTCAAACATTATCTCTTTTGTTTTTTCGTATGATGCCATTTTAACTAAATTTCTAAATAGAACCGATTACCCAATTTTTTCACCAAATTGATTACATTCATAAATTACTTTCCCTGCCCTAAATGCTACCTTATATGTATAATACGCTTCCTTCCATACGTAAATATCGGAAATTGCTATCTCAATTGCTACATACTTATCATCTGTTTTGGACCTGAACTCGTCACAAAAATATGGCCTTATGCATGCATGAAATTTGCCTTCACCACATTCATTACTGGTTGGCTCCCAATTAGAATGAACTACTTCAATTCCCACACTCCAACATGTTTCATTTTTTGTATTTTCTTGAGTCTTAAAATCAATACTTACTCTTTTATATAGAATTACTTTATCATTCAAAATCTTGATCCCATTCTTTTCTACCCACGCATTAGTTGTGGTTACTTCCTTTCTTTCGAAAATTACACTGTCTTCACTATGTTTTTCTATTTTGCCTCCATCAATATGCTTCCAACATACAGATTGTCCATTTAATGTAACTTGAGCGAATTGACTAAACAGATAAATAACAACACAGGCCCAAGCTTCTACCCTACTATTTCCCCAAGCTTCTACCCTACTATTTTCCCTAGCTACTAC
>ERZ1292629.1885-Hain-H43-01um-R1-1885-length-19159-cov-6_pt2 | contig 17011 bp, 17 predicted proteins | sample MGYA00564399_ERZ1292629 | MGnify/ENA primary metagenome ERZ1292629 (study PRJEB36523, sample SAMEA6512636) | groundwater metagenome | collected 2019-01-08 | study: AquaDiva: Metagenomics assemblies of 32 groundwater samples
ACAACATCCGCGGCGCCGGACGCCTCATCGACGAGGGCGTGCCGGAGGTCTGGGCAATCCTCGAAGACGTGATTAAAGACAAATACGTACTTCTTAACCGCGCGCCGACTCTGCACCGCCTCGGTATACAAGCGTTCCAGCCGATTCTGATCGAAGGCAACGCAATACAACTGCACCCGATGGTCTGCCCGGCGTTCAATGCCGACTTCGACGGCGACCAAATGGCCGTACACGTGCCGCTCTCGCAAGAGGCACAGGCCGAAGCGCGCGAGATTATGGCCGCGACCAAAAACATCCTCAAACCAGGCAGCGGCGAGGTGGTGGTCGCATCGAAACTCCTCGACATTCTGCTCGGCACCTACTGGATGACCAAAAACGTCGAAGGCGCCTTGGGTGAGGGGATGGCCTTTGCCACGCCGAACGCCGCGATACTCGCATACGACTACCGCGCGGTGGGCTTCCAGGCAAAAATCAAAGTGCTCCCGTCGGAGAAGGAGAAGTACGCGGCCTTTGGCGGCCAGCTGTTTGAGACGACTGTGGGCCGGCTCCTCTTCAACACTGTGTTCCCCAGCGACTACCCGTTTATCAACTACGCCATCGACAAAAAAGGTCTTGCACGGCTCGTCGATGACCTTGTTGCTCGCTACGGCCTCGAGCGCATCCCGGAGATTATGGACCGTATCAAAACCTTTGGCTTCCGCTATGTGACACAGTCCGGCATCACCTGGTCGCTCGACGACATCCGGATTCCGAAAGAAAAAGAAGGTATCGTCGCCACGGCACAAAAGAAGTCGGACGAGATTGTAAAGCACTGGCAGGAGGGTCTGCTCTCCGAAGATGAGCGCTACCGCATGAACATCGAGGTCTGGCACGCGGCAAAGTCGGAGGTAGAAAAGCTCATCCCCGCATCACTGCCCAAGAACGGCCCCGTTGAGGACATGCTCCGCTCCGGCGCGCGCGGCTCTCCTGCACAGTTGACCCAAATGGTGGGCATGAAGGGCCTCATTGCGTCGCCCTCCGGCGAGACGATTGAGCTCCCCGTGACCAAATCGATGAAAGAGGGTCTTAGTCCGATAGACTACTTCACCACGACGCACGGCTCCCGCTCGGGTCTTGCATCAACCGCACTCTCAACCGCCAAAGCTGGCTACCTGACCCGCCGCCTCTTCGACGTCGCACAAGACGTGGTGGTGGTCGAGGAGGACTGCGGCACCAAAGAGGGGCTTACCGTGCGTCGCGCATCGGCCTCGGGCATTGGCACCTTTATGGCCAAAAACATCAACGGCCGCTACCTCGCCGCCGACATAGAATATAAGGACGGTAAAGTCATCTACAAAAAAGGTCACTTTATGACCGATGCCGACTCAAAGGCGGTCGAGGCCTCCGGCGCCGAGAGCGTTTATGTGCGCAGCCCTATCGGCTGCAAGTCGGCCCGCGGCATCTGCATGCACTGCTATGGCGCTGACCTCGGCACGATGAAGCCCGTTGCCATGGGCGAGGCGGTCGGCACGGTGGCCGCGCAGGCCATCGGCGAGCCGGGCACTCAGTTGACGATGAACATCAAACACGCCGGCGGCGCGGCATCGGCCGAGGGCGACGTGACCCACGGTCTGCCGCGTGTTGAAGAAATCTTTGAGCGCCGCATGCCGCGCAACCCGGCGGTCGTTGCAACCGTTTCCGGCGAGGTCGTCGAAATCAAAAACGACGGCAAGGAGAAGATTATCGTCGTCGCTCCGGACATAGAACACAAGGGCAAGAAAGACACCATCGAGTACGAGGCGCACATCCGCCGCATCCCGACGGTCAAAGTCGGCGAGCATGTCGAAAAAGGTCAGCTCCTGACCGACGGCTCTGCCGACCTCTCGGAGCTCTTCAAATATGCCGGCAAGCAAAAGGCACAGGAGTATGTGATGGCCGAGGTCATCAAAATCTACGAGTTGCAGGGCGCCTCAATCTCAATCAAACACGTCGAGGTTATCATCCGGCAGATGTTCAGCCGCGTAAAGATTACGCAGAGCGGCAATACCGAATACTCGGTGGGCGATGTGGCGACCTCTGCCTACTTTGACCGCGCAAACACCGCTACCAAATAGGCCGGGGGCGAAGTGCCAAAGGCCGACCCGATGGTGATGGGTATCCTCGATGTTTCGCTCTCTCGCGCCTCCTTCTTGTCGGCCGCATCCTTCCAAAACACGACCCGCATGCTCATCAAGGCATCTATCTACGGCGCGCTCGACAAACTCGAGGGGTTGAAGGAGAACGTAATCTTGGGCAGGCTTATCCCGGCAGGCACGGGCTTTAAGGGCTCGGTCAAGGAAAAATTGGTCAACCGCTATGCACCGGTCGCCGGTGAACTGGAGGACACCCGCGTCCGCCCGCCGCTCGCACGAGGGGAGTAGAAATTAAACCCGACGTTTCAGTCGGGTCCCGACCAAAGCGTCGGGATTATAAAAAGCAAAACACCGTCCCGAACTTGATCGGGACGGTGTTTTTGTTTACTGCGGTCGAACTAGATACGACCGGGAATGACTGCTCCGATGACGGCGACAGCCAGCACAATGAGCAGTTTCAACCGCCAGCCAAGGCGGTCAACCACACCACCCATCATGACTAAAGCGTAGGCGAGGATGGCTGCGAGGCTCGCAGACAAGGGCCAATTCAGGTCCATCAAGAATGTCGGCACGGGCGTTCTCCAAGGTTCAAGGGAATCACTTTCTATTATAAACCCAAGTTGGGTATCTTGTCAAGCCCCTGCGCTAGGCACAAAGAACGCCTAGAAATAAGCATTTTCTAGTAGGAAGTAGTAGAATTTCGCACATGCGAAATTCTACACGTATCGTTTTATTACTGTTTATAGTTTAAAGTGTTGGCGGAGATTTTTTTCTCCGGATATTTTTTTTGCGACTATATATGAGACACAGGGAGAGAGTTTGTAGAAGTCGGCAACTTGTCGGACTACTTCTTCCAGCGGATACGGATAGATCCAAACTGAATTTTGATACAGTATAAGCCCCAGTTCTTTTAACCGTGCGCGGAAGATGTCGCGCCGCTTTCTTTTATCATTTGGTATATCAAATAAAACCAAATGCCACCGGCCGTCCCATACTTTCGGTGTAGGAATGGTCAGCCCCCATATCTTTGCTTCTGAGACTGTTTTTCTTCCTTTTTGAGTAATTGTATAGCGGCTGGAGGTACCACTGAGGTATCCATACCGCAAAAGATACCGTATTTGTTTTGGATGCTCCGCGCTGTTAAAACTTCCGCTTACTATAGTTCCGAGCAAGTAGATTAAAAGTTCTCTCCCGGCAATCGCGCCGGCGCGTTTGGAAGACATAGCCATACATAATAAGTATAACCGGTAGAGTTTCGCATATGCGAGATTCTACACACATAACACTCTGCATTCTAAATAGGAGTACTGTCAAGTGTTATACTATAGACTTATGGACTCGGATGTTCAGCAGATAAAAGACCGCGTCAATATTGTTGATGTGGTCGGGCAGTATGTAAAACTGCGCCGCGCAGGGCGCACGTACATGGGGCTCTGCCCGTTCCATAAAGAGCGCACGCCGAGCTTCCACGTGTCGCCCGAGCGGGGCACTTACAAATGTTTTGGGTGCGGCGAGGGCGGGGATATTTTTAGTTTCTTGCAAAAGATGGACGGGACCGACTTCCCCACAGTGCTCAAACAAATGGCCGAAAAGGCGGGGGTTAAGTTGACTCCGCGCTCCGGCGCGCGCGCGGCGACCCCGGAGCAAAAAGAGCACGATGAACACCTGCGCGATGTGTGCGAGGCGGCGGTGAAATTTTTTGAATCCCAGCTTGTAGTAAGGAAGGATGTGCAGGAGTACCTCAAAACCCGTGGGGTGCATGACGAAACTATAACCGCATGGCGTTTGGGCTATGCCCCGGCCGAGTGGGAGAGCCTTTCGAAACATCTTATTGCCAGCGGGTTTAAAAAAGAGGATATCGTTGACGCGGGCTTTGCGCTCAAGTCGGAGCGCAAGCCCGGCGAGATCTTTGACCGCTTCCGCGGGCGGATAATCTTCCCCATATTCGACCTTGGCGGCAAACCTATCGCTGTGTCGGGGCGGTTTTTTGAAAAAATTCCCGGACAAAAAGAGGACGGCGGCAAGCCTGCCAAGTATGTCAACTCGCCCGAGACGGTGCTGTTTAAAAAGTCGCGCACGCTCTATGGGCTCGACCGTGCACGCGCCCACATTCGTAAACTTGATTGCATATTACTGGTAGAGGGTCAGTTTGATCTTGTGCTTGCGCACCAATCGGGCCTGCCGTTCTGCATAGCGCTGTCGGGCACCGCGCTCACCCCCGAACACCTCTCTATTTTGGGGCGGTTGAGCAAGCGGCTGGTGCTGGCGCTCGACGCCGATGCCGCTGGGGTGAAGGCGGGGCTTAAGTCGGCCCATATGGCTCTGCAGGCGGGGTTTGATGTCAAAGTGCCGACCTTCGCCGACGGCAAAGACCCGGCCGACCTCGCGCGGGAGAACCCGGAGTTACTCAAGATGGCAATCCGCACCTCCAAAACGGCAATCGAATTCTTTCTTGACGCTTTGCGTCCGGCGGCACGCGACAGCCGGGCGTATGCAAAGATAGTCGAGGCGCAGGTGTTGCCGCTCGTTGCCGCAGTCGAGAGCAAAATAGAACAGGAGCAGTTTGTGCGGCTCGTTGCAGGGCGGCTCGGGGTCTCGGAGTCGGCGATACTTGCCGAACTCGGCAAGATCAAGACCCTGTCCCGTGAGACGGCGGCCGCGCCTGTCTCATGGGATTCACCGGATGTTCACGAAAAAAGCGCAGAATTGTCAATAACTCCGCTCGAGAGGAAAGTCGGCATGCTCTTGTTTGGTTGGAGTAATGGTAAAGAAAGGTTGCGTGAGCTTTTGGGTGCGGAGCGCCTGTCGGAGCTTGAGGCAGGGCTTGCTCCCCAGGCCGAAGATTTGCGCTTTCGGTTTGACACCGAGGTGGGGGAGCATACCGATGCAGACACCATTGCCCAGGACCTGCTCGGCGAGGTAGCCAAGGCGGTGGAGAAAGAGCGTTTCAAAATGAAGTTTTTGTGATATAGTAGTTTCCAAACTCAATGGCTAAAAAAAAGGCTAAAAAAGTAGCCAAGCGGCGCCCCAAAAACGCCGCTAGAGCTCGTAAATTCCGCGCAGCTGCTCTTAAGCGCCGGGCCAAACTCGCGCCTAAAAAGGCGACGGCTAAGTCCCGACGTAAAGTCGGGACCCCGACCAAAGCGTCGGGGCTCAGCCCCAAGCTGCAAAAGAGGCTCGATGATGCCAACAAAAAGGCCGAGGTCTTGATGGAGCGCGGCCGCCAGCGCGGGTTTGTCACCTACGATGAAATTCTGAAAGCATTCCCCACAATCGAGAGCGACATGACCTTCCTCGAAGCGCTGTACGACAAATTCCAAACCGCGCACATTGATGTTTTGGAGGGCGGCGGCATGCTGGAGATTACCGAGGAGGAGCCTATCAAAGGCTACGCGCGCTCCGACAGCCAGTACGACTCTATCCAGATGTACCTGCGCGAGATAGGCAAGTACCCGCTCTTAAACGGCGAGCAGGAGCGCAGCTTGGCCAAACGCATCACCGAGGGCGACAGCGAGGCGCGCAACCTGCTTGCGCGGGCAAACCTGCGCCTGGTGGTGTCTATCGCCAAAAAGTATGTTGGCCGCTCACCCGACCTGACTCTTTTGGATTTGATTCAGGAGGGGAACCTGGGGTTGTTTAAAGCGGTAGACAAATTCGACTTTACCAAGGGCTTCAAGTTTTCGACCTACGCCACGTGGTGGATACGCCAGGCCATTACCCGTGCGCTCGCAGACCAAAGCCGCACCATCCGCATCCCCGTGCACATGGTCGAGACCATCGCCAAGTACAAGCAGGTTAGCCGCCGGCTGGCGCAAGACCTGGGCCGCGACCCGCTCGCAGAGGAGGTGGCTTTGGAGATGGGCGTTGATGTAGAAAAAATCTACCAGATAGAAAAGATAGACCAGGACACAGTGTCGCTGGAGAGCCCGGTCGGCAACGACGAGGGCGACGACGGCAAGTCGACGCTCGGCGACTTTATAAAAGACGACAAAATCCTCGGCCCCGACCAGGAGGTGTCGCGCCGGATACTGGGCGACCAGCTTAAAGAAATTTTGGATGAACTGTCGCCAAAAGAGCGCGAGATTTTGAAGCTGCGCCATGGGTTGGAGGACGGCATCTACCACACACTCGAAGAGGTGGGCAAAAAGTTTGGCGTCACGCGCGAGCGCATCCGCCAAATCGAGGCCAAGGCGCTCGAGCGCATCCGCACCCACGAAAAAGCCCGCCGGTTGAAGAGTTATTAAAATTCGAACGCCACCTCAGCGAGGTGGCGTCTTCGAACATCGATATATGGGCCGTTTTTGCACCATATACACTGCATAGGCGACTATGGAAACGAATCCAATGGCACCCACGCCGTACACGAAACACTTTGCGAATAGGGGCCACCACATCACACACCTCCAACTGTTCATTTTCTTTGTACCTCATATACTATGTAGATGCAAGGAAAGGGGTCTAAAAAGCGTAAGCAAAAGTACCCGATAGCCCACTGGAGCCACTCCAGTTTGATGGCGTTTTTGCGCAACCCGTTGGCGTGGCACAAGCGCTATGTCGAGCAAGTGTACGACACGCCATCGACTCCGGCGGGGGTGGTGGGCCGCGCCTGCCACACTGCGCTGCAACACTTCTACGGCGAGCTCAACAAAGAGGATGCAATCGCGCTCGGGCTCGAGTATCTGCGCGATGTGCCCGATTTTGAAATCAGTTTCGGCCGCGCAAAGACTGCGTCCGCGCGGCGAGCAAAGCGTCAAAGTATGGAGCGCGAGTACTTGCAGGGCACCGGGTTCTACCTTGCGCGGCCGCCGCGCTACAAGGTGCTCGGGGTCGAGACAAAGGCTACCGTCGAGGTGGAGGGCCTGCCGCTCCCCATCAAAGCGGTGTCCGACCTGGTGGTGGTGTCCAAAGTCGATCGCCGCGGAGTCGATGTAATCGACCACAAGTTTGTCGGGGCGTTTAGTCCGTACAAAGGGGACAAGTCGCTGTTTGTACTGCAGGCAATCTTCAACTACTACACGGTCAAAAAAACTTTTGGAAAGCCGGTGCGGCGGTTTATTGTGCAGGAGTGCAAAATTTCGCGCAACGCCGACGGCGGCGCGCAGATGCGGCGCTACATCATCGACTTCCGCACATTTCGTCATGAGTTTGTCCTCTTTAACCGTCTTGTGCGCGATGCGACAGCGGCGCTGGCCAATATGAAAGTATTCCTCCCCAACCCCTCCGACATGTTTGAGGGGGAGAATAGCTTAGACATCTACCGCATAAACTTAGCCCCCGAGGACTACGACGGCCACTTTCGCCCCGACGAATAAAGGGTTTTTGACGGACCCCCACACGCCCTTGACAAGGTGTCAATAATAGATTACTATTTAAACTGAATTAAACCAGTTGGAGGAGAGGGATATGGCCTGTCTTTATCATGCCGTTCCTCCAGTCATGGTGGGCACGGTTCTTTATCCGCTCAATAGGCTAAAGGATATCCATCCGGAAGCTTATCAGCGGGCAATAAGAAAATACGAAGGGCGTGAGCACACGATGCTATTGCAGATTCCGGCGCTGGACTGTCTCTGGAACGACGTTCTGTTCCTTACGGCGGCTCATCCTAAAGAAATGCGCGCAGCTTTGGACGAAGCGGAGTTTCCGTATCGTCCTCTGCTGAGGTCATACGAGTTTGACCTGGCGACTCTCGACCCTGCGCTGCTCGCGGTCCGCTACCACAAGCGGGGCAAACCGAAGCAGCATGCGCCGTTCGATCTGGCCCAGTTCGACGCGTATCGCGCGTTCCATGAGGATTCAGTTGCATACCTCAAGGAATGCATCGCACTAGAAACTAGAATGATGCTCTTCGCCCATGTTCCCCACATTTTCTACCGGGGGAAACTCGACATCCGGGGAGTATCGGTTGTCGAAGGGTGAATAAAAAAGGGCGGCCCAAGTGGCCGCCCTTTTTCAATTCCTATATTTTAATTTACTGCGTGGAGGTGGAGGCGGTAGCGCCGATGGTTGTGTCGCCTAAGACGGCGTCGATGGCTGCGCGCATTGAGTCATAGGGTTGTGCGCCGTTGAGGGCGACTGCCTGCGTGCCGACCATAATAAGGGTAAACGGCGTACCCTGGCCGCCGAGCGATATTGCCTCGTTGTAGCTGTCCTGCACTTTTGAGGCGTACTTGCCGGAAGAGAGGCAGGAGTTGAATGTGGCTACATTGAGCCCCAACTGCCCGGCGATTTTGGGGAGCTCGGCGAGGTCAAGCCCGTTGCTCCCCGGCGTTACTTCGTACACCGCGTCGTTATACTTAAAGAACGCCGCGTCGCCGCCCTGGTCGGCCGCGCACTCGGCGGCCTGCGCCTCGGTCGGCGCTTTGGAGTGGATAGAGGTGAGCGGGAAGGGCCGGTACACCCACGCGACGTCGCCGGAGGCGCCGTAGTAGTCCATCACTTGGTGCATCGTGGTGTTGAAGGTCTTGCAGTACGGGCACTCGAGGTCGGCGTACTCAACCACTTTGACCTTGGCATTAGGGTTGCCCAAAATGTGGTCTACCCCCGGCGTGTAGGCGCGTGCGGTCAACGAGCCGTCGGGGTTGGTATTGGGCTTGGGCGCCGTGCCTGACTTGCCGACCAAAAACACCGCCCCCGCAATCAAAACACCCGCGACCACAATGGTAATAGGCAAAACGTATTGGGATTTCATATGGGGGTTAGTATAGCAATTTTTAAAAAGGAAGGGTATGGGTGAGGGCGGGGGAGTCGGGGGAAAAGAGCTCCCACTTGCTCGTGTCCAATTTTATTTCGCGGACACCGTCGTAGTCGCGATATTTGACCGAGCCGTTCTTTTTGGCATATTCGTAGAGTTCATTGGTGATAGCAACATCGGCAATGCAGTAGTCGCGCACCTTCTCCTTCAACCCCTGCTTCCACCAGCCGACTGCCTCTAGCCCATCGGCGGTTTTGTTGCGGCCGAGCGTCGCTTCGGCCAAGTTGTCGAGCTTGAGCCGGCGGCCCAACACATTTTTGATTTCTTTCAAAAGGTCGACGCTTTTTATTTTAGTAAGGTCGCCTGCATAATATTTCCCAAGTATCGGAATATCGAAATGCTCCGAGTTATAGCCCACCAACATGTCCGCGCTCTCGAGCACGGGCCAGAGTTTGGGCAGCTCCTCGCGGTAAAAGCTACTGAATGCGTTGGTGCTGCTGTCGTGCAGAGCGACGACCGTAATCTCCAGGTTGGAAAAGTCGCCGTTGGTGCGGAAGTCTCCCTCGGTCTCTATGTCGAACGTAATTCGTTTCATACAAAAGATTCAAGATTCATGAAGCAAGATTCAAGAAAAAGCTCGGGAGGTCATCTTGCACGACCCTTTCCTCCGCGCCGCTTGCGAGGTTCTTTACTTTGAACTCACCCGAGGCAAGCTCGTCCTCGCCCACGACTATGAGCCACGGGATTTTGTTTTTTGCCGCCGCCTTGATTTGATCGCCTAGCTTGCGCTCACCAAAGTCGACCGCCACATTGACCCCTCCGCGGCGCAGCGCCCCTGCCAGGGTCTGTGCCCGCAGGGCAAGCTCAGGGGCAGTGACGGCAAAGTACACCTGTGTAGGGGGCGTATAGGCGGGGTTGAGGCCCCTGGTCTCCATAAAAAGCCGGATGGTCTCGTGGCCCATACCAAAGCCCACGCCGGGCAGGGGCTCGTCGTCAAAAAGCGCGGTCAGGTTGTCGTAGCGGCCGCCGCCAAATATGGCGCGGTTATTGTCCGGGTGCGTGTCAAAGACCTCAAAGACCATGCCGCTGTAGTAGGCAAACCCGCGCACCACGTCGGGCGCGTAGACGATGTTGTTGATGCCGGCGGCGGCAAAGTCAGCGAGCATCTTTGCAATAGTTGCCGGCACATTCTGCGGCGAGAGCAGGCTTTTGTTGATACCAAACTCTTTGAGCTGCAGGTCAAAGTCGACCTCGGACATTTTGGCGCGGCGGTCGAGCAACCCGAAAAACTTTTTTGTCTGCTCTTCGTCCAAATTTTGCCCTCGCGCAATCTCTTGTATTGCCTGTCGGCTGCCGACTTTGATTACAAAGTCGCTCTCCCTCGCACCGAAGGCAATCATGAGCCCGTACGCAACGGCCAGTATTTCGGCATCGGCCGCACTGGAGTTGGAGCCAAAGAGGTCTACGTTGAGCTGCCAGAACTCGCGCAGGCGGCCGCGTTGCGGCCGCTCATAGCGGAAGAAGTTGGGCACGCAGTAGAGCCGGAGGGGGAAGCCGAGTTCGCGCCGCCGCGCCGCCACCATGCGTGCGACCGTCGGTGTCATCTCGGGCCGCAGGGTCACCTCGCGCCCGCCCCGGTCGACGAAGGTGTAGGTCTGCTCTTTGATGATTTCTTCATTCTCCGCGTTTTTATTTTTGTACAACTCCGACGGCTCAAGCATCGAAGCGCCATACTCCACATAGCCGGCCTGCTCCGCCACCACGCGGCAGGTATCTATAAAAAAACGTAGGAGCGCCTGGTCCTCCGGATAAAAATCGCGGACGCCTTTGTACGGTTCGGTCGACAATTTGTCTTTTTTGGACATGGGGCTTGTTCTTGTATATTCTAACAGAAATGGCTGATATCCTGAATATGGAAAAAACGAGCATCCGCAAGAGCCAGGCAGGCCAGGTGTTGAACCTCTACAAGCAGTTGGGCGAGACCCCCCGCGAGCGCCTGGAGCGCCTGCGGGTGCAGCGGCCGCACTACGAGCACGAGGTGCTCTCCTATGCCGGCCGTTTGGACCCTATGGCCGAGGGGGTGCTGCTCTGCCTGGTGGGTTCGGCCAACAAACGCCGCGAGGCCTACTTGGAGCTGTCCAAAGAGTATGTGCTCGATGTGCTGTTTGGATTTGCCACCGACACCTACGACGTACTGGGGCGGGTCATCGAGACCGGCGACCCGGGCGAGATTACGCGCGCGGCGGTGCAAAAAGGTCTCAACGAATTCCGCGGGCATATCGAGCAGGAGTACCCGCCATACTCTTCCAAAACGGTCGAGGGCAAGTCGCTGTTTGAGTGGGCGCGCAGCAACACGATAGGGGCGCTCGTGATGCCGAGCCGCACGGTCACCATCCACAACATTACTATCGAGGGCATGTACAAAGTGCCGGAGGCGGCGCTGCTGGAGTACATCGAGGAGGGGGTGGGCAGGGTTAACGGCGACTTTCGGCAAGAAGAAACAGTGCGAATATGGAAGCGGCATCTAAAAAAAGAGGGGACGCGTGAGTTCCCCGCCGCAACGGTGCGGATCGAGTGCACCAGCGGCACCTACGCGCGCTCGATTGCCCACGGGCTGGGGCAAGAGTTGGGCGTACCCGCCCTAGCCCTCCACATCCTGCGCACCAAAGTGGGGGACTACTCCTCCGACAAAAGTTTGAAATAAAATAGAAAGTGTTGTAGATTGTTTGACATGAACCCCGCACATCACACAGTTGCTTACAAGATGTGGAACTTTTTGCTCAGTGTGTTCTTTGTAGTAGTGCTCGCGGCGGCACTTTTGGAGATGAAGGAAATTCGCGGCGGCTTTTTGGTGTCGGTGCCGCCCTTCGACGCGATTATAATGACCTTTGCCACCTTCCGCATCACGCGCCTGGTCGTCTATGACCGCATCACCTTGTGGTTTAGAGAGCTGTTTGCCGGCCGCACCAGCGCCTTTATGACGGTAGTGGCCGACTTGTTGCATTGCCCGTGGTGCATCGGCGTGTGGAGCGCACTCGCGGTGGTCTTCTTTTATTTTGTATTTGACTGGGCGTGGTCGGTGATATTTTTTCTTGCGCTCGCGGGCGCGGGCTCGCTCTTGCAGGTCGTTGCCAACGGCATCGGGTGGCGCGCCGAACTTCTTAAAAACGAGACCAAACAGCTTTAGCGGAAGAGCATAATCGCAATACCCACAAGGACCGCGAGGACAAAAACGCCGGCCAGTAGGGCTGAGTTTCTCATGATATAGAAGCGTAGACGAATAATACACCCGCTCCTTACATTACATCAGTATCCTTTTGATAAGTGCAGCGGTCTCCTCCGGGCCAAAAACGGCGTGGGTCGGCACTCCCGTTTCTTTGACCACCGAGTCGTTGCCGCCCTCGTCAAGCGCGTCGCCAACATAGAGCATCTCGGCTATTGCTATGCCGGAGAGTTCGGCAAGACGCTTGATCCCGTAGGCTTTGGTAATGCCTTTGCGGGTGATGTCGACTGATGTCGAACCATTGGCACCCTCAGAGAACTCTGGCAGACGTTTGACTAACGCATCGCGCAGGGCGCGTTTTTTGACATGATCTGGGTCCCACCGGCGTTTTTCTTCCGGCGGAGCCTCTTGCCCAAGTCCGGAGAAGACAATCTCCGCTCCGCGGTCCTCAATGCGCTCGCCCCACACGCGCACCGGCACTTCGTAGAGCCCAGTTTCTCTGAGTGCTTCGTCGAGCGCTTTTAAAATATGTTCTTTTTCTGCGGGAGTAAAGGCGTTGTCGTACTGCGGCTTCCAGGCGCCGTTGCGGTGGACAAAACACTGTGCCGCGTTGTCGGGGAATATATAAAGATTTTTTAAATCCGTGTCAGAAGGAAGTGCGGGGAAAAATTGGTGTTCAAACTGCGGCCAACCGGCGCCGGACATCACCGCAATGGGCATCTTTTTGAGTAGTTGTGACAGAAGCTCACCCATGTCGGAGGACATACGCTGTTTGGTCTCGGCCAGCGTGCCGTCGAGGTCAAACGCAACAAGTTTTGGTCGCTGGGGCATACTAGTCTTTCAAGTTTTCAGGAAGTAAAATCTTGAGGAGTTTTTTGAGCGATACCTTGGCGACACCGACCACAGTGTCCGCCCCGCCGTAGTAGATGAGGAGCGTGTCGCCGCGCAGAATGTTGCCGCAAGAAAAGACCGCGTTGCGCACCACGCCGACGCGCTCATACTCCTCGAGTGGTTCAAAAATAGTATCAACACTGCGTGAGACTATGACGGAGGGGTTTTTAAGGTCCAAAAGGACCGCCCCCAGCCTATAGGTCGAGGTTTTGGAGACGCCGTGGTAGATGAGTAACCAGCCTTTTTTGGTTTTGATTGGCGGCCCGGCGATGCCTATCTTTTTGGAGTCCCACATCCCCGGTCGCGGCCCCATAATCTCGATACAGCGGGTCAGGCGCGACTGTTTGAAGTCGAGTGTGTCAAGAAAGTCGGCGCACAGGAGCGGGTCGATGCGGTGCAGGACCATGTACTGGCCGCCTATTTTCTCCGACAGGAGCGCAGTGTCTTTGTCTTGCACCGGGTCGGGGGTCACGAGCTGCGGCGGAGTCCACTTGTCCCACTTTTTGGCAACAAAATCTTTGACCGCTATTGAGGTCAGCGCGGCGCGCCACGGGTTTTTGCCGTCAAATGCGGTGTAGGCCATATAGAGCGTTTGGCCGATGCGGGTGAGCCGCGGGTCCTCGCACCCGGAGGCCGCACCCTCCTGTTGTTTTTTTTCAAACGGCTCGCGTGGGACATACGCAGGTGTCTCGTCGCGCGAAGTAATTTTGATGCCGTTTTTGCTGGTTGCGTGCCCAATAGCACTGGTGTTGTCAGGACCCATGGCGCGATAGAGGAGGTGTACTGTGCCATCAATATCCACCGCTGCGGGGTTAAACACCGCCGTGCTCTCCCACGGGTGAGTTGCGACCGGTTTGAGTATTGGGTTTTCTTTAGCGCGCACGACCAGGTCGACCCGGCGCTCGGGGATAAGCGCATTGAGGAGGTCGGGCAGGTTGAGCGATGCTTTGGCGCACACGGTGTCGGCGCCGCCGTAGTAGATATCCACGCGGCCGTTTTTGTTGAGGGTGGCTCCGGAGGGGAAGATGATGTTGGGTACCGCGCCGTAGCGCTCATAAATCTCTTCTGGCACCATGATAGGCCCTTTTGTCTTGCCCTTGATGTTGCGCGGGTCCTTAAGGTCGAGGAGTAGCGCCTCAATGCCAAAGACGCGCTCGCCCCCGCCGAAGTAGTTGTGGATGTAGGAGTAGAACAGGAGCCAGCCTTCTTTTGTTTTGATGGGCGCGGAGCCCACCTCAACATGGTCCTGCTCAAAGCGCAGGGGGTTTAGGACATGCTCGCCCATCTCGGCTTTCCACTTTTCCCAAAAAGAGAGGTCCCACAACTCTTCCATCCTGTCGCACTGGGCTATCGCGATGCGCGCCGGCGGCTCGTCAGTGTGCGCGGTCAATATGACGGTGATTTTGCCCCCGATGCGCTCGGGGAAGAGCGTCATCGCCTTGGCATTAAACGGGGTCACCAGGTGCTTCTCCTCAATCGTCTCCAAATCTTTTGAAACAGCGACCGCCACTTTGATGTTGCCGGGGCCAAAAGGCATGCCGCCGAGCGCGGTGTAGAAGATGTAGTACTTGCCCTCAAAATAGGTGGCGCGCGCGTCCTCACAGCCGTACTTCTCCCAGGGCTCCTCCGGCACGATAAACTGCCGCCGGTTTTGAAAGTGCTCGCCATCGAGCGACAGCGCCTTGCCAATGGTTGATATCCCGGCCGGCGTCATCAGCGCGTCGGGCCGGCCCTGCGCGCGGTACAAAAGGTGGGTGATATTCCCCTTAACTATCGGGTTTGGATTAAAAGTACCCCGCGCCTCCCAGTGCCGGTCGCTCATGGGCGCGATTAAAGGATTATGCTTACTGCGGCGGATAACGTACATTTGTTTGATTATACACGCACTGGATCGAGGATTGTGTGCTGGTGGGTGGTTAGTTTGCGCAGGAAGTCGCGGAGGTTGGCTTTGGCGGCCCCGATGTACTTGTCGCCACCGCCGTAGTAGACCACCAAGTCATCTTTAAACACCACCGCGCCGGAGGCGTAGACTACGCCCGGCTTCCAATCGTTTTCGTACCACTCCTCGGCGCGCAGTATCGGCGCGTCGCTCTGGTAGAGGATTTTAGTAGGGTCGTGGAGGTCAAGGAGCATCGCACCTACCTCGTAGCCTGTGTTTTTGGCAGGGTCCATGCCGTGGTAGAGCAGGAGCCACCCGTGCTCGGTCCACAACGGCGGCGCGCCCGCTCCGCGGATAAGCGCGTCCCATTTGCCGGCGCGCCCCGAGCGGTGGTTGTTGCTTTGTATCGGCCGGTCGTGCAGCTCGGCAAGGTCGTCGACATACTCAATTAGTATTTTTGGCGTCAGCGCGTGTAATATTGCAAAGTGTCCGTTGATTTTTTGGGGGAAGAGCACCCAATTTTTGTTGGTTTGCCCTTGTGGCGACATCGCAATATGAGGGTCCCATTTCCAGTGCCGGGCATCGAGGTCGACATGCGCGAGCGAGGTCACTGCCAGTCGCAGAGACTGCCACGACTCAAACACGCCGAAGGTCATGTAGATGCGGTCGTCGATTTTGACCGCGCGCGGGTCTTCGACGCCGCCCCAGCCTCCGCCGGAGGCGTAGAGGTCGGCGCTGTAGGTGAGCGTCTCGTAGCTCACCTTGGGTGGCGCGTGGAAGTCGGGCTTTTTATCAAACACCGGCGCGGGCGAGCGCTCGTCAAAATGGATGCCGTCGCCGGAGCTCGCGTGGCCGATGCGCGAGATGCCGTCGCGCCCGAGCGCGCGATAAAAAAGATGCACCCGGCCGTCGTGCACGAGTGCCGCAGGGTTGAAGACCGCCTCGGACTCCCACCACACCTCCGGCTGCGGGCGCAGAACCGGATTGTGCGAGAGTCGCCGTAGCACAAGGGGTCGGCGTATCCCCGCCAACCAATAGAATATGAGCGCAAGGCAAGCGAGCAAAACGGCCGCAAGCGCAAGGAGAGGGGTTAGAAAATCAGACCCGTCCATAGTCGTCTTCTAACCTCGTAATGTCAGCTTCATCAAAGTCACCCAGCGCTATCTCAAGAAAGGTGAGCCCTAAAGGTCCGCCGCTCACGCGGTGCTTTGTCCCACGTGCGACAAAAAAGTTGTCTCCAGGCACAACATCGACTTTTTGCTCGCCGACTACAACTGAACCCTGGCCCTGCAGTATCAGCCACTCCTCGTCGCGGTGCGCGTGCTGTTGCAACGAGAGCTCCTGCCCGGGGTTGACCGTGATAATTTTGACCGTCGACTTTTCGTTGAGCGTAAAGCGCTCGAAGTTCCCCCACGGGCGAATCTCCTTCTCATAGTTAGAGAGGCCTTCCATGCTTTTATTATAAGGCATAAAAAATACGCCGAGGGGCCCCAACACCTCGGTGTAGGGCCCCTCGGCTAAACCAGTATTTCTTTCATACCGTTTATGCCGACTTACCAGTACGCTATTTCTAACTCTCGTATTACTTATAAAGTGACGGCGGCCGCTATGCGGCTCTTGAGCGCCGTCAAACCTTTGACTCGCGCGCGCAAAGCCACTCTAACAGAGGCGCGGTGAGCACGGGATGAATACTGTGTCGTTCACTCAGCCGTTGGAGAAGTCTATCGATGTCTCGCTGTGACCTTCTTCCGCTCCGTGCTTGCCGGCGGCACCCCCGCGCGGCAAGTAGACCGACACCGTGGTGCCTTTGCGCTTTTGGGACTCGATGCGGATGCGTCCGTGGTGTGCACGCACCATCTCGTTGACAATGGTGAGCCCGAGCCCCGAGCCGCTCTTTTTTATTGTGCGGTTGCGCGAGGTGTCGGCGCGATAAAACGGCTCAAATATGTGGAAGAGGTCCTCCTGGGAGATGCCGATGCCGGTGTCGGCGACTGCAAAGAGCACTTTGTCCTCCGAGTCGGGCCGGACGGTGACGGTGACCACGCCGTTTGCGTCTTTTGGGGTGTAGGAGAGCGCGTTTTTGACCAGGTTTACCATCATCTGCTCAAGCGCGGTCGAGTTGCCCCAGACCAGGGCACCGGGCTCCTTGCGGGTGATGATTTTTATTCCGCGCTCGTGCGCCAGCGGCGTGTGTTGCCGCACGGCCGACTCGGCGA